>UPTN01000181.1_pt1 | contig 35743 bp, 45 predicted proteins | sample 2160111 | NCBI WGS metagenome assembly UPTN01 (sample SAMN06265058, study PRJEB28932) | marine metagenome | isolation source: Columbia River Estuary | place: USA:Columbia River Estuary, USA | collected 2014-05-05
TAATACGACACTACTACGATAATATAAATGTAACTAATAAAAACAAATACTATGACTAAATCTGAATTATTAACTGCGGCGATCGCTAACATGAGTGACCAACAAAAGTCTGAAATCTTTCCACCAATCACTCGCAAGAACTTTGTGGTACGTAAATCTTGGCAAGGCCGTAATCAAGTGATTACCTTTACTAACAACAAAGGCCAAACTATAACTTACAACCACGATGAGGCGTTGAAAGTAATGTTGCCAAAGTTAAACATCTTACCTTGTTGGGCTAAGAGAGGCTATTGGTCTCAGAGTACTAACGCACCTAAGAATGTGTTGTTAAGTGAGGCGATTGTTGAACTAGTAGACGTTGCTAAATGATTTGTAGCCTACTAGCATCAGGTGTGATATGTGGTCTGTTTGTAACAGGCGCATGTATCTCTGCCAAAGACAGAACTGACACGAAGACTAATCGATAATATAATAAAGAAACAATATGAAAAAGATACTACCACTACTAATCGCTGGCTCACTAGCGTCATGCGCATCAAACTCTCAACTCTTCGAAGTAACTCATGTGATCTGTGAAAGTGACTCCACGGTCGATGTATGGTCTTCTAACGCTTTCGTTCGGACTGACATCCAAGTAACAAGTGACAGCATACACTTCTTTGAAGCAATCGGTGAGTTCAACAAAATGATTAAGACTGAGTCTATCGACTACACAAATGTACTTGACATTACTGACAGCACCTTAACCATTCAACAACCTGACCAAGTAACCACCTACATGCTGTTCGACTTACAAAACCACTACGAGTAAGCCTTGATAATATAATAAAGAAACAAAGACTATGAAACATTACTTAGACCTTACTACTGACGAACTACGTATGCTACACCTTGCAATACCAGTTGACCAGCCATTCGAAAACCTAAAGCCAACTATTGAGAAGTTAGAGCGCTTTCTTGAGATAGCTAAGGCTAGCGAGCCAAGTGACCTAGTCTATCGTATACACCGTCCTAGCGAAGAGTAAGTAACTCTTTTGCTATACACCGGCCTGATGCTGAAATAACATCGGAAGAGTAGACTCCGCTCTACACGAAGGTTTTTTAGTGCTATACACGGTTGCGGTGGCCTCACCAAAAGTGCGACGATAGCCTACTACTATATTTACTTAATTAGCTATTGTCACCTTTTTCGTTTACAACATTTTTTTTTAGGTACACAGAGAAGTAGCTTTACACCTACGATTCTTTTTTTTTAAGTAAATGAAGTACCTGCTTTTGTTTTACAAAACTAATACGAATGGAGTTCGATATTATATGTGTAACAAGAAAACAAATTACTATGACTGAAATGAAACTATACATGCAACGTTGCGAGGAAATGCGGAATCAAGCGATGGCAGAGAGACACGCTGAGGCAACTGACGAATTCGGATTTTGCAGTGGCACCACTTATAAAGAGTGGACTGCTAAAACAGGTATGAAGGGTGTTAGCCGTAAGGGTAAGACTTTCTCTCACACTAAACTTTGGGACTACCGTGGATAAGTTATATTTATGTGCCTATGGTGACGAGTCTTTCGCTGTCTACGCTCCGAGTTTGGAGCAAGCACACCAAAAAGCTAGTGGGTTAAACCTTAGCGTTGTTAGAGAACTGAATAAAAACGAATACGAAGGATTATGAGAATATACCAATTATACACTTATTGCCGAGAGGTAATTGATAAGTACCCAGCATTGCGAGATGATGTTATGCGTCACTTTGCTTTAGCGGAGATGGAGTGTGAAGACGATGCTTCTAGTGAAGAACACGAAGTTGAGTTGTCACTCACCGATATCAATGACTTGGTAGCGGACTACGAAATGCAAATGGGATTACAAAAGTAATACGATAGCGAATCGATAATATAAATGAATATAAAATAACTACTATGAAACTTTACCACATTACTAAACAGGGAACACTACACTTCCAACTTAAAAACGGCCGCTTAGCTGCGGTGTATCCATCAACCGGCTATGTACGAGTTGCACACTCTCTCGACGGCTTCGTTGAAAACCGATTCAGAGTTGGTTTACTTAATCGCTTTAACAAAGCGGTTGAAGACGGCAATCCAGGTAACATCACTATGTGGCCCATTAACAAGCGCGTTAAAACGAAAACTATGCACCAGATACATATGGATTTGTACTACAAAGCCGGATGGTGCGACGAAGTATACAAGTACCCTAACCAAGCGTACTACGAAATGGAGTCCACCAACTGCGAGAAGTACCCTAACGATATCGTTAAGCTAATGAACATACTAACCGCTTTTGAAGCGAAAAACTGCTAAATGACAAATATAACTGCGATAGAGGTCTCGATGGAGGCATTGGAAAAAGAGTGTCGAGCACACGACTTTAAATTCATGGAAAACCCTTGGCGTCATCGCCATTGGTTTAATGAGTACGACCGTCGAGCGAAGATATTTACACTACTTGAGCGTCTAGGTCATAGTAGTAAAGCGATCGAAGTGTACAATACTTACGCTCCGGACTTTGCTAAGAGACCTCTGTCGAGCAGTTATTACTAATACAAAACTAACACGAGCAAGTGTCGATAATATACTTGTAACAAAAACAAACTACTATGATATGCAAATGCGGTACACGAGAAGTACACCCAATCCGCGTCAAGTACGGCTACACCAACTGTGTGTCGTGCTCTAACACCGAGCGGTACGGTTGTGCACCAATCACTAATCACAAGACAGGTAACGAAATACAAATTATGTCCCAATCCCAAGCGGCAGCGATCGCAAAGTCGTCGCGTCGTAAAGGCTACGGTACATGCTTAAGATAATAATACTATGACAAACAAAGAAATGGCGGAAAACCGCATTGCAATTGAAGAACGCACTAAAAGCGTGCTAACACAACTTATAGACGAGGATTTCGCATTCATTGACGAATGTGAGACAATAGCCGAATATATAGAAGAGAGCTTATACGATACGATAGCTTGGCAGTTACCGATTGGCGTGAACCACAGCGACGAAAACCACGCTAATGAAATGCATGAGAAAGCTATGGAGCAGGTTATAGCGATTCTAGCGGCGCGTTGCTTTTTACAAGGCTAACACGAATAGTGAACGATAATATAATAAACAAATAACAAATGACAACAATTAAAAATACCTTCGAGCGTCAGCTACACGAAAAGTTTGGCGTAAACGTTATGTCAATGGAAGGCGTATACTCGGCTATACTAGTCGACGGCACCCATGGCACTGACTACGTTAGCTACCACGACACAACACCTGGTTGGGTGTTTGGCGTTAACCCTAAGCTACAAGCGTTTATCGACGCACACGGTTGGGAATGCGAATGGCGCAATAGCGAAGTGTTAGACCTGTACCCCGGTCATGACTGGACAGGTGACTTCAGCGAAGCGCAACTTGTATCTCACTGGAATGCAATGTGTGACTACATAACTGCACCGCAAGACCACGTGTATGCTAACGATGATGAAGCTTTCGAAATGTTACAACTGACTATACGTCAGACGGTTGCAGCGAGCAAAAACGATCGCTACAACTTTGACGACAAATGGCTAACACTTGATGGCTACGGCAATCCTATGTCGTTCAACAGTTTGTTGAATTACATTGATGTACCTGAGCTCGAAGAGTATTTAATTGCACACGCACTAATTTAAAACTATATATACTATGAAAAGATTATCACTTTACGAACGTCTTAACCCTGACGTAAAAGCAAAACTAATTGCTAACCAGCTAGACTACGAGTTTACCGTAGGCATGGTAATAGCTAAGCTAGATTCAACACTATTTTGGGACGAACTAACCGTTCGCGACATATCAAACCTAGTTGTATTCAGCGATAGCGACATGCCTGCTGACGCTACCACCATGCTGCGCGGCGATTCAAACCTTATTCAACCACAAAACGAAGTAATATAATGGAAACTAAATTTATACCAACAAACCCTGAAGAACTAGCTAGCTTTGATAGCATACTTAAAGAGTTCAACACAATTAACGACTCCGCTTATGTTTTTACCAACAGCTATAGCTCAAACTATGACGTATATGTAGGCAGTGAGTCTACCGCCGACGGCTACGAAGTATGGATAATTAACGTTGATAACGAAGGCCCTATTATAGGCGAAAACGTATACTACTACGAACCAAGAGCTTATGATATATTCAACCACATTGGCGGTGGCTGGCGTGACGATTTAGTTGTATACACCGAGCTCGGCTTAGACGAAATCGAGGAATACATGATCGGCGAACTATGTACTAATTACGATAACTACTTAAACGAACTAGAAGATGCAGAGTAAACAAGAAATGCCTAAATGGTTTAACGGCCAAGTATACAGCGAAGGTGACACCGTATCAAATCCTTTTACAGGAGACAGCATTGAGCTAACTGCTGAAGAGCTGAGTATGTACGACCTTATTATGGGCGCACAAATGGTGCAGCGTTACGACGTTATGCAGAAAGGCTTAGGCTGGTTCCGCCGTGAGAATGCTGAAGCGTATATGGTGCTACTAGACTAATTTACAAAACCAACACGAACACTAATAGATAATATAATAAACTAAAAACAAATAACTATGAAATTTAATTTATCACCACAATCATTCGTAAAGTCAAACATCAGTGCAACTGTTAACGTTGACTCCGAAGCAATTTTGTCTGCTGACTACAGCTACAACGACGAAGCTTTAACACTTACTTTTACTAACGGTAGCAAGTACGAATACACTCGTGTACCGCGCTTTACATTCCACGGCTTACAAGAGTCTGCGAGTAAAGGTAAATTCATTAACAACTATGTCATCAACACGTTTAGCTTTAAGCGTGTATAATGACTGAAGACGAGATGAATAGGCTGGCTTCGATCATTGTTGATAAAATGTTCGAACGCCAAGACGAACTCGACGAAGAGTTTATGACTGAGTGGCAAACTCAAATTCTTGAACAAACCGAAATGCCAAACAAGCAAGACGAGCTTAAACGCTTAGAAGAAATGCTTAGTAAAGCTATCGATGACGAAGAGTTTGAGCTTGCTGCGACCATACACCAAAAAATAACTAAACTTAAAAGCAAATAATTATGAATATTAAACCAATGCTCGCATACAAAGCAGGTATCAAGCCTATAGATTTTTCAGAGCAAGTGTATATTCAACCAAAGCTTGACGGCGTACGTTGTTTATTTACTAAAGACGGTGCGTTCTCGCGTACCGGTAAACAATTTATGAACGTTAAACATATTGAAAATGAATTACAACCACTATTCAATGACTACCCAAATCTTATCCTTGACGGCGAACTATACAACCACGCCCTCAAAAACGATTTCGAGAAAATCATTTCGCTCGTCAGAAAGCAAAAGCCTAATCCTTTTGACCGGAGTGAAGCGTACGAATTTGTAGAGTTTCACTGGTACGACATTATTGACGACGACAACGATATATTATTTATCGATCGCAGTAAGTTTATCCACGAGTTATTACGTGACTTCTTCCCCGACAGAGATGCACACCACGTGTTTCCGCTCGTAACGCTACGTGTTGATTCACTCGACAAAGCTCGTGCTATACACGACGCTAACCTCGCCGCCGGCTTCGAAGGCTCTATCATTCGTCTCAATAAAACATACGAATGCAAGCGCTCTTACAACCTACAAAAGTTCAAAGACTTTAGCGACAAGGAAGCTACGATCATTGACTACGTTGAAGGCAAAGGCAAACGTGCTGGCACGCTCGGTAAGTTTATCATGCGTGACGAAGCAGGCATTGAATTTGGTTGCCCACCTGGCAAAGGCTTTACGCATGCCGACCTTCGAGAAATCCTTGAAAACATTAACCACTACATTGGCAAAACGGCTACGTTCACTTACTTCGAGCGTACTAAAGCAAATAGCTACCGCCACCCACAATTTAAAGCAATTAGAAACTATGAATAAGACATCAACACAAATCAAAGACCAATTGGTACGCAAAGGTGCTTCTGAAGTTATCGAAGAAGCCTTAAAAGAAGGTGTATTCTTTAGCGACGTAAACGAAATGCATGACTGGATTGAGGACAACTTCGACTACAATATGCTAGGTCATACCGATAATGACTACGACGAAGTAATGGATATCATGATGGAAGAGGTACACGACCGTGTGTACGAGTTCTTTAACCAAGTGCAAGCGGATATTTTAAACAAAGCTTTCCTTGTACAAAAAAGTTTAGCGCATGATACGGATCTATAAACACATCAAGAGGTTGCGTAACCACCTGAGTACGTTGCATATAGAGTGTATTAATCTCTCTATACAAGCATCACGCACAGGATGGAACAAGGAACTGCAGAAGTCTATAACTAATAATGCATTGCTAATCCGCAAGTACGAGCGTCGATTGAAACTTATAAAGATGGTATCATGAGGAAGCTAATCTACCGCATGTATGAGACCGACCAGCTAACATTTGGTGCTGCAATGAAATTACTTGAATATTTAGATAAAAAAGAACGATGAATATATTTTACCTAAGCCACGATCCCGATGAAGCTGCACGAGTGCAATACAATAAACACGTAGTCAAGATGATTCTTGAGTCTGCGCAGTTGTTATGCACAGCGCACCACGAGTTGGGTAACCACGATGTACCATACAAAGCAACACATAAAAACCATCCGTCAGCTATCTGGGCGCGTTCTAACGACCTCGCTTACCTCTGGCTATATGAACATATGATTGCACTCGGAAACGAGTACACACGGCGCTACGGTAAGAAGCACTTAACAATTGAAAAGTGCTACAATACGTTAATGGATTTGCCACCTGGCATTCCATCTCAAGAATGGCAACAACCACCACAATGCATGCCTGATGAATACAAATCAGAATGCTCGGTTGACGCTTACTGGAACTACTACGAAGCTGAAAAGCATACCGTAGCTAATGCTAACGAAACTAAAATAACTAGATATGCCAACAGCTGTATGTAACCAATACCTAATTAAAGTAATGAACGAGCTTGCTCAAAAAAATGATGATCAAGTTGTATATGCAACCTTAGGTTCGGAAGAATGCGACGGTAGCTAATTATAATAATATAGTAACAGGCTAATGTCACAATATGAACGAAATATGAAATACCTTAATGACAAGCGTATTATATATAGACGCAATCCTATTAGCGACAAGCCCTCAGCTAAATTTGAGTGGGGTAATTTCTACGAGCAAGGCACACATGAGTGTTATGCATTGTTTCAAACGAAAGCCAAGATAAACACATACAAATCGCTGAAGTGGCACTTGTATGTTTTATGGTATCTTAATGACGACCTCGATCAAGATGATTTTAACGACCTTGCAGCATTTATATGTGATAAGGAAAACGGGTTTGTAACATTTAATATATCAGCCTCAATCCGTGAAAGCATAGTATACGATGTATCCATGCAAGATTTGGAGAGGCCACCCGCTAATAAAGTAAGAAAGATTATATTTAACGACAACTCTGGGTTAACCATGAGTGAGAAGCTTAGTATAGTCGGAACTATGGTAGGTAAACAAAAGCTTACCGCTGCAGAAATATATGACGCTATGTTGTTTATGCACGATGCAGGTATGAAGATAACCATTAAAGCGATTGCTGAGCAACTTGGTTGTTCTACACGAACAGTGCATCGTAATATGGGGAATGAACTAAAGAAAGAAAAGCAACTGCTTAACCAAGAACTATAATGAAAAAATATAACATACAAAATTACGTAAGGTACAAAAACGATTTAGAGACGGTGCTCTTGCGTAATGAAAATTTAGAGTGGGGCGATATGTCACGCGATCAACTTGCAGCGCAGTTTATGCCATTGGTTGAGAACTTAGCACGTAAGTTTTCTACATCAGACCAAGCATCCGGCGTTATGAGCATCAATGATTTAATACAGGAAGGCAATTACGGTTTAGTTGCAGCAGTTGACAAAATTAGCTGGGACAAAATACTTGACTCTGAAGACCCTGAAAAAACAATCAAGTCATTCCTATCAAAAAGAATAAAGGGAGCGATACGCCGCGCTATTGATATTAATAGAGGCGACGTACGTATCCCCGAGCATAAGCTTAATGAGATACGTAAAAACCCGGAAGACGAAGCTATGGTTGCTTTGTTCTTCAATAGTGTGTTCTCAAGTATCGATGCATTTAATGCTGACGACGAAAATCCTATATTCCAAATAGCAGACAACACCGAGCCGTACAATATTGGTTTGATGAACTCGTATTTGTTAGGTTTGATGCGTGAGCATTTAACACCGGTGCAGTATGATGTATTACGCTTATCTTACGGTCTTGATGAAGCTAAGATGCCGGCAATGCAGATCGCTAACCGCGTAGGCATCAGTGTATCTACCGCTAATGTGCGTATATCGCAGATAAAGAAGGATGCTATTGACACATTAATAGCGAACACCGATTCTTCTCAAGTGCTTGATTTTATGTAAGTTAAGCACTTAATACTAATTAACTAATATACAATATGTGTAATTATATTAATAACAAACACCACATACCTTATGACCTTAAATGAGAAACTTGCGACTATTCAAACCAAATTCAAATCCAAAAAGTCGCGCTACAATTCCTTTGGTAAGTACTACTTTCGTAGTGCTGAAGATATCCTAGAAGCTACAAAGCCCTTTCTATTAGAGTTAGGAGTTAGTGTAACAGTCAGTGAGTCCATCATTGCAGCCGAGCCTTTCCCTATTTTGGAGAGCAAAGCTACGGTGACTGACGGCGAAAGTGCTATACACGCCACAGCTGTCGTTGGTGTTGACCTCGATCAGAAAGGTATGCAAATGCCTCAAAAGTTCGGTTCAGCATCATCGTACGGGAAAAAGTATGCCCTTGGCAATCTATTCCTTATTGACGACACACAAGACTCTGACGCTGGCAATAGCCACGGCAAAGCTACCAAACCAAAAGCTAAGATAACCTCATCATCGGATGCTGCATTCACTAAGGCAATGGAGTATGTAAAAGGAGGGGGTAAGTTAGATGCTATCAAAGCAAAGTATGACTTATCCCCTGACGTTGAGAAACTACTAACAACATTATGATAGACAAAGAAGCGATTGACAAGCTGCGTGAAGACGAACATTACTACGGGGACTTTGGTAAACAATTCCTAAGTAACAGTGACATCTCCACGTTGCTTCGAGATCCATTAGCTCTTGGCAAACCGAGAGAACAAGTACCAGCGTTCTTGGTTGGCGGTTATTTTCACACTGCTATCCTTGAACCAAACAAGCTCAAGAAGTACAAAATTATTGAGTCTTCGACGAGAAACACTAAAAAGTATAAAGAAATCTCTAATGGCGAAATGTGTTTGCTGCAGCATGAGGTTGACCAACTTGAGGTGATGATCGACAAAGTACTCGCTAACGATGTATGTCGCGGCTTGATCCGGCCAATCGATGGTGAATACGAATTACCTGGTATTACAGAAATCGACGGCATTGCTTGGAAGGGCAAAGCGGATATTATCAACCGTGACGACGGACTAATCGTTGACTTGAAGACAACAGCTAAGCTGGACGACTTCAGATGGTCGGCTTCGAAGTACAACTACGACAGCCAAGCGTATATCTACCAAAAGATATTCGGTTACGATATGGTCTTCGTTGCGATTGACAAGAAAACGCACCAAATAGGTATATTCGATTGCTCTCCGCAGTTCATTGAACGCGGCAAAGAAAAAGTCGAACGTGCTATTGAAGCTTACAAGTTATTTTATGACAACCCAGAATTTGAACCAAGAAACTATTTTATTAACCAAACATTATAAGTATGGCATCAATTATTAAAGCAAGTATCAACCTCAACATGATCGACAAATCAAAGATCATTGAAGGAAAGAAAGGTAAGTATTTACCGCTAACCATTACGCTCAACGATGAAGTTGACCAGTTTGGTAATCAAGGACCGCTAATCATAGAGCAGTCTAAAGAAGAACGTGAGGCTAAAATGCCGAAGGTTTATTTAGGTAACGCAAAGGTTGTATGGTCCAACGGGCAAAACGTAGACGCTGCGCCCAGAACCGATCAGCCAGGAGGGATGGCACCACCTCCAAAAGCAGCACCTGTTGATGATCTACCATTTTAATCATATGTACGAAGAAGATTTTATAAACATCTCGTACGATAAAGATGGAAAAGTAACCTCAGTAGAGGATTAATATTAATTAAATTCGCAATTTAATATAATGCAGACAGTAGAGATCAATGGATTTGTGATTGACAACTTCAATCAGCATGGTCTTGATGAAGGTAAAACGCAGGGGACTTGTCCTCTGTGTTCTTCTACAAGAAAACCTGAGAATCAGAAGCAAAAATGCGCTTCTTACGATTGGGAACGTGGTCTCGGTACTTGTCATAACTGTGATAAATCATTTCAGTTACACACTTACGAACGCAAAGGTACTTCAGAAAAGACATATGTCAAGCCTGAAGCCTTTGTTGTTCAAGAGGTGGGTAGCAAAGTAGAAGAATGGTTTAAGACAAGAGGCATATCCCGCAAAACGTTACACGAGCTACGTGTTACTGAAGGCAGTGAATATATGCCACAGACCGGTAAAGCCGAGAATGTTATAAAGTTCAATTATTTCATGGGCGATAACTTAATTAACGTTAAGTATCGTGATGGGAGAAAGAACTTTAAATTATATAAGGGTGCCGAGAAAGTATTCTACAATATAGATAGTATTGTAGGTTACGAGTATTGTATCCTTGTAGAAGGAGAAATGGACGTGTTAGCGATGCACGAAGCTGGTATTAGCAATGTAATATCGGTACCCAACGGCGCTACACTTAATACTAACAATTTAGATTACTTAGACGCTTGTATTGATTACTTCGAAGATAAGGAGAAAATCATACTTGCTACTGACTCAGACGAGGCAGGAGTTGCATTACAAACCGAGCTTATTCGTAGATTAGGCTCTGAAGTTTGTTTTTTAGCTACGTTTGACGATTGTAAGGACGCTAATGAATACTTAATAAAGCATGGACCAGAAAAACTCGTATCTAGAATTACGAATGCAAAGCCCGTTCCGCTTGAAAACGTCACAACCTTCCGTGATATCGAAGACGAAATCACAGACTTTGTTCGCAACGGCTTTAAGCCCGGCTTTCAGGTTGGCCTTAGTAACTTCGACGATATCTTCAGCACTTACACTGGGCAGTTTATTACTGTTACGGGCATACCTTCCAGTGGCAAGTCAGATTTTGTAGACCGAATGGTTGTTGGTTACAACCGCAATTATGAATGGAAAACGGCATTTGCCTCACCTGAAAACCAACCAACATATTTACATGCACACAAGCTAATGCGTAAATGTTGGGGCGGAATGCCGACCGCCGCTGATATATACAGCGATAGATGGAACCAAATAGCTGACCACTGCAATACTAACTTCTTCCATATAGATATGGAGCGCTACACGCTTGAAGCGGTGTTAAAGAAAGGTGCTGAGCTAGTGAAGCGTAAAGGCATCAAGTGTTTGGTTATTGACCCGTTTAATAAAGTACGATCGAATGACCAGTCAGGCGATGTTAATGTATATACTCTTGAGTATCTGCAGAAGATAGAAACGTTTGCTAAGAAATATGACGTGCTTGTTATTGTTGTTGCTCACCCTACTAAGATGTATAAAGATGCAAACGGCAAGATTGAAGAACCAACTATGTACAATATTAAAGGTGGCGGCGAGTGGTACGATGCTTCTTACCACGGCTTACTTGTTCACAGAGACTATGAAGCAAAGACTGTTAAGTGCAAAGTGCTTAAGGTTAAGTTTCAAAACCTCGGCGAGAATGGTGCAGAGGCGCATTTTAAATGGCAACCAGACTCTGGTGACTATTTGTCTATAGATAACCCTGCGGATTTACTCGATGCTAAAATGCCCTGGGAATAATGGGTAGTGGATTTGGCAAAAGCAAAGGCAAGAAAACAAACTTTGGCAATTACTATCGCACACCAGAAGAGTATGAGGCAATGGTGTGGTGTTTAAAAAACAAAATAGTCGTTGCACCCTTAGCTGCTGATAAAGTAAAAGCAGACCCACAGAACTTTTATATTGACATTATTATTCAAGGCCGATTAAGCCGCAGCCCAAATACATTTGGCGCTAAAGAGCTATGGCCGCAAATTTACAAATACTACAAATATTATTATGATAAACATCGAAAATCAGTATAAAGCGTTAATTCAAGAGCTGCTACTAGCTAAGAAGAAAGATGATCGCACAGGTACTGGTACGCGTTCTGTATTCGGTAGAATGCTAATGCACGATATGAGTGAAGGCTTTCCATTGTTAACTAATAAACGTGTGTACCACAAGATGGCTGTTCACGAATTGCTTTGGATCGCAAATGGGCGTACTGATATGCAATATCTTCGTGATAACGGCGTTACATACTGGAATGCAGATTACGATCGCTCAGGGCGTTCTGATGAGACCCTGGGACCTGTATACGGCAAACAATGGCGCGACTTCAATGGTGTTGACCAATTGTTCAATGTATTGGACGGCGTACGCAACAATCCAACTTCTCGCCGTATGATAGTCAATGCTTGGAACCCAGCGGATATGCCAGATATGGTTTTGCCTCCATGCCACTACGGCTTTCAGTTGTATGTGAACGACGGCGAACTAGATTTAATGTGGCAACAACGTTCAGCTGATGTGTTCTTAGGTTTACCTTACGACATTGCAATGTACGGCTTGCTACTTGAGATGATTGCTAAAGGCAATAACTTAAAACCCGGCAAGCTAATCGCACAACTTGGTGATTGTCATTTGTACAACGACCACTTAGAGCAAGCTAGAATATACTTAGCTAGAGTACAGCCGGCGCATATGCCTGAGCTTGAGCTAGCCAAGGGTATGTATAGCACAATGCACAACGAGGTGATCATCCCGGAATTTAGCGATATAACCATTAAAAACTACAACCCTAAGCCTGCAATACCAGCACCGCTATCGGTTGGCAAATAAGACAAAATGACATATTATATTTATCATATACCTGGTAAAAAAATAGGCGTAACACGTAATCTTAATAAGAGAGTAACGGAGCAGCAAGGCTACACTCCAGACGAATACGAAGTTCTATTTACGGGTGAAGATATCGATGAGGTATCACAGTTGGAGATAGAACTTCAAAAGTCTTATGGCTATAGAGTTGACACTAAATTATACAAAAACCTTTTTAAACCAAAACAAATGAGAGTAAACATTACCGATCAAACAACAACATTCCCTGTACCATTAAACAAGCTTAAAGGCCGTCTTATGGATAACTTAGGCTTAAGCTGGGTAACACCACACGGTCATCGCGTTACATTAGATGTTGAATTATCAAAGTGGATTGTTGACAATGCGTTAACTTCTCGCTTTAATTCAGAACGCTGCTATGTTTATAATAAAGCTATGTTTGAATTTGACAAAGCACGCCACAATAATGTTGTGCACTCAAAAGAAGACCACGGCGATACTATATATGGGGACATTCGCAGATGGGCAGATGAGCGCGGCATATATGCTAAAGGCGATACAAAAACACAATTAATTAAATTATATGAAGAAGCAGGAGAACTTGCTCAAGCTGTACTTAGGAATGATAACGAGGAGTTTATTGATGCTATTGGTGATTGCGTTGTTGTGCTCACCAACCTTGCCCACCTTGGAGGCGTCCGTATTGAAGATTGCATTGAGTCTGCTTACGCTGAGATTTCTAATCGACGTGGGGACATGGTTAATGGTTCGTTCGTAAAACAAACAATGCCGACCAACAATGCATTTTCTGATTATTTACAATCTAAAACCGCAACACTATGAAAATAGTTCCAATACAATTTAGAGACCCCGTTGTCGAGCGCGTATGCAGAAAGTTTACTAATCGTTCAGATGTGGGCTACGAAAAATACGGCGTTACCCTTGAGGATGATCCAAGCGAAATGCTTACTTGGCTTAATCATTTACAAGAAGAACTTATGGACGCCGTCTTGTATTTACAAAAAGCTAAAGAAAAGTATGAAGCACAGAGCTCCGAGGAGTAGTATGAAAAAGAAATATAGCAGAAAAAAAGGACCAGTGAGAGCAAAGAAGGTATCGTATGACGGTATCAACTTTGCCTCAGGGCTTGAAAAGTATATGTACATGGCTTTACGAAAAGCCAAAATAGCAGCATTATATGAAGGAGAAACATTCGAATTGCAACAAGCATTTGATTTCCCATTTGAAAGTTACGAGCGCACGGGGAACGGTAAAGGCGAATTTACTAATAGAGGAAATAAAAAAATCCTCAACATTAAGTACACGCCCGACTTCGTAGGCAAGCACTTTATCATTGAGACTAAAGGACGAGCTAACGAATCATTCCCGATGCGCTGGAAGTTATTTAAAAAGTATATAGCTGAAAACAAACTGGAACCGTTTACATTGTATAAACCACAAAATCAGAAAGAATGCGACGAAACAATTCAACTGATCCTGGAGAAACAAAAGCAGTCGCCAGGAAAAAGTACGCAGAGCGAAAGATAGAAAAATGGATTAAGTGGTCGTGGGATGTACGCGGCAGAGTAATTTATAAAGAACTAATAGAACAAATAAACAAATATGAGCGAAAAGAGTAAAGGTTGGGCTATCTCAATAGGTTTTTATCCAGGTGTCTTAATAGGCGCCCGAACTTACCATGCAGAAGATATGACGTCGCACGTGTTCTATCTGCCGTTTTTTGATGTTGCATTTCAAATAGAACGCTAATGGGATTATTTAACGAACGAGTAGCGTACAAACCTTTTGAATATCCAGAATATTACACGGAAGGTTGGCTAAAGCAAGCGCAGGCATTTTGGCTGCACACTGAAATATCAATGCAAAGCGACATTAAAGACTGGAACGAGAAGCTTACACCTGAGGAAAAGAACTTAGTAGGTAACATACTTTTAGGTTTTGCACAAACAGAATGTGCCGTGTCCGATTACTGGACGCAAAAAGTTGTAGGTTGGTTCCCAAAACATGAAATACAACAGATGGCTATGATGTTCGGCTCACAAGAAACAGTCCACGCAGTAGCTTATAGTTATCTCAATGAGACGTTAGGCTTAGAAGATTATGAAGCCTTCTTACACGAGCCCGCAACAGCCTCTAGGTTTGATAATCTAGTCGCATACGATGGCACAGACAAGTTAGGCATAGCTAAATCACTAGCTGTATTCAGCGCATTTGCAGAAGGCGTTAGCTTATACTCAGCTTTTGCTGTGCTGTATTCTTTTCAACTGCGTAATTCGCTTAAGGGCATTGGCCAACAAATGAAATGGAGTGTAAGAGATGAATCATTGCACAGTAAGATGGGATGTCAGTTGTTTCGCCATATGTGCGAAGAAGACGCTGAATTAATGGAGCAATGTCGAGAAGATGTTATCGATGCTGCATCTACTATGATAAAACTTGAAGAAGATTATATAGACAAGATGTTTGAGGCTGGTGATATTGAAGGCATAGCCGCTGGAGATTTAAAGAATTTTATTAAAAAGAGAACAAATGAAAAGCTTGTTGAGCTTGGTTATATTGACCTTGGCAATTATTTCCCTTATGTTGAAGGATCTGCCAAAAAACTAGATTGGTTTTACCATCTTACAGGGGGTGTAACGCACACTGATTTCTTTGCAATCAGACCAACAGACTATTCTAAAGCTAACGAAGGAGAAGATTTTGAAGATATATGGTAGAGACTTGGAATAACGAATGGATTAAAGGAACAGATTACCCTGCATGGGGCGATACTGAAGTATACAGAAAGACGATCTCTGGTGGGTACTTGCTGCAAGGCGAGACCCCCAAAGATGCTTACGAACGCGTAGCTAAAACAGTTGCGCGAAGATTATATAAACCAGAACTTGCTGATGTATTTTTTGATTACATATGGAAAGGTTGGCTTAACCTGGCTTCTCCTGTACTTTCAAATACCGGTACCGACAGAGGCTTACCGATTAGTTGCTTTGGAATTGATGTCGCGGATAGTATCCAAGATATCGGCTCTAAGAACTTAGAAATGATGTTGCTAGCGAAACACGGCGGCGGCGTGGGCGTTGGCATTAATATGATAAGACCCGCCGGAGCTAAAATTACAGGAAATGGAACATCAGACGGAGTCGTACCTTTTTGCAAAATCTATGACTCAACAATCCTTGCAACTAATCAAGGAGCTGTTAGAAGAGGAGCAGCATCAGTTAACATCAACATTGAACACCCTGATTTTGAAGAGTGGTTGGAAATCAGAGAACCGAAGGGCGATGTTAACAGACAATCGCTTAATCTACATCAGTGCGCAATTGTTGGTGATAAGTTTATGCGACGACTTGAACAAGGCGATAAAGAAGCGAGAACTCGATGGAGTAAACTTCTTAGAAAGCGAAAAGCAACTGGAGAACCGTACATTATGTTTAAAGGGAACGTTAATAAGAACAATCCAGAAGCATATAAATCAAATGGTTTAAAAGTACATATGACAAACATATGTAGTGAGATTACACTGCATACGGACGAGTCGCACAGCTTTGTATGTTGTTTAAGCTCGCTTAACTTGTCTAAGTACGATGAATGGAAAGGCACTGATCTTATTTACCATGCTACATGGTTTTTAGATGGTGTTATGGAAGAATTTATACAACGAGCAAAAGGCTTACGCGGTTTTGAGAACGCAGTACGCTCAGCAGTTAAGGGCAGACCATTAGGTCTTGGCGTCTTAGGCTGGCATACTTACTTGCAAGACAGAGGCATACCTTTTGAAGGATTATCAGCACAATATGAAACAAGAAAAATATTCTCTCAAATCAAAATTGAAAGCGAGCGCGCTTCAAGAGACCTGGCCGATGTTTATGGTGAACCTCTTTGGTGTGTCGGTACTGGGATGCGTAACACTCATCTTAGGGCTATTGCTCCTACCGTTAGTAATAGTAAACTGGCTGGGAACGTTTCTCCAGGTATTGAGCCGTGGGCCGCAAACGTATTTACGGAACAAAGCGCTAAGGGTACTTTCATACGTAGAAACCCTGTTCTTGAAAGTGTTTTAGAAGACAATGAGATAAACACTGAAAAGATTTGGAATCAAATCCTAGCCGACGGCGGCTCAGTGCAGAACATCGAAGAACTCGATGGATTGTTAATGGGTGATTGGGACGAGCCAGTTAAGAACGTGTTTAAAACGTTTAAAGAAATTAACCAACTGGAATTAGTAAGGCAAGCCGGAATACGGCAGCAGTACATTGATCAATCGGTTAGTTTAAATTTAGCTTTCCCCTCTGAAGCTACACCAAAATGGATTAACAAAGTCCATATGGAAGCTTGGAAGCAAGGCGTTAAAACCTTATATTATACGAGGACGGAATCAGTGCTGCGTGGCGATTTAGCTGCAGCTGCAATGGATGATTGCGTTGCTTGTGATGGTTAAAAAAATAAAGGGGATCCGTAATTGGGTCCCCTTTTTTATTTTCGTTATTTATCGCTTACGCTTTCAGGAAATCCGTATTCGCGTATCCTGTCTTTGGTAGCTTTAGCTTTAGCTTTATTAAAGTTAGCGTCAGTTCTAGGCATCCAATCTTGCTTTAACCGATAGCTTGCTGTTTGCCCGTCTTTTATGTCGTTTTTACGTGCTAATTTTTCGTCGGCTTTTTTGTTTTGAGCTACAATGTAATCCTGCTCTTTTTTGCTGGGTGTTGCTTGTTTTGCCGGAGATTTAGCTCCGTACATTTTTGCTGCAGACTTAGGTGCACCTAAACCGCGCGGTCCAATTCCTTTTTTCATTTTTTCTTTTTTAGCAGATTATTTAATACTTGCTTTTGGCTTTTTAATACCAAAATTGTTTCCACGAACCTTCCGGCCGCTAGCCCGGGAACTCATTACTGAATCAAATTTATGATCCGCACGCATACTTTCTTCCATATATCCAACTTTTTTTGGATACCCTCTTGGAGTCGTTGGCTCAATAATTGCATTTTGATATTTCTTACCGTATTTGGCTGTTTCACTTTCAGTACCCCTCCTATCATAGTGAGGAGCGAACTCCGTCATAGGATTAAACTGTTTTTCTCGACTTAGCGGTTTAGCTTGCTTAGCTGGTGACTTAGCTCCGTACATTTTTGCAGGCGATTTAGATGCCCCTAAACCTTGTGGTCCAATTCCTTTTTTCATTTCTTTTTGTTTTTCTTTAGTTCTGATCTATCGTACTTTGATACTCTACCTTTAGCTTTTCTTTCTCTTCTACCAGCAGCTATGTCCGAAGGACTTAACTCACTGTATGTTTTAGGAGTATCTTTACTAACTTTCTTTGTGGGCCTAAACACAACATCACCATCACTGTAGTCTTTACTACCACTGGGAGTTCTCCAGTCTTCTTTAAACCATCGTTTAAGAGCTAAACCTTCTTTAGTCTTTCTGACTTTTTTGAACGGTGAGTTTTGTTTATACATTACTTTTTCTTTTTGCCTTTATTCTTTCTGCACTTTGCAATAGCACCAGACGCATACGCTGATGGAAATACGTCGTACTGCGCCTTTACCTTATGGTAGCATGCATCCTTAAGTTTAAAGGGTGATGACATTTTAAACGCCATAATATCCTTTTTTGTAGTTTTTAGCCGGCGACTTAGCGTTGTACTTAGCTTTTTGCTTAGCGCGCTTTTCTTTCTTTAGCTCACCATATGTTTTATCGCTAAACGGTGCTTCAAGAGCTGATGTAAACTTGTCTACAACTTTCGTACTCTTGCCCATTTCTTTGTCTTTTAAAAACTTTTCGTAAGCAAATTCGCCAGCTGTAGTTTGTTTAGCCGGAGATTCTGGTGCGGCTTTGATCGCGTCTTGCAAATGCTGAGGCAGTTTTCCTTGATTGCCTTTTAGCGCCTTTAATACAGGCGATTTTGGATTTTGTTTATACATAACTTTTATTATCTAAATTGGTAATTAATACCTGCTTTTATTTCAAACACTTCTTTATCCCAGTATTTCATATACTCGCCTTCTGCGAATATACCCCAGTTCAACCCTATCTTGTAACCTACAACTCCACCGAAGTTGTAGTCAATCCATTGACCTGGAATGAAATGATTTGTATTTTCTAACTCATCAGCGAATTGCTCATAGGAAAACATATGATCCCCTATAATATGCTTGTGCCACGGTAACATACTTGCCCATGAATGCATCCAAAATTTTTCTGAATAGTGATAGTAGTCAACACCTATTATAGCTGATAAAGAGCCGAGTGCGCCGATGCTTGATAGCTGCTCTGCATTGTATGCATTTACAATATCACCATATATATACTTTCTAAAATCAAGATCAGTATCTGCAACTTTATTGCCATCCGGGTCTAGCCAATACCAATCACCTTCTTCAACTTCATCGTCGTTATCGTAGTCAATGCCGTAATAAATATCTTCATAACCCATGCCACGCACTAAATCCCACCATTGGTTGTTAACTAAATATTCCGCAATAGGGTTGTAGCCATAAGCTTGGTGCTGTCTTGCTGCAACGCCTAAGCTAAAATCAACTTCGCCAATGTGCAGTCTACCTCTTACTTCAACCTGAGTATAATCTAAGTTAACTAACCCTTGGTTAAACAGCTCTGCTTTTACCATCCAATAGTTAGCTAAGTACCTAAGGAAGTAACGCTGGTTTATATAATCATTGCCTTGCTGTCTGCCGCGATCAAACTGAGCCAAGTACTCAAACCCCTCAACAGCACCAACGGTTGCGAATAAAGAGGTTGTAGACTGATTGTGGCCATCGTAAAATGGGTTTTGTCTTTTCTCGTAATCGTAACGGGCTACACGGCGGATGCCAAATGTATATCTGTAATCAAACGGGTTTTCAACGGTTATATCCATTAGGTCCCCACCTTGAGAAACAAAGTACTCTGACTGTGCTTCCATTGGCGACGCTCCGTACACACTGGTGTACAACGTGCTGTACTTTAACAATCCCTGCCCAAACGCTGAGGTTGATATAAAAAATGTTATAAGTATATTCTTCATGCTTAAAACTTGTTAGCTCCTGTTAGCTGGTCAACTTCCTTTTGTATTTCCCGGTAATCTATATGCTTTAAAGATAAATCAATACCAGCTTCCCATCTCATAATTTCTTTACCGTTTTTATACAGTATTAAAGTTGGCACCGATCTTATGCGCTCGTCTTGCTTAAGAGTCGCGTTACCATCAATGGTAGCTTTGAATATTTTAGCGTCTTTAATTTTAACAACATCTACATAATTGTTTGCAGCATTAAAGCCTGCGTTGTAATGCACTAAAACTATACCTCGCTTGCTAATAGTACTAGAAGCAAACGAGCAGAGTGTAAATGCGATTAATAAAAGGGTTGTATTTCTCATGTTATTTCATTTCAAATAGTCTTTCTTCTATTTTGTCAAGTTGCTTTTTAATATCACCCACGTCATTCTGTGTGTTCATTATTGTTTCGCGGATTAACTGATCTTTAAGATCGTATTCCATTCTACCAATTTCAGCAGGCGGTAAAAGCTTAGCTTCTTCAATACCCGCTTGTAGGTCAAAATACCCGAGTGTAATTACTCCTACACCCGCTATTATAGCACCTAAAGTTTTTAGGGACAGCCCTACTACTGTGTTTTCTGAAATTTCCTTTGCCATGCTATTTAAAGTACTTGTATTTTGTTCTGCCTTCTTTCTTGTAGGCTATTAATCTTTCCCCGCGGTTTGCTTGGTTATCAACATAAGAAACATGTACCCAGTCTGGCTCTTCTTCTGTGCCAAACTCCCATATTAACTGATCAAAATCAGTATGCTCTGATATATAATGGAACAATTCTTTATTGGTTAATCCGCCGTATGCTTGGGCATCTAAGTCAAGAGCTTGACCTTTGGAATGTTGAGAGGTTTTACTTCCGCCAATGCGCTCATTAAGAGCTTCGCTGCGGTATCCGGAAGTTACGCAAATAGGTTTGTTAAAATAATTACGCGCTGGTTGGAAAATGTTTAGCGCTATTGCTTTTAAATTTTCCAAATGTTCTATTGCAGGCTCATTACTGATGCCGCATCTCTTTGCCGTGGTTGATTTGGTTACCTCGGCAACACTTAAGTTATCTGATAATTTCATAGTTAAAAGTCTGATACATCTTTAAATTCCTTAGCCACTTTTTTGTTAGCCCTAGTTTCTTTTGCTTTTTTAGTTCCGGCTTCTTTGCGCTCTTTCTTCGCGGCTTCTTTAATAGCTTCCGCATTTTCTTCTATAGCACCTACGTCCCATGTTTTCCAACCTAAGCCTAATGCTATACGCTGCCACGCTTTGTTGCGTGCATCGAATGCTTCGCTCACGGAAGTAAGCTCGTCCACAACGCGATCAAGAGGTACACTCGCTGCAGCGGATAAAACTTTACCTAGTATACTCCAATTAGGGCCTAAATCTAATCTGCCATCTGCTACTACACCCCAGCCGCGCGCCTCAATCTCGTCTTTCTCAAACTTTCTTGTTTGAATAGCACTATGCACTTTACGAGCTTTAGAACCAATAGGTGGCGATATATCAAATAAAGACAAAACGGTATAAGCGTGGTTAGACATAAACCCTTTTTTCTCTTGCTTATTGTATTCTCTAATAATATTTTTAACGGTAGAAAATACAGCCCCATATACACCAGAGCCCCTAAGCAGGGTGTCAAGCATGCTGTTTAATACTCTAGCTATTTTAGCCTCTTCTTTCGCATTTTTCTTTTCTAACTCAGCAGCAGTAAGGTCTTCGTCATCGTCATCGAACCCTGGCAGTAGAGCAAAAAGCGCACTTTGTAATGATGCAAATATAAAGTTTTGAATCGCGCCGTAATAAGTAATCCTTGCTACTTTAGCTCTCCAGTCACCACGTCCGTTAATAATGTCTAACGCGTCTTTTTTCATTAAGCGCGTCATCTGCATAGGTGTATTTTGGAAAGCAAATACAAGACGCCCTAGATTGCTTCTTTGAACTTGTGATACCAACGCTGGATCCGAAGACTGCTGTGTTTCATCGGATATTTTAGAAAAATCTAAAAAAGCCTGCGCTTCCGCTTCCGTTTTAGACATGCCTCCTTTAATGTAAGTATTAACGCGGTTACGGTAAAAAGTAGCACCCCCAGACGCGATCGCCATACTATCCGCAATTTGTGTAGGCGTGAAACCTAATTGTAGTAACCTAGCCAATATAGCTTGTGGACTGTTTTTGTTTGCATTAGCTATACTAGCTATTTCATTAGAACTTACGTCTTGCTTTAATCCACCACGGCGTTCTTTAAGCTTGTCTGAGTTAAATATCATTGCCCAGTCTTTCCAATATTGTGGTTGGTTAGCGAATGCAGCAGCTGCTTTAAGAGGGTTGTTATCAGAATAGTTTATAAAGTTAACAGTGGAAAGCATCTGTAACAATGCAGAGCGTCTGTTGAAGAACATGATTGCACCTGTAGAACCGTTAATCCAGTTTAACCATGCATTAACCTGCTTATTGCCTCCCGCGCTACGGTTTGTGCCGTTCTTCATTGAGTACAAAGAGTCTTCAATTGCGTCGCGATGTGCTTTACCGTACAACGCCTCAATCTTATTTAGGTTCTCTGTAGTGAATATTGCATCAGCGTTTGCTATAAACTCTTCTAAGTATTTTTTACGGCCGATCTTTTCGGTCATGCTGTTAAGATCTGACAGCAATGTGCTTGCCGACCAATACTCGCTCGGCTCCATCCAAGTATCGCGGCGAGCAACAACAAGCATTGCGTCCGCAAAGTCCATTAACTCTGGATTTTCGCGAATAGCGTCTTGCAATATTTTTGTATCTTTCTGAGACAAGCCTGGCACTTTAATACCTGCTTTACCCCACAAGTACACCCTAACAGCCTGATCATAATTAAACCCTGTCTTGCCAATTTCTTTATTTAGCAACTGGTACTGCTTAGGGAATGCTTTAACCGCGGTTTTAAAGTCACGCTTAATTTGCTGGCGTATACCATTAATAGCGGCCACACCTTTAGCGTAAGGCGTCATTAAGTTATCTTCAAGCCATTTCATATCAGCTTCACCTTGCTTACCTTTACCAGCAAACGCATAGTTAACTAAGCCTCTAAAATCATCAACACTAGGTGCAACAAAGAATTTAAACTTGCCTTTCTTTTCGCCGCGTTTTTGCGCTTGAACAGCTGAGAACGTCTTAAATGATTCAACACCTGTTTTACGTTCAAGTATATTGTTAAACTCTTTGCTTAATCCTTGGCTGGCTTTTGACGGTGCTTTGTTTTCTAAATTATTTATCTCTTGTTTTGCTGTCTCTAAGTTTTCCCAATTAATATTTTCGTTAAAAGCTAAGGCTTTATCTATAGAAGCTTTTCTTTCTTGTATTAGCTCTTTTGCTGTTCTGCCGTCTATAGCGTATATATCGCCCATTCTATTGCTACCAAACATTCTAAGGTCTAATGTTTGATTATTAGCGCCGAATATATCTACAACTTTAGTTACTGCCACTTCCTCTAGCCATTGATCGTGGAATTGTAATTTATCAGACACAAAGCTTTTAAATTCGTCTCGTGTAACCCCTTCAAATATTTTTTCCATTATATCGAAGCTAGTAGAAGCGTTGTCTGCTAAGTGTTCGCCTTTAGGGTGAACCATAGCTTCTTCCGTTATGGTTATATAGCTTAAAGAGCTTAGCGCGCGCAGTCCCGCTTTTAAGCTAGTTTGCATCTGAAAAAACTGCTGCATTACTTCTCCGTCTATTTTCCCGGATTTGTATAAATCATAAATGGCTAACATTACAGCTTCATAAGCTTCTTTGTTTGCAATATTAGCTTTTTTAATCCGTTCCTCGTAATCCTTAAGTTTAAAAAGTTTTTCAGATACAGTCATTTTCTTAGACAATATGTTTGTCCATATCTGCCTCATTAGCCCCATAGAAGAATTCATTAGCTCAATGTTTTCTATTGTTTCGTCACTAACCAGCGATTTATCTGAGGATACACCTTTAACTTTTTTAGACCACTCAAAAAATTCGCCTGGTTTTTCCGTGTCTTTTTTAGTTTTTGCTGTGTCTAAATATCTGTAATGCGAACCAAACAATTCTATATTAAGAGCATTTACAAGTTTGCCACCAATTTCTTGCGCTAGAAGCAACATACCATCAGCCATTTTTTGCTTGCGCCTAGAGTTTAATCGATCACTTGCTAAGCCTAACTTAGTAGCTTTTTTAACACTCTCAGGCACATATTTTGACTTTTGAGTTCTTTGTTGAAAGCCAAACGACTTAATGTCCCCAATAAGCACTCCCGCTTTAACTGCGGTAGACATCCACTTGCCAATGCCATTTAGGTCTTTGTAATCTTCCGCGTAAGAAAAAAGCAAATTACCATCAAGGTCCATTACTTCGTCAACACCGTTAATTTTAATTTCTTTGTAAAGGGCTTTTGCTCTTTTTATATGTTTTGGGTTTAACACGTTAAAGCCTGTTGATGCTTTAGCAGAGCCTCTTTCTAAATCACGCTGAGCGTTTACAATGTAATTATCAAACAGTTCTTCACCTAACTCTTCTTGACGGGTTTCGTACGCTTGTCTAATTTCGCTATTTGGGTTTTGCAATTCCTCGTTAAATACATCAAATGCAAATTCTTCACTTAAAGCTTTAGCTAACGATTCTTTACGGCCTCTAATTAGCGAACCATCTGTATTGAAAAAGTTAGACAAATAATCGGCGTCGCTTAAACGCGCGCTAGCGTTTGGTAACCTGCGTACTATTTCAGCCCCGGAAGTTCTACCCGCTTGAGCTGTGCTAACGCTTTCTCTGTCTATTTTTTTACCTTGCCAATTGCTAGTAAACGCACCGTCAACTTGTTTTTGCACAGCGTTAGGCATAGCTGTCATTAGGTAAGTGGTGGTCATGTTTTCTAATATAGCCTTTTTGTGCTTAATCAAGTACTTGCGCATTTGAGCGTCTTTAAGGCCTCCTATTTCTTTTTTAAATAGTATGTCAGCTTGCTTACCCATAACCTTCTTAATCTCGGCTATATAAGGCTTAACGGTAACGTTTTTAGAAACAGTTTGCCCCATTCTTGTTTTCATGGTGCGCACAGCTGATTTAAGCTTGACCTTAATCTTCTCTACATTTTCAAAGCTTAGCACCCTTGCTTGCGATAGAGTTTTGTAAGTTTTCTTTTCAGCAACAGGTGCGACGGCATCTTCAGCAGCCACCACTTGTTTAGCGGTTTCGCTGTCTGTGCTTTCTGTTTGCGCACGTTCCTGCCCTTCTTCAAACAAAGCTTTACGGGCATCAAGCTTACCAAAGTTAACGTTAGAAAATATAAACTCACCTAATGTTATTTTTGCATCACCCGACTTACGCTTAGCCTCAGGGTTAAAGTTAACTAAACGATCACCAACGCTTTCTATAATTTTCTGCGCTTCTTCTTTACTTACAGCACGCGAGCGAATATAATTAGCTATAGCCGGGTGAAGTTTACCGTCATTGTATATAGGGTTAAATACTTTGCGATCAAAAAACTGCTCTCGCGTTTGTACAGATTCAGGTAGCAAGGCATTTATTTCATCTAGCAAAGGCTTAGAAGCTTTCGAGCTAATATCCTCTTCACCAGGGGGCATCATTGCTTTGGTGGAGTTTTGCCATGTCTCTATAAACCCTAGCACATCCTCTTGGGTTTCTAACTGAAAATACGGCGCCTGGTTTTTGTATATTTTATTATACAATGAATTTACAAGTGCTTTAACTTGCCACATTTGTCGCAAATCAGCACCTTTTATATATCCACCTGCTTTTAATTCAACCATAAGTTGAATAAGCTCATCTACATCATGCTTGCCGTCGTTTTGTTTTTTATAGGAATCTATACGATCAGCCAGTTGTCCAATTTCTTTTTCGGATACTTTGCCGGATAATGATAGATTAGAAACGACATTTAACAGTTCTTGCACTAAGCCATCGGCTATACCTACTGTTTCACCGTCTTTTATAATACCATACGCTCTTATTTGCGCGTGGCCCTGCTCATGCGATGGAGAAGCAGCGGCTATTGCCGCATTAAGACCGCCTGTTGAAATATTAACTTTAACGTTGTTTTCAAAAATATAGTATTTGCCGCTTTTAATATCGTAGTAGCCATTGTCTCCTACTTTTTCTTCGCTATTAAATAAAGCCTTGTCTTTTAACGACTGCTTTAATTCATCTGAAATATCTAAATTGTCGATATCCTCATTGTTATTAACTACAGACATATTATCAGCGGAGCTAGCCATGCTTATTCCCTTGTGGTACTCGTATGATGATAAAAATGTTAGCATTTCCGCTTTTCTGGCACCCTCTAATTTGGCTTCTTTTGCTAAAGCCTCGGCCTCCTCTTTTGTTTGATTTTCTTTTTTAGAAAGTATAGCCTGTCTTTGCTCTTCTAAATCTACGAAGCTTTCTTTTAAGTTATCAATGTCTTTTCTGCCCTTCAGCTCTCCACTTAAACCTAATGCGCCTGCTTGATTTGCTAGATAGCGCTGCTCGCCTTCCAAGCGAATAAGCTCTTTAAAATCTTGTTCATTTAGTGAAGCTATGTTAATTGAGGCGCTCACCTGCGTCTTTAGTATGCTGTTTAAAATTGCTACTTTAGTTAGCTCCTTTGTTTTTAGTTGCTCAATTACTTCAGGTGTTTGCTCTAATTCTTTTAAACCGTCAACCTCAGCCTGCAGTGTAAAAAAATCATTTGCAAGTGCCTTATGTTCTTTAATTTGGCTACGATTATACATCGCTGTTTTATACAAACCAGTAAGACCGCTAAAGCTTCCACCGCCTTGCATACCTAATACATTAATAAAAGTGCCGTAAGTAAAATCTTTATTTACATTTTCAAATATGCTAATCGGCTTTCCATTATATATGTCTATTCCATCGTTTAAACCTTCAGCTGTAATTTCTTCTCCTATTTCAATAGAACTTGCCAGCCCGGTAGCCTTTAAGGTACCAAAAGTACCTGCTAAAAACTTGCTTGCCTTAGCGTTTTTAATTAGACCTTTAATCTGATTATAAGCTACAGGTCTGCTATATCTTTGTAGATTCCTAGCCCATCTTATAGAGCCTGCGCGCTCTGAAAAAGGCTCTATTAAACCGCTCATTAACACCTGTCCCGCTTTCACGTATAAAGGCATATTAGCCACATTGTTTATGTACTCCAGCTCCTTATTTATTTTATCTTTTTGGAACTGCGTAGAAGCATTTTTTAAATCTTCGTTAAGCTGCTTTTTGATTTCATCAGCTGAGGACTGCAAATTCGTTATAGTGTTAGCGCGGCTACCACCACCAACAATACCAAACACGGGCATTGTAAAATAAGCGCTCATGGATTTTTGGCTTTTAGCAACAAACGCTGCCGTAGTTTGTCTAGATGCTTTTTTCTTACCTAGGTTAATAGCTACTTTCATAGCGGTTTTTCTGCCAAAATAAGTAGCTAACCCCTGCGGCCCCAGAACAGACAGCAAGCTTGGCACGCCTTCTGAGAATTTACCTAATGTATACAGACCGAAGTTTTCAATGTCCCCCTTATCAAGCGAGCCTAAATACGGCAGCTCTTCTCTTTTACCTTCAATATAACTTAAATAATTCATCCACCCACCTTGCAGCTTTTTAGCTGTTTTGTGGATTTCAGAGTTTTCATCAGTAAGCTCTTGTACAATTTCAGTACCTAAGATATCTAAACCGACAATACTTCCTATGAAAAAGTCTTCTAAACTAAGAAGCGTGCGGTCGAGCATACTCCAGTTTTTTGTAACAGAACCCACAACGGCTTCCGTTATCGACAAAGTTTCCTGATCTTTAGTGAGCTTGTCGTGAGCCTTAGTATATATATCTATTCTTTGATTAAAATCCCTTAATCCTTTTACAATATTATTTTGCAGCACTTCTATTTCTTCTACCGCTTTATCGCGGTAAGCTGACATTTTTTCTATGTCTTTGTTATATTCACCAGCGGAATTTACATACCTATCCCTAAAGGCTCGTTCCATTTCCAGATCTTGCTCACCTAGTATTTGGAAAGGGCGTATCCTTGTGTACACAGGTTCGTCTGGTAGTGCGGCCTCCATCTCAGCGAATGCGCTTTCGTGAGTTTTTATTAGGTCTTCTAGTTTTTTATTACCAGCATTTAGTTTAACTTGCTCAGTTTCTAAATATTTGTGCTCTGCTTCAAGCGCGCTGTAAGACTTTTCAAAAGTCTTTCTCAATTCACTAGCGAAGCTTTTTGCTTGTTTTGGTAAGTTTTCATTAGCTATGTCTGAATTTTCTCCAAACATCATGTTGTTAAACTCTGCTGCTTTTTTTATTTTTTCATTATACTCAGGGCTTCCTGGTATAAATAATAAATAAGCGTCTCTCTCTTCCTGCGTTTTATCAGCGAAAAATAAATCGGTTTGCTCGTTTCTTTTTTTGGATATAGCTTGATTAATAGCAACATCCGCACCTGGTATTTTTTTAAGATAATCTACAAAGCCAAACTCTTTAATCTGCTCTTCTGTAAGTCCGGCAGTGCCACTAGTACGCCTTCGACCAAAGGCATCAAGGGCGCTAGTTACATTAGCAGCCCGCACTAAGCGCAAATATTCTTCACCAGCTTCAGGGCCTAGCGAAGCTAAAATGTCTTTAACATCCGGTGTGGGGGAAAGGTCTCTCGGCTCTAAATTTCTATAGAGTAAACCCTTCTGCCACCATTTTCTGTTATCTTCTTTTTCTTGGCGAGTCTTAGCTCTTTCTTTTTTAACAGATTCCGCATAAGCTGGGTAATATAAACCGTCGTAATAGTTCCTTTCAAAGTTGAATATATTATTATACGCCTCGTAAATTTCTGAATCTTCGTCTATAGCTTCAAGCTTAGCTGAAAGTTCAGATAGACTTACTTTGTCTGCGACTACCTCTACTTCGCCCAGCATGTTGGGAAACTCGGGTGACTCCAAAGAAGTATCGACCGAACTGGAAACCCCAGCGGTCGCTTCTGTTACTGGCCCAGGCAGTTGAGTCTCCACTGTCGGACCGATAAGCTTTCCCTTTTTTGGAGGGTCTGTTTCTTCAACGTATTCCCATCCGTTTAGCTCCGCTAAAGTTTTAACATCAGAACCAAAGTCTGTTGCAAAATCTTCCGCTTCTTTATCAGACATTTGCTTGTCGCCTATAACGTACATTGGCTATTATATTTTATATTATTATTGGTAGAATATAGTAGGGTTGGTGACCATAAGGTCTTCTAAAGTGTTGTAAAACGCTTTTTCCATAGATTTAGAGTTTAAGTACTTCCACTTATTTTCACTAGTATCCCACTTAACTTTAATTTGTTCCGGGTTATTTTTGTCTCCAAATTTAAACGTCTCAGTACTGTTAACCGGTGGGCGTGCGCCAGCCCCTGCTGATAGTATTTCGCTCTCTAATGCTTTCATCCTATCAACCGTGTTTACATATTGAGAGCGTATAACGTTAGTCTTTCTACCGCCACCACCAGGGGTTTCATCATTTTTAGCAGCTCCATAAATAGCGTTAATAGTGGCCTCCACCGCTTGATCAATTGCCAGCTTTGGGTTTTCTCTGTTTAGTACTATATTCCCAAACCCAGTGTTTAATGATTTAAAATATTGTTGGGAAAGCAATACTTCTAATCTGTTAATGCCCTCGTCTCCGCTAAAATACCCCTGTGCGGTATTTTTAATATTTTCTTTTTTGGTAGTAGATTTATTTAACTCAGACTTCGTCATTCTAGAAACTTTTTCAGTTTCAGAACCAGCCCATTCCATAAAGCCTTTACCTATTTCTGTGGTATAGGGTAAAGATATATCAACTAATTTTGTGCCATCTTCAAATACTATTTCATTATCTTCAACGCTCCAATTAGAAGTCATTAATGTATTGGCATTACTTATGTTTTTAATATTACCTTCAACCGTGGCTATATTTTCGGTATTTCTGAGCGATATATATTTTTTTCTGGCACTTTGCAGCAAAGATAACTGGTTATGAAAAGAAACAGCATTGCTTTCCGCGTTTTCACCTATAACCTTAGCTTTTTTTATAAGCCCAGGGTCGCTAGCCGAATACCCCTGCTCTAGCAAATTTCTACCGTTGCTTAAATCAGCTTTTTGGGCAGCAAGGTAGTCGGTAGCGTGCTGCATGTCTTGCGGTGTTAGCCCACGACTTTCACCCTTAACAACAGAATTAACACCTTTAATAGCGTATTCTCGCTCGTACTTATCGCCTTCTTTTAGAATATTTCTTGCTCTTACCTCTGCGTCGTTTTGTTGTTTTAAAGCTAGCTTCATTTCGGCTTGATTTCTAGCCATAGCTTTATCATAGCCCGCCCCAAAAGCAGAACCTATGTTGACCCCGCTTTTCGCTGCTGCAAGTTCTCTCGCGCCTTGTATTAATGTAGCATCTGCCATTATTATTTGTATTTACTAGGGTCTGCTATTATGGGGGCCACTCCACCGCCTATTTCCCCTATTGCTCCACTTCTAGCCGCTTGAGCAGCGTTTATAGCTTGGTACGCGCCAGCTAATTCAGCCTGAGACATTCCAAGCTTAGTGCCGAGCATTTCATTTTCCATTTGTCTAGAAGTTAGCTCGCCTTGTCTCTCTAGCCGCTGAATGGATTCGGCACCGCGTGCTTTCATGCCTTGTATATTGGATTCTTGCAGCCCCAATTGAGAAGCTATTTGCTGCGACCCTTGTGCTTGTTGGTTTGCAAGCATTTGAGAAAACGCCGCAATGCCGGACCCGCCCGCAGACTGTTTGCCGGAAGCCATTATGTCGGCTAGGTTTTGTGATTGCGATTGTTGTTGAAATTGTGCGGCCGTTTGATTTACAGTAAGATCTTCGTATGGGTTTTCCATGTTAGCAAACACATTGCTAAAATCTTGGCTGGTATAATCAGACATTGCAGTGTCATAGGCGCTTTTTGCCTCGTCTCGACGCTTTAATCTTCCTGGGCCGCCAATGAAAGAAGCCCCGAATTCCATAGCTGGGCCCACTGTCGCGGCTAGTACTGCTGCTAATATTGACATATTTAATTAGTTTATAAGTTATTATTACGTATTATTCGCTGCTTATAAAGGCTTCGGCGTTAACCGCGAACAACTCTCTTTTCTCTGCGCTAGTATTCGTCATTACAACCGTAGAATAGTATCCTGTTAAACCAGACGTGCTTATATTAGTAGGCTTAGATACAAATAAGAAGTCATTGTTTTGCAACGCTTTATTGCCTGAGTTAGCAGCGGTAATTCTAGTGGATGTTAATGATTGTATTAAACCTATTGGAGCGCTTACATTGCTTCTATGATAGTATAATGTATCGCCAACTTGAACAGATACATTAATATCTTTTGTAAAATCTATTATAAGCGGGTTACCAGTTATAGTGGATGATACAGTAGATATACCTTGCGTAGAAAAGTTTTTAGTGCTTAATGTTGTATTGTTACCTTCTATAAAGTTAAAGTATATACCTTCTCTATCTTTCCAAGTGTTTACAACCCCGTTTTGGTCTTTTGTTGATATTGTAGCAGTCCAACCTTCATCACCTTCGTAAGATAAGGTCTTAAAGTTTTTAATGCTCGACGGTCCATCATTGATAATAGTTGTGACAGTTGTGTTGTTTTGCGTACCATAAAAGTTTGCGCGGTTAACCGTATCTGAATGTTCCCACAGTTCACCGTCTTTAAACGTGTAGTATTCAGTATTGAGAGAGATAGCACTCTCCGGGGCGTATGTTAATCGTGTTGTCCACCCATCAACAGTTTCTAAGAACGAAAGCTGTTTGTTGTTCAAACGCACATTGTATGTACCTGTATCTTCGTCATATGAGCCGATTAGAGGCTGCGTAGCGGCCTTTAATTGCCGATTAAAGTAGTAGGACATATTTTTACCCGAAATGACTGTAATACCATCATTTGAAAGCCTTATAACAGCTCCTCTGGCTTTATCAGTATAGTACGCTCTGAAACCGTAGGAAGCAAAAGACTCTGGGTTTTTAGATATTCCAAATTCACCAGCAAAAGGCATTGTTTGACCCAGTACGTTCCTTGACGATGTAATATTGGTATTTCCGTCAGCATTGTAAAGAGCATCTTTGTCAGCAAGTATTCTCAGCGATTTGTCTTCACACAGCGTTACTAAATTGGTATCTCTAGTGTGCAGTTTTTGTATAGAACCGTAAACTGGATCAACATCTTTGGTAATAGTTTCCGCTATTAAAAACTGGTTTGTATTGTTTATACCTGATATAGAATTAAATATACCGCTAAATATAAGCCCGGTGCCTTTACGTTCTTGCCTGTATGGCTCTTCTATTGTGGAGCTTACTCTTACACCTTTTCCTAAAGTTGGTGCGTTAAAATCATCTCTAATGCGATCTGATTCTACCCCATTGCCAAATGAATAACAATTGTGCCAACTTAAAGTTTGGTAGCTATTAACATTAGCTATATCGATAGGCGCGCTAGCTTCGTAATATATATCTAAATCAGAAAATTCTTCAGGCTCAGTTTCAAAAATAGCTGGGTTTTTTGATGACTCTACTACCTCAACCGTGTTGGATTGCTCTCTGTATATAACTATTTTATCTAGCTCACTAGCTGAAGGCGCTCCGCTAAACTGTGTGTCATTAAAATCTCTGTCAAGCTGGTATTGGTAGGCATCCCCTGTTCCATTCAAGCCCGATCTATTGTAAGCCCCTTGAAGTATAGTCCTATTTATTATAGTATAAAAATCTTTACTTAAAGTGCCATTACTGTACAAAAACTTCATTTTAACTCCAGGCACAAGTTTAAAATAAAATTTCGATGCTTTTTCTGGCCTGTTAGTTGGCACGTTGTCAGTACGAGCCATTGCTAAAGCGAATATATCAGAGTTAGCCTCAGGCAAGTCAGGAGTGTGATTATTGGGGTCTAAGGTATCTTCCCAAGTAATCTTTACATCATTTGGACCTAAAGAGCCATCAATCGAAGCGTCTAATTCAAGCTGCGTGTCTTCAACAAGTGGTAGCGAAAGCCCTGACAAAGCACCCGACACATTATTTAAAAATGTACCGTTAGGGTTTATCTTAACAAAAAACCTGCCCTCAAATTCTGGCAATGCTCTTTTTTTGTTATTAAAAACAGTAGCTCTAAAACTGCTAGAGGCTACGGTTATTACGCCGTTATTAATAGCTGAGTTTATACTTGTTAGCCACGCGTCCTCAGGCTTTATATTTTGTAATAAAATTATTTCATATACAGAATGATGCTCATTGCTGGAGTCAATTTGAAGTGAGCCGGTTGGGCCACCTGAAACAATTTCATACATAAAAGAACCACCACCGCCAAATTGGTTTGAAAATTGTATATATCCCCCCTGAACAATATTGTTTATAAAATTTTCGTTAGACCCGTCAGGATCGTGATTAGCGTTTTCTATAGGCGCCGCGTTAGGGCCATAAAAATATATTTTATTACTGCCCACTACGAAACCGCCTGGGAAAGCACCTGCTGCGTAACCAAATACCGCGGCTCTACCTACGGCAGTCTTTACGTTAGCTATATGCTCCGGGGCTTCATTAGATATGCTATTTATTTTGTATCTATTGTTTTCTTTTACAGCTACATTGGATTCATGGCCTTTTTTAAGTACAATAAACCCACCTTCTTGTACCTTGTTTCTTTCAGAAGAAGGAAATGAAAGCCAAACGTTGCCGTCAATAGCATCGTAGTATCGATCCAGACCTATATTGTAATATTCGGGAGTGTTGTTTTTTATATACAGCTTAAATTTATCGGCCCAGCCTGGCGTAGCAGACGTGCTTTTTAATCTAGCCTTTATTTTATTTTCCTTGTCGCTATTTTGTTTTTGCAAAGATATTGATCCCTGCGTTGAGGTAAACACCGGGGATTCTCTGCCGTAGTCATCTAAAAATGAAATACCAACCTGGTATTTTCTATCTGTTTTTACAGAGGCTTTACCGTAGGTAACGTTAGAATGAGTGGTGTTGTTTTGGTCAACTTCCATTATGATGTTACCGTTTATAACATCGTAATTTTGTACGTAGTTACCATATATTATTCTGTTTGCTACAACCTCTTGAGCTTTAGCTTTTTGAGGCACGCTGTCGTACAGCCTTAGTAGCTGAGAGCTTTCGATAACCCTGCCTAGTGTATCTGAAGTTATTGATACCGATAAAGCCGGCGTAACACCCGTAAAATCATAATTAAATGACTCTATTAAATAAATATTGTTAGAGCTAGCGTTTTTGTAAAGTACTTCAACCTCGTCAACGTCTACTGGAGTGCCGCTAAATCCTGAAAGCACTATCTTTCTAATAACATCCTCCATGCCTATGTTAAAACCGTCTCTACCTGAGTATTCAAATTTACCCGGAACAAATGCGGCGTTTGTAAAGGGAGCGTAAGGGGAGTACTGCCCGTCAGCATACTTGTATCTGTATGAAAACCGTGGAAAATCATTCTTGAATATAGGCTCATCTTCTACAAGCAGCATTTCAAAACTGGTAACAGACGTAGGTATATTGGGTGTAATACTGTCAATTGTTATTGTAGCGCTGATGGTGCCTATATTGCTTAGCGTACCAATAACTTCGTATTTATTTACAACACCGTTAACCTCATCAATTTCAGCTGTAATTAATACTTTCGGTGTTGTTAGCCCAGTCCAAGATATAGCGCCTGTCCAGCTTAGACCAGATGTATCACCAATACTTAATGTGTTTGGTTGTATTCCAAAGATAGCGTTCGTAATTGGTGTAATGCCCGTACCAATACCGCTATAAATAGACGGCGAGGTTACCACGGTAAGTGTATTTTGCGGTGCTTTTTTAATAACCGTAATATCCACGGCGGTAAAATCCCTAGTCGCGCCGTAAACGTGCGTTGTTGAGTTTAGCGTAGAGCCTGATTGTACTGATCCGGCTTTAAACGTGTCTATGTTAATTACCCTAGGCTCGTTTAAATCGTCTGTCCAGAACAGTTGATTCTCTAAAATGTTTACACCAGTGATAAGATTATTTGCACTAAAGTTTAATACGCTGCCTGTGTCAACAAGCACCGGTGCAACAACACCCGTTGTTTGGTCGTACTCGAGTATAGCATCTACACTCGTGCTGGTTACAAACCAGTATATCTTTTCGTTAGAAGTGTCGCGAGCTACGCCAATACAAGTAGCATTAGATAAACCAAACTCAGAGTTCCAAGTGCCACCACCTGGCTTATTATTCTTTTTAGTGTTACCTAATATATTTTCAATAGCACCCACGTCGTTACCCTCAGATGTACTTACCTGGATATTTTGACCATCACGATATTCGCCCTTAGGTACAAGACGCTCATCGAGGTCTTTATTCATTCTACCGCGAATAAAGGTTTGTTTTAACTTAGGCATATATTAGTGTTTAATCCACTTAGATTGATTTCTCATTACTTGCGCTAACTCTGATATCTTAAGGTTAGACATACGCAGTTTAGCGCTGCGCTTAGCCGCAATCATTTCTTTCTTAAATCTAGCAATTTGATACTCCGGTGTATTTGCTCTGGTGCCTAGCACAGCGTGAGCGATATACTTGTATACAGCTTCTTCAGCAAACTTATGCACGCGCATTTCTTCATCGGTGCCCAACCCATC
>UPTN01000183.1_pt1 | contig 35585 bp, 31 predicted proteins | sample 2160111 | NCBI WGS metagenome assembly UPTN01 (sample SAMN06265058, study PRJEB28932) | marine metagenome | isolation source: Columbia River Estuary | place: USA:Columbia River Estuary, USA | collected 2014-05-05
CGGTTAAAGCTGAAAAACTGACCCAGGTTGCCAGTCCGTTGACGTTTGCCAGTGACAAGGACATACGCGAAACCATCGGCGCGGGCCCGGGCTCATTGGGGCCGGTCGGTCTGACCATGCCCGTCATTGCCGATCAGGAAGTCGCATTGCTTTCAGACTTTGCAGCGGGGGCCAACAGCGACAATCAACATTATTTCGGTATCAACTGGAACCGCGATACAGCATTGCCGCTCACTGCCGATATACGCACCGCCGTTGAAGGCGACCAAAGCCCGGACGGCAAGGGCTTGCTAAAAATGGCGCGCGGCATTGAAGTCGGGCACATCTTCCAACTGGGCACCGCATATTCTCAAGCGATGAACGCAGTGGTTCTCGGTGAAGATGGCAAATCTCACGTCATGCACATGGGTTGTTATGGTATTGGTGTTTCACGAATCGTCGCAGCAGCCATCGAACAGAATCATGATGAGCGCGGCATCTGCTGGCCTGAACCCATCGCGCCGTTCCAGCTTGCCCTGCTGCCTATGAACGCCAAGAAATCTCATCGCGTGCGTGAAGCAGCAGAAAAATTGTATGCGGAGCTTATCGAAGCCGGTGTAGATGTTTTCTATGACGACCGAAACCTGCGTCCCGGTGTAATGTTCAATGACATGGAACTGATCGGCATCCCTCACCGGTTGGTGATCGGGGAACGCGGCCTGGATAGCGGAGCGCTCGAATACCGCTATCGCACCGACCCGGAAAACTCCGAACTGCCGCTCGACGGCGCGCTCGATGCCATCCTCAAAAAACTGGGCATGAGTTAAGTCCGCAAGGCGATAACATCCACTGACAACCCGCCAGCTTAATCGCGCGGGTCTGTCTTGTCCGGCATAGTACGCAGATGGATGTCTGTCTGCGGGAACGGAATCTCGATGCGCTTTTCCATGAAGGTCTTGTAAACGCTTTTCAGCAAATCATGACGAATACGACCGCGTAATTCGGGGTGGCCTATCCACGCCAGCAATTCAAAATCCAGCGAACTGGCACCAAAGGCGCGCATCCGTACCCTTGGCTCGGGGTTTTTCACAACGTCCGGATGAGCGTTGGCGACACTCTCTAAAACATTGCACACCTCATCGACATCGCTGCCGTAGGCGACACCCACCGGCACTCTGATGCGTTGTTTAACCCATGGACCGCCGCTTTCATTGATAATCTTGGCATTGGCAATGACCGCGTTGGGGACAGTCACTTCGACATCGTCACGGGTCAACAAGCGGGTTGAACGCATACCCAGGCTGGTTACCTTGCCGCGCTCGCCGCTGTCGAGAATGATGTAATCGCCAATTTTATACGGCGCATCCGCAACAATAAAAATGCCTGAAAACAGGTTGGCCAATGAATCCTTGGCGGCAAAACCCACGGCAATACCAATCACACCTGCTGACGCCAACCAGGCCGTGGGGTTAATCCCCCAGATCATCAAAAAGACATAGGCACCCATTCCGACCAACAGAATCTTGATGGTCATTGAGAATATCGGAATGGTTCGCTCCTGGATAATATCGAAGCGATGCTGGTTACTGGCGATCAACTCCAGCACGACCCGCGCGGCACGCAGGCCGGCTCGCAGCCATGAAAACAGCAGAATCGTGGCCAACAACGCGAGCGTTGGGTCACTCAGTGCCGGCGGCAGGCGGTAGGCTGAGACCGCGAGCATCAGCGCCAGAGTCACCGTGGTCAAAACCAGCGGACGGGTCAGGTAAACCACCAGATGGTCATCTTTTTCACTGCTGGTTTTTGCCGCTACCTTCATGATGCTGTGCGCAATCACGAGTTTGATTAACCAGCCGAGCGCGTAGGCGGCAGCGATCAGTAAAATGGTCAACAGGCCCGGATACGGCGCCAAAAAATCCCAGGCGGGTTGTAGCCAGTCCGGAATGTATTGCGACATATCCAGGTCAGTTTTGAATGCCGTGTTGACGGCTGTTGTGTCTGCTGCTTCAGCTGCTTGCATGGGTTGGACCTGCAAAGAATGTATGCTGATATTATCGCCGAACGGTCACTACCGCCACCCGGAAGCGGGTATCAGCGACTGCCAATATGCTTTTCACCCCGAGCCGCGGCCAGTTTGATCTGCAGTGCCCGCTCTTCAAGGCTGGCCCTGCGCTCGGGCGTCAAGCGCTCGAAACATTGAGGACAGGAAACATTTTCCTCGAATTTTGGCGACTGGCGGTCCTCTTCAGAAAGCGGCATACGGCAGGCCGGGCATAGATCGTAATGACCCTCGACGAGGTTGTGGTCGACCGTCACACGATTATCAAACACAAAACAATCGCCTTCCCACATACTTTCATCGGCCGGCACTTTTTCAAGGTAATTTAATATGCCGCCTTCCAGGTGATAAACATTTTTAAAACCCTTTTCTTTCAAAAACGCGGTCGACTTCTCACAGCGGATGCCACCAGTACAAAACATTGCGACCGGTTGATCTTTATCGGTCTCCAGATGTGATTCAACCCAGGCGGGAAACTCCCTGAACGAGTGGGTTTGCGGGTTTTCGGCGCCGGCAAAAGAACCCAGACCGACCTCGTAGTCATTACGGGTATCAACCAGGCGGACATCCGGACGACTGATCAAGGCATTCCAGTGCTCTGGCGCGACATACTCACCAACTTCCTGACGCGGGTCGATGCCTTCCACGCCCAGAGTCACGATCTCTTTTTTAAGCCGCACTTTCATGCGGTAAAAAGGGTTGCGGTTGCAATAGGAAATTTTGTTGCCCAAATCGGTAAAAGCAGGGTACTTGCGCAGCTGATTAAACAGGGTGCTGATACCTTCCCCGGTTCCAGCCACCGTGCCATTGATACCCTCGGCGGCCAACAAAATGGTGCCCAGCAATCCGGCATCCATACACATCTGATGAATCTCGGTCTGCAGACTTTCGATGTCATCCAATGGCACAAATTTATAAAATGCCGCTACCTGAAATTCGGTATCCGCAGACGGATTGTCGGTCATGCCTGTCATATCTTGACCTTCGCTATACCAGTGGGCGAATGCCAACCGCTGCACGCAACTGACGCATCAGCGGCACGGTAATTTCACGCGCCCGCTCGGCGCCTTCCTGCAAACGTTCTTCAATTTTGGCCGGGCTTGAAATAAGCTCCTCATATGCCGACCGCGCTGTCTTGAGTTCAGCATTAATCAATTCGAAGCACTGCTGCTTGGCGTCTCCCCAGCCAATGCCTTCGGCAAACGCCTGTTTCATGGCGTCGCGCTGCCCGGCATTTGCGAACGCAGAATAAATCGCAAACAGCGCCGAATCTTCGGTCTGCTTGGGTTCACCGGGCTCAAGTGAGTTGGTTACGATCCGCATGATGGACTTGCGCAATTTCTTCTCAGGCAACCACAAAGGAATCGAGTTGTTATAGCTTTTCGACATTTTCCGGCCATCCTGGCCAGGCAAAATCGACACATTGTCATCGACAACAGCTTCGGGCAACACAAAATGATCGCCAAAATGATGGTTAAAACGTTGCGCGATATCGCGTGCCATTTCCAGGTGCTGAACCTGATCTTTGCCCACCGGTACATCATGCGCGTTAAACATCAGGATATCGGCAGCCATCAGGATGGGATAGCTGAACAAACCCATGTTGATGCCGAAATCGGCATCTTCATTTTTTTCGACATTTTCCTGCACGGCAGCCTTGTAGGCGTGGGCACGGTTCATCAGACCCTTGGCGGTGATACAGGTCAGCAGCCACGTCAATTCCGAAATCTCGGGTATGTCTGACTGGCGATAAAAAACGGCTTTGTCCGTATCCAAACCCAGCGCCAGCCAGGTGGCTGCTATTTCGAGCGTTGACTGGTGTACCACTTCGGGTTCGCGACACTTGATCAGGGCATGGTAATCCGCCAAAAAATAGCAGGCCCTGACATCATCACGATGACTTGCCGTAATGGCTGGCCTGATGGCGCCTACATAATTTCCCAGGTGGGGTGTGCCGGTGGTCGTAATTCCGGTCAATACGGTACGTTTGCTCATGTTTGGCTTTTCTGCCTGTATTCATTTTTGGATGGTTCATTTTAAGCGAATCGAACGCTCAATAGTTGCATTAATTGGACAGACTGGAAATATCCCCGGGGCAGCGCAGCAAATCACTGGTAACGAGGTCGCTGTCACCCGATGCGTTCGCCAATCCGCGGATACAAGCCAGCATATCCGGTAAGTCGTTGCGCAAACTGCGCCGCACCAGCCATTTTGGTGCCGGAATATCAGGTTGAATTCTGACTTCATGAACAACCATCAAACCAGCACTGTCCGCAAGCGGATAGAGCATCCAACGCCCCTGCATTACCTTCAGGTTGCCTTCAACAAGGTGTGCTGTGCCATTACCGCCGGCATCTCGACTTGCGGCAAAAATAAAATCAAGCGTTGGCGCATACCAACTGTTTCGCAAGCGGTGGTGCATGACCATCTGAAACTGGTCACCACTGACCATTTCACAAAATTCCAGACCACGCATATAAATAAACGTGTACCGGCAGTAGCCAATGATGTCCCACACCGCAGCGGCGCTGCTATCAAACAGCGCGGTGACGCGCGCGGCACCGCCCGATTTTTCTTCATGGATCGTTTGCAGCAAAATTTCACCGTGCTTCAATCGAAGCATGTCCGCATCGCTGATACTCTGCGTATCTGCAACGGCGGAAGATAATCCGGGCACCATCGTCAGCATCAGTACAAATGCGCTGAGAGAACCTATTATCCTGTTTAAGCCCAAAACCCTTCTCATCAAATTGACTACCCTAAACCCTGAATGACACACACTGAAGATCATAAAGCGCGACCCATTACCACGACAACCGTATTATCACTGTATATCAATTAGCAAAAACATATAGATGTAATCTATAATTCGAAAATGAATTTTCGTGCATTGCAGTATTTCGTCAAACTTGCGGAACTTAAACATTTCAGTAAAGCCGCTGATGCCTGTTTTGTCAGCCAGCCGACCCTGAGCACACAAATCCGTAAACTTGAAGAAGAGCTTGGCGTTTCGCTGGTCGAACGGTCACACCGAAAAGTCATGCTAACCCCCATCGGCGAAGACCTCGCCCACCGAACACGTCATGTACTGCGGGATATTGAGCACATCAAGGACGCAGCAAGACGCAGTAAAGATCCGGAAACCGGCACCATCAAACTTGGTATATTTCCAACCCTGGCACCCTATTTTTTACCGCATGTAATTCCGATCATTCGGCAGCGCTATCCCGAACTGAGGATGCAACTGGCGGAAGAAAAAACCGAGACCATTCTCAACATGCTTGACCAGGGCAGGCTGGATGCCGGCTTGCTTGCTCTTCCGGTGCCCGAGCACGGCATGGAGGTCGAGGTGCTATTTGAAGAACCATTCGTTACTGCCATGCCCGCGTCTCATCCTTTGAGCGATAAGCAAACTATCTGTCTGCAGGACTTGGAAGGTGAGGAGTTGTTGCTGCTTGAGGAAGGACATTGTTTGCGCCAGCACGCTTTGGCCGTCTGCGAACTGGCCGGCGCCCACGAGCGTGTGGATTTTCATGCGACCAGTATGGAAACGCTGCGTCACATGGTTGCTGCCAATGCCGGCGTTACGTTGATGCCTGTGTTAGCAGTAAAACCGCCCATTCCATTAACTGACAATATTGCGCTTCGACCTTTTGAAGCACCCGCCCCCAGTCGCACCATTGCTCTGGTCTGGCGCAGCAGTTCACCGCTTGGAGATTTTCTACGCAAGCTGGCGGAAAGCCTCAAGGCAATACCACCTTCATTGCTTGAACCCTGAAATGAATCAGGGCGGCTGATTTTCAGCCGCCCCAAAAAAGACTACAACCCTTCCAGCAACTCGTCGTCGCCGCCCTCTTTCACGCCCTCGAACAATGGCGTTGACAGGTAGCGCTCGCCGGTATCGGGCAGCATGGCAAGAATAGTCGTGCCCGGCTCCGACCGCTGTGCCACTTTCAACGCGGCAGCGAAGGTGCCGCCCGCTGAAATACCACAGAAAATACCTTCATCAGTGGCCAGTGCCCGGGCTGTCGCAATGGAATCATCGTCAGTCACAGGAAGCACTTCATCAATAACACTGCGGTCCAGCACGGAAGGTATGAAATCCGGTGTCCAACCCTGTATTTTGTGCGGTGCCCACTCTCTGCCGCTCAGCAACGCGGCGCCTTCCGGCTCTGTCGCTATAATTTTGCAATCCGGCCTTGCCAACTTGATCATTTCGCCGGTGCCGGTGATTGTGCCGCCGGTGCCGTAACCTGATACATAGTAGTCAAGACGCCGTCCGGAAAAATCACGGATAATTTCGGGGCCGGTGGTATTGCGGTGATAAGCCGGGTTGGCTGGGTTATCAAATTGCTCGGTCATAAACCAACCGTTCTTTTTGGCCAGAGCCTTGGTGATACGCACCATACCGGTGGCACGTTCCGCCGCCGGTGTCAGTACAACCCTCGCGCCCAGCGCGCGCATCAATTTACGCCGCTCAATTGAAAACGATTCCGCCATAACGGACACAAACGGATAGCCTTTCACAGCACAAACCATGGCCAGGGCAATGCCGGTGTTGCCCGATGTAGCCTCAATCACGGTTTGCCCGGGCTTTAACAAACCCTTGCGCTCGGCGTCTTCAATAATACCAAGTGCCAGTCTGTCCTTAACGGAAGCCATTGGATTAAAGGCTTCAACCTTGACGTACATATCGACACCTTCCGGCGCCAAACGGTTGATACGCACCACGGGTGTATTGCCGATAGTTTCCAGGATATTGTTATAGATCACGTTGTTGTCCTTTTAATTTTGCGGTCGATACCCTTGAATATAGATCAATTCAACTTGCGTTGCTGATGGGTATCGTCGGGATTTACTATCAGCGCTGCCCGCGCATCAACGTTTTGAGCGGGACACCTGTGGCAAGCCTGGGTGCCCCGTTGGCCTGCCCTGACGCCCGCTGTAAAAACATGTCCTTTACAGTCCAGCTGCGTTTAACCAGCGCCAGGCCCGCGCGTCGCAAGGGGGAAAGACCGTCTATGTTAAACAGGCTGCGTAGCGCGTGCATGCCAAATGCCATTGCTTCCGACTCTGAACGCCGCCAACGGTCATAATTTTGCAACACTCCGGCGGCGCCAATATCTTCACCTGACGCGCGTGCGCGGATCAGCATTTCGGTTAAGCCGCCCGCGTCAGCAAGACCCAGGTTAACGCCCTGACCGGCCAACGGGTGCACGACATGAGCCGCATCGCCCATTAGTACGGTTCTCTTTGACGCGTAACACTCACTCAGCCGCATGCTGAGCGGAAAGGCCGCACGGGGACCACAGGTCGTCACCCGGCCCAGCCAGCCGCTGCTGGCGATATCAAGCTCGCTGATAAAGGCTTCCGTATCCAGTTTGAGCAAACGCTGGGCATCAGCTGAAGGCCGCGTCCAGACGATAGAAGAACGGCCGTCTTTAAGCGGTAAAAACGCCAGCGGACCACCTGCAAGAAACCGTTGCCAGGCCACTCCCGGGTTAGGTTTTTGCTTGCCCACCACGGCGACCAGCGCGTGCTGGTTATAAGCGTAATGATCCTGACCGATGCCGACCGACTTGCGTACCCTGGACGCCGCGCCATCAGCACCGACCACCAGGCTTGCCTGAAGTACCTTGCCGCTTTTAAGCGACACGCGGTTTCCTTCGTTGCCAAACTCAATGCTTTCAAGCTGGTCCGGACAATAGACATCCACCAGGCCGGCTGATTTGACCACCTGCCACAATGACCACTGCAACAGGTTGTTTTCGACGATGGTGCCAAGCCTTTCCAGGTTGAAAAGTGGTGCATCAAACAACAACGGCTCCAGTTCAACCCCATCTTCAACCTGCATCCGACGATAAGGACGAACGCGTTGGGCACTGGTCGCTTTCCAGGCGCCTGCCTGGTCGAGTATGTTGGCTGAACCCGTTGAAATGGCGGAAACCCGCAAACCCATTTCCGCCCCACCATCAAACGGCTGGGGCTCGCGAGCCTCTACCAGCGCTACTGAAAAACCACTACGGGACAGCAGACTGGCCAGTGCGCCGCCGACCATACCCGCGCCAATGATAACGACGTCGTAATTTAAATTGTTCATACCGGTCTCAATGGCTCACCCAGCGCGAGGCGGGGAACCCTGCCACGATAACCCATGGCCTTGATAGCTGAGCGGCGGCGCAAGGATGGGAAAATGGCGTGCGCAACCAAACCTGTTGTACGTAATCCGGCGGCCCATAAAGAAGAATTGGAATACAGCCGGGTCATACCATCTGAAGCTGCAATGGTGGCGCGCTGATCATGTTGACGCCAACGGCTATATGTTTGCAGCAGCGCAGCCTCCCCCGGATCGCCGTGATCGTCATCGGCCAGCACCTCTGCCAGTACCGCCGCGTCCCTCAGTGCCAGGTTGAACCCCTGCGCGCCAACCGGATGAATGGCGTGAGCCGCGTTGCCCAATACCACCAGCCTTTCGCGGACGTCCTGCATGGCACGCACCATCTTCAACGGGTACGCGGTTCGTTGGCCCACTTTGGTGAAAGCCCCCAACTGCGTGCCAAACCGCCTCTGGGCGCGCGCCAGAAATGCCGCGTCATCAAGACCCAGGATCTCATCAGCCTGTCCAGTGGCGACCGACCAGACCAGTCCACAGCGATTGCCGGTGTGTGGTAAAACCGCGAAAGGACCGGTATTGGTCAGGCATTCAAACGCCCGTCCTTCATGGGCAATTTCGGGGGTAATATTACAGATCACCGCAGTCTGACCATAATCCCGGGACCGGGTAGGAATGTTCATTTGTTTTCTGATGAAAGAGTTGGCACCGTCGGCAGCCACCACAAGGCGAGCTTCCAATTCGCTAACACCACCGTCAGAGTCAAGTTGTAGTTTGGTGACTGGCCCGCCCACCTCAATCGCTTTCACACGGGCCGGGCTGATCACTTCAATATTGGCTGTTTCGGCCAACTTCCGGGTGACAGCGGCACCAAACCTGCGCGCTTCAACCACATGGCCAAACTCGGCCAGCCCCATTTCAGCCGGGTCCAGGATCACCTGTCCAGGCCGGCCCAGCTCGGTGACATAAATTTCTCGAATTGCGGTGGCATCGCCCTCAAGCATGTCCCACAAACCGATGGCTGCAAGAATACGGCAAGAACTGTGGCTGATGGCAAGGGTGCGGTCATCGTAACTGGGTTGCGCGGCGGCCTTGTAAGCAACCGCTTCGATCACTTTGATATTGAAACCCAACGGCGCCAGAGCAACCGCCAGACTGGCACCGGCAAGCCCGCCACCGACAATCGCTATGTCACAGGTCTGGCTCATGAAGCCATCAACTTTTCGATCTCGTCAATATCTTTACAGATACTGCTGGTCAATACGTCGGCCTCCTCCCGGGTCACCACAACGTTGTCCTCAATGCGAATTCCCATGCCGCGCCAGATTTCATCCACTCCCACCGCCTTTTCAGGGATATAGATGCCAGGCTCAACGGTTAACACCATGCCGGGTTCCAGTACCCGCGAATGGCCATCGATTTCATATTCGCCTACATCATGTACATCAAGCCCCAGCCAGTGGCCGGTGTTGTGTACGTAATAGTCCTTGAATTGCTCTTCCTCAAGAATTTGATCAATATCACCCTTGAGAATACCGAGTTCAATCATGCCTTCGGTGGCAACATACACCGCGGTTTCGTGCACCTGCTCCCACGGCGTGCCTTCACGAACTTCTTCGATGGCCTTCAACTGCGCCGCGAGCACAACTTCATACAGGTCTTTTTGCGGCCCGCTGAATTTGCCGTTAACAGGAAATGTGCGGGTGATGTCGGAGGCATAGCCATCGTATTCGGCCCCCGCGTCAATCAGCAGTAAATCGCCGTCATTGAGTTGATCGCGGTTGGCAATGTAATGCAGCACACAGGCATTGGCGCCGCCGCCAACGATAGGCACATAAGAAGCCTCACACTGGTTGCGGGTAAATGTGTGCAGTAGCTCGGCGTGAATTTCAGCCTCATTCATCCCGGGCTTGCACACCTGCATTGCGCGCTGATGAGCCTCCGCCGCAATACGCGCCGACTTTCGCATGGCGGTTATTTCGGTGCGGCTTTTAAACAGACGCATTTCATGCAAACTGTGGTTAAGGGCGATAATTTCATCAGGGGCGAGAAATTTTTTGCGGGTTTTTGACCGGAACTCATTCATCCAGCCGATCAGACGTTGGTCAAACTCCTGATCCTTACCGAGGTCGTAATAAATTCTTTCCCGGCCATGCAGCAAACCGGGCAATACGTCGGCCATTTCACTGATTGGAAAGGCCTCATCAAAGCCAAATTGGTCGACCGCGCCTTCGGTCCCGGCCATCAGCCCATCCCACATTTCGCGATGAGGGTCTCTCTCACGGCAAAAGAGTATCGAGTGCCCGCCTTTACTTTCGGGTAACAACACCATCATGGCTTCGGGCTCTGAAAAACCGCTCAGATATAAAAAATCGCTATCCTGACGGTACGGATAGTGCGCATCATTGTTGCGAATTTTTTGTGGCGCGGCGCGGACGATAATGACCGACTCTTCACCGGCTATCTCCATCAACTGGAGACGACGTTTTGCATATTCTTTTTGCTTGATCATGGCTTCTTATGACTCTTTTCAGGCACTCAGTGAATCAAATCCTGCTGATCAGGACCGCGAAGCTCTTCCCTTATCAACATAATTACAATGCGAATGTATTCGACGATTTCCACGAAAGCACTTTCTTCTTCTTCGCTCTCAGTGGTATCAATGACATCGGCGGTGGATATTTGCTGTAAATCTTTAAGCGCGTCACCGGCATCTTCGGACAAGGCATTCAAGCGGTCATCACCACCACCGCCAAGACCTGCCAAAAACCCGCTACACCACTGCGACAACGCCATGGTTCGGTCTTCCAGCGTTTCATCGTCATCCGGCAACCACACAGTCAAACCCAGTTCTTCATCTGCCAACTGCGCCCTGGTGGCGTTCAGCAACTTGTCCAATGCTGACTTCATCACTGCATCAGGCGTTTTCGCCAACTCGAGCATATTTAATAAATTGATATAGGTATCCAGGGTTGCGTCACTAACGCGACACAGCAAACCACAGGCAACACCGTGACATTCAGCCAACTCAGGTGCATCGAGATAGCCTTTGGCAGCGGCCAGTGTTAGTTCAAAGTCTGGTAGCCGGGCAGCAGTCATTTTCATCATTCTCAATATCGTCAAGTCGAAAGAGTGATGTTATCAGTTGGGTAGCTGGCTTCAAAGCAGCAGCATAAACTCCCGGTCTTTTGCACATTGCCGATTGACCGATATTACCTGTCAAATTATAGTGTTCTAATGGACTCACTAGAACAGACTGACAAAGATCTCCAACGACTCGAAAAACAGCTTCGCAGCCTGCTGGACCAAACCCAGAAACTGCGCGAAGAAAACCAGTCCCTGCACACACGTCAGGAATCTCTGGTTTCCGAGCGTGCCGCGCTGGTGGCAAAGAACGACGAGGCCCGCATCAAGGTTGAGGCCATGATCAATCGCCTCAAAGGATTGGAACAAGCCTGAAACAACATGGAATCACTTTCTTCTGAGCCAATCACCGTCGCCATTCTTGACCGTGAGTACCAGTTTTCATGTTCACCCGAAGAGCGCGAAGCTTTAAAAGAAGCCGCCGTGTTTCTGGATGAGCGTATGCGCTCCATCAGGGGGGCCGGCAGGTTAATGGCGTTAGAACGAATCGCCGTGATGACCGCTTTAAATCTTTCCGACGAATTGCTCAAATTACAAAAAAATGAAATTCACCGGAAAGAAACGGTAGACAGCCGCATTCGTATGCTCGCCGATGAACTCGATAATGCACTCGACGAACAATTGGGCTAGAATTAAATAGCCTTCTGTGGTGTTTGCCAGTAAACCTGATAAATGCCTTGTCCCTACTTTGCAACATCGGGGCGGCGTATCCTACTGCCGTTGTGCATGTTCGCCCAAGAGCGAAAAGCCTGAAGCTTGGACAGCTGCCCCACTTGAACCTTTTGGTTCAAGGTCATCCGGTTCGCAGCGGCATCCACGGAAGGTTTTTATTATTACCCCCATTGATTTCTACCCAGCTGATATCGTCGCGAGCCTTCGCAACCATCATGGGTTAATGCGGTTCACACATGCGTCAAAAAGCTGATCAAGCCAATACCCACCCCAAGCCCGCTTCACGCCAAGAGCTGCGCGCCAGGCGCAATGATCTGCCTGCCCATTTACGCGCCGCCCACGATGAGGCGATCCGTCAGCACATTTTACAACTCGTCAAATCCCGCCAGGCACAGTCTATCGCCTGCTACTGGCCGTTTAATGGCGAACCTGACATTGTGCCGCTTTGCCGGCAACTCATGTCAGAAGGGCATCAACTTGCGCTACCCATCGTGTCGGGTCTTGATGACCACGCGATGAAGTTTTATCCGTGGCGTCAGAACGAGGCACTGACCCCAAACAGGTACGGTATTTTTGAGCCCCCGCAATCGACCCCTATACCACTTACGAGTTTTGATATGCTGATCATGCCGTTGGTGGGTTATGACCGGCAGGGCAACCGCATGGGCATGGGCTCCGGTTATTATGACCGCCACCTGGAGCCGCTCCGCAACTTACGCGACCCGCTGCGCGTTGGGGTTGCCTACAGCCTGCAGGAAGTAGGCCTGCTGGATAACAATAAATGGGATATTCCATTACACGGTGTTGTAAATGAGCGCGGATGGTTTACATTTGTCGAATAACTTTTTTACCCTTTTCATGGAGAATTGAATGAAGCATTGGCTGGTTAAAAGCGAACCAAGTGTATTCAGTGTTGACGATCTTGCCGCATGCCCAAACCAGACACGCTGGTGGAAGCATGTACGCAATTATCAGGCGCGCAACTTTATGCGCGATGAAATGCAAATGGGTGATCGCGTGTTCTTTTACCACTCCAATACTGATATTCCAGCCATCGTCGGTATCGCTGAAATTGTTTCGGAGCCTTATCCCGACCCGGATGCATTTGATCCGAAGGCCAAATATTATGATCCGAAAAGCGACCCTGAAAATCCGCGCTGGTTTCTCGTCGATATTCGCCTGATCACCAAACTGGAACAGCCTATATCACTTAAGGCCATCAAGGGGCACGCTGAAACACTGGGTGCACTGCCTTTGATCCGCAAAGGCAACCGCTTGTCGGTTATGCCGGTTACCCAGGAACAATGGGATTACATCATGGCTGTGAAAGCAGCATGAACCAGGATGAACTGAAACGCCGTGTAGGCGAAGCCGCGCTGGATTATGTCCGGCCCGATAGCATTATTGGGGTTGGCACCGGCAGCACCGTCAATTGCTTTATTGAAGCCCTGATCAACAGCGGCATTCGTATTGAAGCCGCGGTTTCAAGCTCCGAAGCCACTACCCGGCTGTTGCAGGCGGGCGGCATTGAGGTGGTGGACTTGAACCATACCGGCGGCCTGGACGTTTATATCGACGGCGCGGATGAGTTTGATGCGCACCGGCGCCTGATCAAAGGCGGCGGCGGGGCGTTGACCCGTGAAAAAATAGTTGCTGCTGCGAGCAAGACATTTGTTTGCATTGCCGACCAAAGCAAACAGGTCAAAGTTTTGGGTGCTTTTCCATTGCCGGTTGAAGTCATTCCACTGGCACGCAGTCTGGTAGCCCGAAAAATGGTCGCGCTGGGCGGTCAACCCCAATGGCGTGAGGGTTTTGTCACCGACAATGGCAACTGCATTCTGGATATCCACAACATGGATCTGGTCGACCCGGTGCGGATGGAAAAAACCATCAATAATCTGGCCGGCGTGGTGACTTGCGGGCTTTTTGCGCTAAGACCGGCAGACCTGGTTTTAATTGCGACAAAAGACGGTATTAAAAAAGTCTGATTACCTTTCGCTGCTGTCTGTTTAGCAGGGGTGCCGGTTAATCAGCCGGCACCCTCTGCAAATAATTCATCCATCTGTGCTTTGAACTGCTCAACAAATTGGGTGTAGTGCTGCCCTGTTCCAGGGCCTGAAAAGCCGGTGTGGATCTTGCGGACATTGCCCTTGCGGTCGATAAATATCATGGTGGGAAAAGCCAGCACGCTATTGAGCATGGGCAGCGTTTCCGCGGCGAGCGTTTTATCAGAGATGCCGGCAATCAATAGGTCATAGTCGATACCGTACCGCGATTGCAGGGCCCTGCCCTGTTTTGCTGCCAGTTCAAACACTTCAGAATGCTCATACAAAAGCGTAATGACCTCCAACCCTCTGTCCCGATTTTCGCGATAGTAGGCCGACAAGAACTCGACTTCATCTGCGCAGTTCGGGCACCAGGTACCTGAAAGCGTGACCAGTACGACTTTGTCGCGATACTTTTCATCTGCTAGCGCGACAGTGTTTCCATCAAGGTCAGGAAAGCTGAACGCTATCTGGTCGTAACCCTCTTTTAGGTAGGTCAGGGAATAAGCATCTGGAAGCTGTGCTTCGAAATTCCGTTTGGCCGTCCAGCTTTCATGCCAACGGGTACCTGACCAGAAATCACCCTTGAGACTTCCATCCGCCAGTATTTGCGCGTGAAACACAAATGCGTGCGCACCATCAAGTGTAGACAGATACATCATGTCGCCATCCACCTGCCCTGCCAAATAGCGATAGTCACCCAGCGGCGTCAGAAAAGTCCCGCTAACCACACTGCCTTGCTGATCAAACTCACCTATGGCCGTCGTTTGTTTGCCATCGTCATCCACGAAACCGACTTCCCAGCGACCGGTGAAGTCAGTGCTCGCGACGGGGTTTGGTAGAAAACGATAACCGGGGTCTGGCTCACCTGTCACCTGCATCACCTGTTCGTAACCACGCTTGACCAGTGTCAGGCTACCTTTCAGGCGTTCACCCTCCTGATGCAACAAGAGCGTGTTGTTGAAGGCTGGAAAATACAACCGCCAGCTGTCCCCCTGCCTGCTGATCTCGGATACAACCACTTTTTCCTGCCCGTTTGAAACCCACGCCTCACTTCCATCAGTCGCTAAATGCAGTTTTACCGGCAGTTCAACTTCCGGCAATTGAATTACCAGGCGCCAGTCACTGACCGTATTTCCGGTCTCAGTAGCTACCTGGCCCTTATCTTCGGAGCCACAGGCCGCCAACAAAACAATCAACAATAATAAAACGACTTGGCGCATTTCAGGTTTCCGTCATTGAGAAATTTCGGCCAGATTACCAGACCGCCGAATCAATTTCTTTGATTTAGGCGACTCTGATGGTCAAGGCCAATTGGTAATGCCAGATTCGGCCATGCGGCATTGAGGTTACTAACGTCTCGAATTCCGGTAGAATCTGCGCCCAATCTTTTAGTTTTACAAACGATGCAATATGTTCGCGGAGGACACCCAAATGAAATCAATCTTTTTTACACTGATGACAACCCTGCTTTTAATCTCTTCATCGGCCATGGCCGGCGACGCTGCCGCAGGCAAAGCCAAAGCGGGCATGTGCGGCAGCTGTCATGGCGTAAATGGCATCAGCATGAACCCAATGTGGCCAAACCTTGCCGGGCAGAAAGAACAGTACCTCGCCAAGCAGATTAAAGCCTTTCGCGATGGCGTCCGTAAAGACCCAATGATGTCTCCCATGTCTTCCATGCTGAGTGACGATGACATTGCCAACCTGGCAGCTTATTACGCTTCCCTGTAGCGTTCTCGCGCTCCAAAAAGAAGCCGGAATCGAATTCCGGCTTTTTTTCTGCATAAATTCCGCTAACCTTCCGCTAGTCTTCCGCTTAATGCTACGCCGCATAGGTACAATGTTTCACAGGGATTGAGACAGGCTCAATCATGAAAAAGGAACTTTTAATATGCGTTTAACTAGGTTTACAGATTACTCTATACGGGTCCTGATCTATCTTGGACAAAACAACGAAAGCAGGGTAACCATCCAGCAAATTTCTGACGTTTACGGCATCTCAAAGAACCATTTGATGAAAGTCGTAAGCAACCTGACACGGCTAAAGCTGGTTGCCGCGCAACGCGGACCTGGTGGCGGTATTCAGTTAAATTGCGCGCCTGAAGATATCAAACTCAGCGAAGTGATCAAAAATACAGAAAAACACCTGTCTACAAAAAAACCAATAAAAGAGACTGAAGCTGTAGACCTGACCGCTGACACACGTGTGCAGGGTTATCTGCACCTGGCCATGCAGGCATATCTTGAAACTCTGAGCCGCTTTACGCTGGCTGATGTTCTTGAGCCGAATGTAGCAGAAGCTCTCCAAATGAACTGGAACGAAAAAGCTGCCTGATCGGCTTTCTTCGCTCTACCAGATAATTACTTCGATCTAAGCTTGTCCCGAAAGGTATCCTCCTTTCGGGACAAGTGCTATCTGGCTTACCGGTTAATTTTAAAAACAACCGGATCAGGGGCTTCCTGTAGGACTTTCCTTTTCAATAATCTCGAGTGCCATACGGGCAAGGGGATCAACCCAGTTGCCGAGAGTGGCGGCTTGCTCGTTGGAAGCATTTCCATCAACCGCGCGTTTGGCGACACCCTGGGCAATGGCTGCCAGGCGGAAAAAGCTGAACGCCAGGTAAAACGTCCAGTGTTCAATACCGTCAATTTTCATACGTTCGCAATACTTCGCCACGTATTCAGATTCTTCGGGAATCCCCCAATCGCTCCGGGCGATGCCCCCAAGACCTGAGATAGATTGACTGTTAAACGGCATTCTCAACTGCATACATTGATAGGCCAGATCGGCCAACGGATGCCCCAGGGTTGAAAGTTCCCAGTCCAGAATGGCGATGATTTCCGGACGCTCGTGATGGAATACCATATTGTCGAGCCGATAATCACCATGCACCAGCGCAACACACCCGTCATCATCGGGCTGATTCTGCTCCAGCCAGATGATCAGTTCATCCATTGCCGCGATTTTCTTGAGTTCGGAGGCGCGGTATTGGCTTGTCCAACGCAACAACTGGCGGGCGAAATAGTTGCCCGGCTTGCCAAAGTCAGATAAACCCGCAGCATGAATATCAACCCGGTGCAGTTCGGCAAGCACCCGGTTCATTTCGTTGTAAATGGCGCTGCGCTCGGCGTTGTCAGCTGCCTCCGGCAAACTGGCATCCCAGAAAATCCGGCCGTCACAGAACTCCATGATATAAAACATGGATCCCAGCACATCCGGTGATTCACACAGGTGGTACACCTGCGGCACAGGCACAGCACTGTCTGCCAGCGCGCCAAGCACGCGAAACTCGCGGTCTACCGCGTGTGCTGACTTCAACAACTTGCCAAAAGGCTGCCGGCGTATGACGTAAGTGCCGGACGCGGCGGTCAGTTTATAACTTGGGTTGGACTGACCGCCGGCAAATTTTTCAAGCCGTGCCGGCCCCGCGAACCCGGGCAGGCACTGTTCAAGATAAGCGAACAGCTTATCCGACACCTGTTCGCTATCTGTCACTCGTTCAAGGCTCAGGGTTTACACCTCGCGCCGGCGGGCCAGGTTGCGGCCCAGTTGCATCATGTGAACCTGATCCGGACCATCTGCCAAACGTAACGTGCGCGCGTAGGCGTACATATGGGCCAACGGCGTATCCTGACTGAGGCCAACCGCGCCGTGCAGCTGTATCGCCCGGTCAATGACGTCCAGCGCCATGTTGGGGGCCACGATCTTGATCATCGCGATCAGGTCACGTGCGCCTTTGTTACCGGCGGTATCCATCGTCTGCGCCGCCTTGAGCGTCAGCAGGCGAGCCTGGTCGATCTGACAGGCAGACAACGCAATATCTTCACGCACGGATTGCTGTTTGATCAGGGGGCGGCCAAAAGCGACGCGCGTATTGGCGCGGTCAATCATCATTTCCAGAGCCCGGCTAGCGGCACCAATCATACGCATGCAATGGTGAATACGGCCTGGTCCAAGACGACCCTGGGCGATCTCAAAACCACGTCCTTCACCCAAAATCAGGTTTTCAACTGGCACTTCCACGTTATCAAATACAATTTCTGCGTGTCCTTCCGGGCCATCGTCATAACCGAGTACAGTCATCGGCCGCGTCACGGTGACTCCAGGTGTATCCAGCGGCACCAGTATCTGCGATTGCTGAATATGACGATTGGGGTTATCGGGATCGGTCTTGCCCATCACAATCGAAATTTTGCACTGTTTGCGGCAAGCACCGGAAGAATAGAATTTCTTGCCATTGATGATGTATTTGTCACCTTTGCGAATCATCGATGTTTCGATATTGGTCGCGTCACTGGACGCCACATCGGGCTCGGTCATCGAGAACGCCGAACGTATGTCGCCAGCCAGCAGAGGTTCGAGCCATTGTTTTTTCTGTTCTTCGTTACCGTACTTGGCCAGCACTTCCATGTTGCCCGTATCCGGCGCGGCACAGTTAAACACCTCGGAAGCCCAAAGTACGCGACCCATCTCTTCCGCCAGCGGCGCGTACTCAAGATTGGTCAGGCCGCCACTGTATTTGCCGTGTTCAACCGGCAGAAAAAGATTCCACAACCCGGCTGCCTTGGCCTTGACCTTAAGCTCTTTGACAATCTGGGCCGTTTCCCACGGCTTCGCCACAACCTGCTCGATAAAAAGATTTTCATTAGGAACAATGTGGGTGTTCATGAAATCACGAACCTGTTGGACCAGGTCTTTGACTTTATCGCTATATTCGAAATCCATAGTGTATTACCTCTGTATTCAGTAATAAGTAACCGCTTGTTCCCGATCGGGATGATCGAGATGCGGGATGTGATTGAAACCTGAAAGATGGATGCCTTTCTCGTTAAAAAACAAGTGGCTATAACTGGAGTTTCGGGTCTGGAGGTTCATCCGGACCACGGTCTGCGGCGGAGTCTTCAGGACTTGCCGCAGGGCCATCGAAATGGCGCCGCCGGAACTGACCACCAACACCCTGCTGCCACGGTCTTCGCGGCCTGCAGCAATGGCCATGGACAGGGCTGTACTCACGCGCTGTTCAAACTGGTCGAAAGTCTCCGGAACCTGGTGCTCGAGTTTGTTAGCGGCCCAGGTTTCGAGTGTGTTGCGCAATACGCCGGCAAATTCTGATCTGGGTGCATCCGCAGCGGGTATTTGACCTGGAAACTGTTGCAGAAAAGCCTTGATCATGGACTCAAAGTCGAACTCATTCCACTGCTCATGAACAACACGGCTTTCCAGTGGTTCGCCCATGCCCGCCGAAATGCCTTCAAGTGTTTCGCGGTGCCTGACCATGCCCCCGCAGATAATCTGGTCAAACTGCAGGTTCCGGTACTTGAAATACTCACCCAGCCAGCGGGCCTGTTGATGGCCCAGGGTCGACAATCGGTCGTATTCATCACCACCGTAAGAAGCCTGACCGTGACGGACCAGAAACATTTCGGACATCGTTAACAAGCCTTGAGATTAATCTTAATACGCAGATTAGTCTTGCTACATGTTATTTGTCTACTTTATTATATTTATAGTCTTATATTCACACTGTTTATATCAGGAAACCGCCGTGCGTTTACCTAAAGTTGACTTGAACCTGTTTGTCGTTTTCGATGCCATTTACACCGAACGCAATCTGACGCGCGCCGCCAGAGCGCTTTTTGTGACCCAACCTGCGGTCAGCAACGCGCTTAAAAGACTACGCCAGGTATTCAACGACCCGCTTTTCGTGCGTTCACAGCATGGTGTTTCACCAACCCCGGTGGCGGACAATATTTCGGGATGGGTGAAGGAGGCATTGCAACTGTTCAACGCCAGCCTGACAGAGGGCGAAGTGTTCGATCCGCTTTCATCAGAAAAGACCTTTACGTTTAGTGTGCACGACTATGACGAGGCGATTCTGATACCCCGGTTAATGGAAAAGCTGGCAGAGTTGGCACCCGGAATTTCAATGGAATTTTACTCGGTGCCGCGCAAAGACCTGGAGAGCGAACTGTCATCAGGCAGGCTGGATTTCGCGCTGGACGTACCGTTGTTTTCTACCCCGCAACTGTTTCGAAAAAAACTTGGCACCGAGCGCTATGTTTGCATGACCAGACCGGATCACCCACTGGTCGGCTCAGAAGTTACGCTTGAGCAGTATCTCGAACTCGACCATATCCATGTCTCCGCCCGCCGCGGGGGTATCGGTCATGTCGACATGGCCCTCGACCGCATCGGCCAACGCAGAAAAATTCAACTGCGCATGAAGAACTATATCGCCGCCCCACAAGTTATCGCCGCCACCAACCTGGCACTCACCATACCCGGAAATGTCGCCGCCATGTACGACATGAATACAGTGGAACTGCCATTTGATGTCGACAGCGTGGAGCAGTATCTGTACTGGCACAAAAGCACCGACCAGGACCAGGCCAATATGTGGATGCGCAATATTTTGCTGGAGCAGATCGGTTGATCTTTATGTATTCCCGGCTTCTAACTCAACGATTGAAATAATGACGCACGCTGCTCTATTGTTTGAAACTGCAGCACCTGCCCTGGCGCCCATGGCGAAACAGTGACTTCAACACAGGTTCATTTTAAGCCCAGCCGTTTAGCCAGACGATGTAAATTACCACTGTCCACACCGAGTGCCCGAGCCGCGTCGGCCCAGTTGCCCTGGCAATCGTCGATAACCTGGCTGACGTAGCTGGTCTGAAAAGCATCGGTGGCCTGGCGAAGGCTTTCATAGCTGGCCAGTGTTTTGACCGGTGTCCCGCCAACGCGCTTGACCGGGTTGTCACCAATATCAAAGTGATGATCAGTAATCAGCACAGAGTCACTGCCCGACTCAGCCCTGGCGTGAATCGCTGCGCGCGAGATACTGTGCTCCAGTTCACGAACATTGCCCGGCCAGGTGTACTTTGATAAGCGACTGAGTCCGGGCAAACTGATACGAAGGCTGGAAACCCCAAGCTTCACCCGACATTTTTCAACAAAGAACCCGGTCAGCAAAGCGATGTCGTCATCGCGTTCACGCAATGGCGGCACCTGGATGGGAAAAACACTGAGACGGTGAAAAAGATCGGCGCGGAACCGCCCCTGCAGAACCTCTTCTTTGAGGTTTTTATTGGTGGCGGCAATAATCCGGACATCTACGTTGTGAACATTATCATCACCGATGCGCTGAATTTCACCGTACTGAAGAACACGCAGCAACTTGGCCTGAATTGACAACGGCAGTTCACCTATTTCGTCCAGAAACAAGGTGCCGGCATCCGCGGTTTCAAACTTGCCTTTACGGTTGCCAATCGCACCGGTAAACGCGCCCTTCACATGACCAAACAACTCACTTTCGGCGATCGACTCTGGTAAAGCGGCACAGTTTAAATAGACCTGCGCTTTGTCAGCCCGTGGTGAGAGTCTGTGTATTTCCTGTGCCACCAACTCTTTGCCAACACCCGTCTCACCTAAAATAAGTACGTTCAAACCCGAGTTGGCGACAATGTCTATCTCATGCCTGAGGGTCTGCATGCAGGCAGACTCACCGATCATGTCGGTGGGCTGGGACAGGCCATGATTACTCACCGCAGGTCTTGCCGTTGGCCTCTCGAGTTGCTCCATCATCAGAGCATTGTTTAGCGAAGCCGCCGCCAGCGCGCTTAAAGTTCGCAAGTCCTCATCGTCATATTTATCAAACAGGGCGACTTCAAAACTATCAATTGTGAGTGCGCCAATCAGGCAATCATTGGCCATCAGCGGCAAACCGATACAAGCATGCACCTTGAGGTGCTCACCATGATTTGGAATCAGCCCATCGTAAGGATCAGGCAGGTCGCTATCGGCAGGAAAGCGCACGATATCACCGGCTCGCGCAATGATCTCCAGACGCGGCTGCTCCGAGATTAAAAAGCGCCGCCCAAGGACATCCGGCGAAAGGCCGTCAATGGCCAGCGGTATAAATTGCCCACCCTGAAACGCCAGCAAGGCCGATGCGTCACACCGTACTACCTGGCGAACCGTATTGAGCAAACGGGTAAAGCGATCGTTGGCAGAAATACCTGAATTGAGATCCAGGGCAATCTGGGTGAGGTCGGAAACGCCAAATTTCATTGCAGCCATCCATGGGGTAATTAATCGGCTGTCATTATGACAATTGATTGTATTAATGACAATACTTCGATATGTCATTATGACAGCATGAAATTTTTCGTCATTTACATTCCGACACTTACAGATGGCACATTAATTGCATTAACAGTGACAAATACAACCATTTGTAAAACTTAAAACCAAGGAATGAAAAAAATGAAAACAAAGACACTGATGTGGGGGCTAATACTGGTGTTTGTCTGCTCCTTTAGCGTCCTGCTCTCATTAGGAAGCGATATCTACCGCGAAGCGCCACCCCTGCCGGAAAGGGTGATCACCACCGGGGGTGATGTTGTTTTTACCTATAACGATATCGACCAGGGGCAAATGGCCTGGCGCTCGATGGGCGGGCATCAGCTGGGCTCCATCTGGGGCCATGGGTCGTATGTGGCTCCTGACTGGACCGCTGACTGGATTCACAAGGAAGCACAAGCCTGGTTAAACGCAGCCGCTGTGCAAACCTATGGCATGCCCTTTGAAGATACTTCTGCGTCACAGCAGGCCGCGCTGGAACAAGAATTGCGCGACGATATTCGCCCCAACAGCTACGACCAGGAGTCCGGCACCATTACGATCAGCCCCAGGCGGGCCGCATCCATAAGGGAAGTAACGCAGCACTACGTATCGTTGTTTGGTGACGATGAAGCCACCCAGCAGCTGCGCGAAGACTATGCGATGAAGAACAATACGCTGTCCACAGTAGAGCGTCGTGAGAACCTGTCCGCATTTGTGTTTTGGAGCGCCTGGGCGGCCGTGACCGAACGACCAGACTCGAAGTACAGCTACACTCACAACTGGCCCCATGACCAACAGGTCGGCAACATCATGACCCCCTCATTGATGATTTGGTCGATCATGAGCATTTGCGGCCTGATTCTCGGTATCGGCGCCCTGGTTTGGTATCACGCAACTTTGAGAGCAGAACCGCTCCCTGAAGCGCCAACCGAGGACGCCATGTTTACCGCCAAAACGACACCATCACAAAAAGTGGCGGGATTGTTTTTTATCACGGCAATTGGCCTGTTCCTGTTACAGATCGTGCTAGGCACCATCAGCGCGCACTATGCGGTTGAAGGGCAATCGTTCTATGGGTTTAACCTGGCTGAGTGGCTACCCTACTCAGTAACCAGAACCTGGCATACACAACTGGCGGTATTCTGGATTGCTACGGCTTGGCTGGGAACCGGCTTGTATATTGCACCCGCCATCTCTGGCCACGAACCAAAATTTCAATGGCAACTCAGCCTGTTTTTATGGGCGGCACTTGTGGTTATCGTGCTGGGCTCCATGACTGGCGAATGGTTTGCCGTGCAACAGGTGCTGGATCTCGACACCAGCTACTGGTTTGGCCATCAAGGACAGGAATATGTCGATCTGGGCCGGTTTTGGCAGTTATTCCTGATGCTGGGACTGCTGATCTGGTTAGCCCTGGTGACACGATCTATCTACCCGATACTGGGCGAGAAAAATGAACAGCAACCCGTTGTGTGGGTGCTTTACCTGTCGTGTGTTGCCATTGGCGGCTTCTATCTCGCTGGTCTGGCCATGGGCAAACACACCAACCTGGCAATTGCCGAGTACTGGCGTTGGTGGGTGGTTCACCTTTGGGTGGAAGGATTCTTCGAGACCTTTGCGGTATCGGTGACAGCGTTGATGTTTGTTCGTCTGGGTCTGCTACGCACGTCCTCGGCAACCGCGGCAGTGCTGTTCTCCACCATGATCTTCCTTACCGGCGGCATCATTGGCACGACGCATCACCTGTATTTCACCGGCACGCCGAACTCTATGATTGCCTGGGGCGCCATGTTCTCGGCGCTGGAAGTCGTTCCACTGGCAATCATCGGCTATGAAGCTTATGAGACCTACAGCCTGCGCAAGCCCGGATCCTGGGTTGCCCGGTACCATTGGGCCATCATGTTCTTTGTGGCAACGGCTTTTTGGAACCTGTTCGGCGCGGGCATGCTGGGCTTTTTGATCAATACACCGGCCGCCCTTTACTTTATACAAGGGCTCAACACCACGGCTACACACGGACATGGCGCTTTCATGGGCGTGTATGGAAACCTGGGTATCGGCCTCATGCTGTTTTGCCTGGCGGGCATCAGCAAAGGCGTGGGCTGGAATGACAAACCTCTCAAGTGGGCTTTTTGGGGTCTCAATGCCGGTTTGATGGCGATGATACTGATGTCATTGCTGCCGATAGGCCTGATTCAGTTCTTTGCCTCGGTAGAGAGCGGTTACTGGTTTGCCCGTTCACCAGAAGTGTTACATAGCGATTTGGTTGAGACACTGGTCTGGAACCGGGTCTGGGGCGATGTTGTCTTCGGGATCGGTGGTTTGTTGGTAGCCTACTTTATGTTCGGCTTGATTAAAGGGGCGATTGGCAATAGAAAAACCGGCCAGGTCCCGGCGAACGATGCCAGCATCGAACCCGAGCGCACCTAACCTTTAAGCTGCAATGGTCGCGGCACCGCGCCGCGACCCTGCCTGGAAATGAAAGGGTCAGCGCCAGGCATTGATTAACCCGAGTATTCTTACCCTCATCCTTTGACCATCAAAAAAGCCACCGCAAGGTGGCTTTTCTTAATCAGCACAATGTTCCTATGACCAAAAATCCAGACACCCGGAAAGGTCAATCTTCCTTGGCCGCCAGTGTGCGTAAGTTCTCTTCGTGTCTGCTGCGGTCAATACGGTATAACTTGAGACTGGCAATCGCCAGCATCCAGATAACAAACAGGCTTGGAGCATAATAAAGACCCAGCGTGAACACCGTTTCCTCCGGTACCTGCCCGGGCGCGACGCCTTTGGGGAACTGCACCACTGCCAACACCGCTGACGCGGCGAGCACACCGAAACCCTGGACCGCTTTACGTGCAAATGTAACTGCCGCAAACAAGACGCCTTCTGAGCGCCGCGCGGTTCTGATCTCACTGTCTTCGACGAGATCTGCCATCATCGAACTTGTCAGTATCGACAAGGTGATGACCAGCGTGATCTCAACAACGACCGCAAGCCAGACGATCGGGAACAACATAGGGTCACCGTTCTCAGGCATCAGGCCTATCAACCGCAATACGACCGGGGCCGGCGCAATGGTAAAGGCGCTGACGCCCACAATAATGGCGCCGCGTTTCTTACCGATACGCTTTGAAATAAGCGGCGTAATGACCAATGCAATGAAGGCTGAAATAATGATGGAGAATGACAACACGGAAATCTGATCAGTGCTGAATTCCCAAAAATAACCGCTAATGTAAAAAGACAAGCCAGCAGACAGGCCTGCGGCAACGGCGCCAAACAATGCGGTCAAAAACAGGGCAAGGAATGACCTGTCGCCAAGGGTTTCATATATCTCGATAAAGATACGTTTTATGCTCATCGCGCGTTTAGGCGGCGCCGGTTTGAAGTGCGCTATCTGGCGGTGTGTTCCCAATGATGTGACAAGGATGGATATCAGGATCACTATGGAAGCGGAAATCCCGTAAACCCCATAACCCTGCTTATTTAACAAGCCGTTGGGTATTGCCTCGGTGGGTGCCAGAAACACAGCCAGGGCAACGGTTGCCATCAGGGTGCCGCCGATCCAGCCGAAAAAGTATCGATAGCTGAACAACGACGTTCGATCGTCATAGTCCTGCGTTAATTCGGCCGATAGCGCTGAGCTCGGCACTTCAAAAAGGGTAATAAACACCCGAATTAAAATAGCCAGCGTGAGGATATAAGGGAAAAGATCATTACCGGCGAGCCCGGCGGGCGGCACCCATAGCAGGTAATAACAAATGGCCACGGGCAAGGCCGAAGCGTACATCCATGGATGCCGACGACCCCATCTGGAATGGGTGTTATCACTCAGATAACCCACTATCGGATCTGAAAAAGCGTCGAAAAGTAACGCAATTAACAGCGCCAGACCGACCAAAGGCGCATCAACACCCATCACCTGCGAATAGAACAAAAGAAGAAAATAATCAAAGCCATTGTTCTTAACGCCAAACGCCACGGCACCAAAGCCATAGGCAAGCTTGGTCCCAATTGGTAAGCGGGGTGATGCTGGCATTAAGAAATCTCCTCAATTTCAATGGGTCTGAAATTATTTGGCCGGGGCACCACTGCACCAACCATCGTTTCAACAACAAAAGTATGTGCCATTCATTGGCGCCCCAGCAACTCAAATAGCGCAACCTATGCCGCCAACTTAAGACATTGCCTGAACGTATGGGAAGTCACTAACTTTACCCAGAACGGTTTTCTTATAGCTATCGAAGTGTTCGTAATTTGAATTCTTCAGCGTCCGACAAACTTGATTACGCGCGAATCTCAATATTGAACTTATAGTATGGATAATACGTTCAAAGTATGTTTTACGCAAACATGGTATTTTTTTAGGTGTATCTAAGTTGAAACTGTGCCTCAAATTATTTACATGCTAGTATCATTAGAACTTACAGTATTTTTATCGAACCGTAACCGAATAAAACCATGACTTCAGATCCAAAAGCTTCAACACGAAAAAAGAAATCGCCTTTTTCGCGCAAATACCAACGCGAAATAAAGCTCCAGACGATCCTTTCTGAAGCTGCTCGCCTATTCAACTTTCAAGGCACAAGGGCGACCACACTGGGTGATATCACCCAGAGTATCGGCCTGACAAAAACGTCGCTGTATCACTATGCGCGTAACAAAGAAGAACTGGTCTACAAGTGCTACCTGGCAAGCTGTGATGCCGGCGACGAGCTTATGGACGAGGCCCAACACAACGCCACAACCGGCCTGGACTGCCTGGGTAATTTTGTGAAGGTGTTTTTTGCAAGGTGGGACGATATCGACCAGGGCCGCCGACCCCATACTGCGATGCTGATTGAGATTCCAACACTGGCAGACAATCACCGTAAAGAAATTGAAACCCGGGTGAACCGGCACTTCAACACCATCCTCGGGTTTGTCCAACGCGGCATTGAGGATGGTAGCTTGTCAAAGTGCTCCCCCATACCAACTGCCCAGGCTTTTCTGGCAATTGTTCATTGGTCCTACGTCTGGTACGGCAGCGTGGCGAGCGAGAAAAGACCCGCTGCAATCGAACAGTTGCTTGGCTTGATAAAGGGCGGCATCAGCGCCACAAGGTACCAGTTTGACAAGATTCTGTTCCACTCACTGGACACCCAGCTACTACAAGGTTTTGATCGAGATAAACAGAACGATATCAAGCGTGACGCTTTTTTGCAGGTCGGCTCCCTGATGTTCAATCAACGTGGCTACATGGGGGCATCTCTGGATGATGTCGCTGAGCAACTGGAGGTTACCAAGGGTGCTTTTTACTACCACATTCGTAACAAGGAAGACCTGCTGTACCAGTGCTTTCGGCGCACACTGGACCTGATCGGCGAGATGATCAAGCGCGCGGACGAGGATGGAAACAACGGTGCCGAGAAAATTGAACGCGTCTTACGCTACCTGTTCAACATCCAGCATAGCGATGAAGGACCATTGATTGGTTACCGCTCCCTGCCCTCATTGAGCATGGAAAGGCGTACCGAAATTTTATCGTTAACGCAGGCCAGCAGTGATCAGTTGGGTGCTTTTATCACTGAAGGCATAGCAGACGGCAGTATTAGCGACGTCGACCCCTGGATTATCGAAAACGCGATAGCCGGCACGGTGGATGCTGCACCGGATATAGCAACGCATATGAATTTCACAAATAACTCACAGGTCTCAGCTGAATATTTAGAGTTATTTTTCAATGGTATCGCCAACCGATCTTAAAGGGTTGTGAGAAAACCAGCCTTACCGACCGAATCTGGTAACGGAAAGGGCACCGGAAACCCCTTCAATCAGATCACTATTTCGGAATTTGAAAGCACAATAGTTAGCACCTACAACTAGATTATTCACTCGTAATCATTGGATAAAAAAGCTATTATTCCCGCGTAATACTGCAAAGCATAAAAACATACTATACTTTCAATTTATGTGTTTTTCGAAAATATTACCGTCACGGGTACCACGCAATTGCAAGGATCGAGTTATATGAGCAACGCCACAACCGCTGAGAATTCAAGCCGTATTGACCAGGTATTTGCCAAACAACGAGCGGCCTCCCGCCAGGATCCTTACCCCAGCCTTGAAACCCGGCTACAAAACCTGGACAAACTGCAAAAGCTTCTGCTTGAAAACCAGACGGAGATCGCTGATGCCGTTAATGCAGACTTTGGCTGTCGATCGCCACAGGAAACCAGGTTATTGGAAGTGTTTGGGTTGCTGGGTGGTATCGGCCACAGCCGGAAACAGCTGAAGAAGTGGATGAAGCCGCAAAAACGCCATGTTGGCCTCGCGTACCTTGGCGCCAAAAATACGGTTATGCCTCAACCAAAAGGTGTCGTGGGTGTGGTCGCGCCGTGGAACTACCCTCTGTTCCTGGCCCTGAGCCCCTGCATCAGCGCCATGGCTGCGGGTAACCGCTGTGTTGTGAAGATGGCATCGAACTCGCAAACATTGTGCCGGCTAATGGATAAACTGGTTTCTGCAGTTTTTGACGAGGACACACTGGCCATTATTCCCGGTGTTTCTGCCAACGACTTTACCCATCGGCCCTGGGACCATCTGGTTTTCACTGGGTCTCCCGCGGTCGGCAAAATAGTAATGGCCACGGCAGCAAAATATCTGACACCGGTCACACTTGAGCTGGGTGGCAAATCACCTACGATCATCGCCGATGACTGCGATTTAAAAATGGCGGCAGAACGTCTGCTATTTGGCAAGTTCCTCAATGCCGGCCAAACCTGTGTAGCACCGGATTATTTATTTATCCCAAGGGAAAAAGTGGCCGCGTTCGTGGAAATGGCAAAAGAAATTGTCAGCACACGTTACCCGACTTCCGCGAGCGGGGATTTCACCTCAATTATTGATGACAAGGCATTCGCCCGATTGATCGCCGTGTTACAGGATGCGAATGACAAAGGCGCGCAAACCATCAACCTTCTGGGCACGGATGAACCCAACCCGGACACACGCAAGATACCCCCGCATCTGGTACTGAACCCTGACGATGACATGCAGATCATGCAGGATGAAATCTTCGGCCCCATACTACCTATCAAGCCTTATGATGACCTGGACGAGGTGATTGAATATATCAATAACAATGAACGCCCGCTGGCGCTGTACCTGTACAGCAATGACAAGGCGTCACAGGACAAAGTTATCCACAACACCCTCTCGGGTGGCATGTGTCTTAACGACAGCATGTTACATGTTGCCCAGCATGACATGCCCTTTGGCGGCATTGGCAACAGCGGTATGGGCCACTACCATGGTCTGGAAGGATTTATCGAGTTTTCCAAAATGCGTCCAATCTTCAAACAGGCTAAAAAATCCGGCATTCTGGCCCTCGCGCCCCCTTATGGTGATACCTTCGAGAAAATGGCCAACTTGATGATGAAGTGGAAGCTCTATTAAACACTGCACCATGGTGGTGTAACGTTTAAACCTGCAACGCAGGGGTTTGTGCGGGTAATGGCTGGCGCCAGCGTGGCCAGCTTCGTGATACCGTTATTGAATACCCGCTTGTTAAATTTCGTGCCTGGTCAGGCTCTGTTTATATTGCTCGCAGCAGCACTTTGGCATCGACTCCAGAAAAAACCCTTTGAAACGGGTTGAGAATATCGTTGTTATGGCAATGCAGTAATAAAGCTGGGGAATTAACCCGCAACCGCTACCACCCCACCATCAAGCACCACGGTATGACCCACAACCCATGCCGAGGCCCTGGATGCCAGGTAAATGGCTGTACCTGCCATGTCTTCCGGTTCACCGAACCGGCCACGTGGGGTTTTTGCCAACAGTTCTTTCTCCATCTGATCCAACAAGCCGGCCGTCATTTTGCTGTGGAAGAAACCGGGTGCAATACCGTTCACATTGATGTGTTCCTTGACCAGGTCCGCCGCCAGATGACGCGTCATGTGGATCACTGCCGCCTTGCTGGCGGAATAGGCGTAAACCGGCAGCGTGGGGTTGGCAAGGCCATTGATGGAAGAGATATTGATCACACGGGCCGGATCCTCATGGGTTCCAGCGGCGCGTAAGACCGGTAATAACTGCTGGGTCAGAAAGAAGATCGACTTAACATTCAGATCCATCACCTTGTCCCAACCAGCCTCAGGATACTCGTCAATGGGCGCGCCCCAACTTGCACCGGCATTGTTCACCAAAATATGAACCTGCTGTTCTTGCGCCTTTATTGCCTCTGCAAACGCCTTCACTCCAGCCATCGTTGAAAGATCTGACTGAATAGCGATGCATTCACCGATCTCCGAAAACTCTTTGGCGGTTGCCTGCAGTTCATCCAAATTGCGAGAGGTGATGTAGGTCTTAACCCCGCTCTCCAAATACCCGCGCGCAATCATGGCGCCAATACCGCGCGAACCACCAGTTACAACGGCGACTTTTCCGCTCAGTGAAAATAGATTATTCAGCATATTTCTTCCAATTTAGTTAGCAAAACAGGACCGACGAAGGTTGTGATAATGCCTTGATCATCGCAAATGAACAACCATCATTTTTTCAGTCGCGGCAGAAAGCATCTCGGCCATGCTGTTCATTGAAATTAAAATCAGACCCAGCGTCAGGAGCGCGCCCAGAGCATAGCTATGCGCTGCCGTTGGTTTTCGCCAACTGCAAATATGCGCGTTGCTCATGCTCTTAAAGCTGCTTAACGTATTTCTCAATAAGCGCGTTTTGTTCAGCGGTTAACAGGCCAAGTTTATCCTGGGTTTTTTGCGATACTCGCAGAAATTTATCGACACCCATTGCCGCGAGCAATCCAAACGGACCAGCCGCCTGGTTGGTAGCCACCATCCAGGTACGGTCGATGTCCTTGGGATCTGCAACATCCTTGAGCGCTATCAACACACCGCTTCGAATCAGTGGTGATACCAGTGCGTCAAAGATCTCTGCATCATCTTCCGGGTAATTTAGAAATTCCGCTGCCTGATAGGCCGGGGCCGGATAAGTGTAAAACCCTTTGCCTGACTGTGCTCCCAGGTCACCACGCTTGACGAAGGACCTGAGATAAGCAGCAATCTTTGCCTGCAGCTTTGATTGTTCAGCACCGCTCTCAGCCTCCTTTGTCTGGCCTGACACCAGGCCAAGCCCGATCATATCCATCACACCAAAAGGGCCCATAGGTGATTTGAGTTGACGCATATAGGTCCGGTCCACTTCTTCCACGGTCGCAACACCTTCGACGACCAGCGCGCAGGCTCGCATCAAAACAGAGGCAAGCAAGGCGTTCATGATGTAACCGGGATTTTCCTTTTTTAACACCATTGGAAACAGGTTAAGGCTTTCTGCGTAGCGACAGAGAATATCGACAGTCTCAGCTGTGGTTCGTGGTCCGGCCACGATATCGACCAGTCTTGAACCCAGGTAGAAATGCAGCGCCGCAAAGCGGTCACCGCGCTGGACGACATCCTCAATTTCGGAAACCAGCAAGCTCGAGGTGTTGGTCGTCAGAATGGTTTTTTCAGGACACAGCTTATCCAGCTGTTGATGAATTTCACGTTTCACGTCCCGATCCTCAAATGCCGACTCACTGACAAGATCGGCATTTGCGGTGGCTTTTTCCAAATCGGCGCCAACCGATATCCGTCCAAAAGCTGCCTTGAGTGCGTCAGGCGAGCAATATCCGGCACCGACCAGAAATGTTGCAAATTCCTTGAATCTCTTCGGTACCTGCTTGAGGTTTTCCGGGGAGATATCGAACAACTCAACCTTGTAACCCGAGATTGCCGCTACCAGTGCATTTGAACAACCCATGGTGCCGGCACCGATAAAGCAGACCGTTTGAATTTCTTCAATGGTCTTGATTTCAGTTTCTTTTGGTTTGTTGGCCGGCAGTGTTTCTTTTTTGTCCAGTACGCGTGGAAAGCGGTCAGGTAAAAACAGGTTTGTACTACCCGTTGTAACCATGGCCGGCAGGTATTTCAACACCGGCAAATCCGCCAGGGCATTTACAATATGGTACTGAGTCGGGTTTTGCTCAAAGGTCAGGTGATTCCAGTCGAGACGACCCTCGCCTACCCATGCCCCGGTATATACACTTTCGGACGGGAACGTGGTCGGCTCGCTGACACTGGCACCAAAACCACCCACACCGGGAAGGTACCGCCAGGCCATCGGGTGGTCTTTGCCTGCCTGTGCCGCCTGTGCGGCGGTTGCTTCTTCGGGGGTTGGCAGCCTGAGGTTCCTGACCGACATATCCAGAATTTTGTTATCAAAATGACTGACACTGGTTTGCCAAAGGCCATCGGTGATGCTGTGATCCGTGATGTCGGCAAATATCTTTGGAATTCCCGTCAACTCGCGCCCGGACAGAATGGCATCTGCCAGATTTTCCCACCACACCAGAGAATATTGACCCTCCAGTGTCTCATTCTCGCCATTGAATATGGCTGAGGCGGTCACGGCTATCAGGTTATAACCACGCCCGGCCAGCCAGTCCACATCATTGCTTTGGGCATAGGCAACGGTCACGATGGCTTGCTCCCCAACCGTAAATGGTCGCGGTAAATACGCCGCCAGCTTTTCCCTGTCGGTCAAAAATGGCACAACCATCATGGTGACGTCGCGATACCAACCGCTGGAGTTTTCATCCTGATGCAAAGCACCAAAGTGGGCCGGCATCATGTAGCGTTCATAGGGGTTGAATTTGAACATGCGTGAAATCACTCCCTTCACTAAATGGTGATCTCAGTTGCCGGGCCAGAAAAGACCCGGCAACCTGAAACGACTAGAGGTAACTAGAAACGATAGTTAAGCTGCAAACCATACATCCGCGGAATACCCAGGTGTACAGTGCGAAGGAAACCATCCGCAAGGGTACCGCCACTGGCGTCAGTGGTTACACGGTCATCCGAGATGTTTTTAACAAACGCGGTGATGGCCAGTTTGTCCGACGCGGAGGCCCAGGTCACCCGTGCATCAGCACGGTCGTAGGCTTCGACCTTGCCGTTTTCGGTGTTACCCGGATTGGTAAACTGATCATCCACCCAGCTGTAGATAGCGCTGAAGGTTAAATTGCCATTGTTACCCAATGGGACAAAGTAACTGGCTGCCAGATTGACTTTGTTTTCCGGAGCGCGGTTCAGCTTGTTGCCCTTATAGTCAACCACCGGTTGATCAAGCGTGGATTTGTCGATAGTTACGAAATCCTTATACTCCGCATTGTTATACGCATAGCTTCCTGACACTCGGAACCTGTCACTCATCAGCCAGGTAAACTGAGCTTCCAGTCCTTTCACTTCAGCGTTGGCAGCATTGGTAAACTCGTTGCCCTGGGCACCGGTCGCAGGATCGATAAAGGCCTGCACAACCTGCAAATCTTTGTAGTCGTAGAGATAAGCGGCTATTTCAACAAGCAGCGAATCGTCGGCCAAAGAACCCTTGTAGCCAATCTCATACGAGGTAAGCGTTTCCTCATCAAAAGAGTCCACACCCGCATCTACAGTGCCAAGGTTAAACCCACCGGAACGATAGCCTGTTGATATTGAGCCGTACATAAAACCACCATTTTCCAGGGTGTATTCCATGCGAACCAGACCACTGACATTATCCCAATCCTGCTTATCGCTGGCGATATCACCGGCATTGAGTGGATACGCGATGCTGTTACCAAGGGCCTTGTGGGTCTCGGATTCAATGATGCCGTAATCCATAACGCCGTCGCCGTTGATATCCCCAATCGGGATGGGCGCAAACACTTCATACATTGGAGTGGTTGCCCAGACGACTTCATTGCCTTTTTTCTCATCAAAGGAATAACGGCCACCAACAGTCAACTTGAGTTTCTCGGAAACGTCGTAGTCGAGCTGCCCATAACCCGCATAAGAAGTTGCCTTCAGATCGGTATCGAACCAGAACGCACGGTTGTTTGGGTCACCCTGGAAGTCAGGAAAACGGAACCCGCCCAGCACGTATGCGCTCATCGCCGCGCCCGGCAGCGTCGCCAACGGGTAACGGGGTCCAAAGGTCGGGCTGTACAAAGCCAGAGTCACATATTCGGTATCCCAGTTCAGGGAAGTTGAATAAATCGGGTCTACGGCATTTTGGAAGTCGTAGTACAAACGTTCATTCGATTCGAAATAAAACATTCCCGCAACGAAGTTTGCTTTCCCATCAAAGTTAGATATGAACTGCAACTCGGCGGTTAATTGATCAGAATCAGAAATAATATTATTGACTGAACTGGACAGCGTGGCTGAAGACCAATCGACGTCAGTGGCAGATTCGCGTAAGAAGTCCGAATAGCCGCCGATGAATTTGATATCGATGTTGCCCGCCTGAACGACGTTGGTAAGTATCACGTTGGTGAAATCTTCATCCAACTCGTTGGCAAAATCCTGACTGGTTCTGCTTGGGTCTTTTACCGCAGGGTTTTCCTGATCCCAACCATAGGTATGGTTGATGGTGACCGCACCCGGATAAACCCGGGTCTCAGTCAAATAATCATTCAACTGATATCTGCCGCTCGGCCGCCCATTACGTTTGTGGCCAAACGCCCGCAAATCTGTATACCACGTGTCGCTCCAATTGGCCCGCAAGGTGGTGTCAAAAGTGGTGTCATCAAGCTCATCAGCACCTGGCCCCGCATCGTTTTTCTTCAGCGGTCCACGATTAACCTGTGATGCGGACATACGCCATGCAAAGTTGTCTCCCAGAGGGATATTCACCATACCCTGGATGACGCTGTAACTTTCGTTGCCAATTTCCAGGTTAACTTCGCCTTCAAATTCCTGTGTTGGCTTCTTGCTGATGACATTGATCGCGCCGCCCGCCGTGTTACGGCCATACAAGGTACCCTGAGGTCCGCGCAATACTTCGATCTGCGCCACGTCAAAAAAATTGTTCACCACGTATGGGCCCACACCGCGTGTGTAGTAACCATCAACATAAGACGCCACAGACGGATCAATACCCAAGGCCAGGCTGTCAATACCGACACCCCGAATGGTGATCCTTTCACCCGAGGTTATGGAGAGCCCAGGAGTACTGAAGCTCAGGTCATCCAAATCATCAATACCGAACTCTTGTAGCTTTGCGGAAGAAAACGCACTGATCGAGATACCGGTATCCATCAGGCTGGTTTCCCGCTTGGTGGCGGTGACAAGCACTTCCTCCAACACGAGGCCCTCTTCCTGAGCGACCGCCGGCAAGGCTGTCATTGCACTTCCGGCCATGACGAGAACAAGTAACTGCCGCCGGATGGCGGTCGTTAGTATTTTAGTGTTGAGCTGCGCGAAATCTTTCATAAAACCTCCGTCTTAACGCGAATTCGGCACGCACCCCAATCGTTGCGTGCATCGACAATAATTGAACATACAGTATGCTCTAGTATCTATCAAGTATACTATTTAGATATCGGGGACTTTAAACGCATAAAAGGTAGGTTTTCGCGGGTGATTTGCG
>UPTN01000184.1_pt1 | contig 35344 bp, 54 predicted proteins | sample 2160111 | NCBI WGS metagenome assembly UPTN01 (sample SAMN06265058, study PRJEB28932) | marine metagenome | isolation source: Columbia River Estuary | place: USA:Columbia River Estuary, USA | collected 2014-05-05
TAGGTTCGCATCAATACGTTCTGCGATACGTTCCTCTGCCATCTCCATAGTGATGTATAACGCATTACGTCCTTGACTTAATGCACTGGCAGCGACATGGCACATAAACAAAGACTTACCGACACCAGTACCAGCAAGCGCAATATTGAGTGTCTTGTTTGGAAGACCGCCTTTCGTAATTTGATTAAAGTAGTCCAAATCAAAGGGTATTCTCTCCTCTTGTTCGTGATAGAAGTCATAACGACCATCTACATTCTCTAGATAATCATGACCAATGTTAGTATCGAACGAAACACCCAATGCCTTAGATAGGACATCAGGGATTGCGTTCTTCTGCATGGTTGCGTGTTTACCATCAATGATAGAGATAGACTCCATCACTGCATTGAATACCGCACGGTCTTGACACCACTTCTCGGTACGTTCAATTAACCACTCAAGGTTTTCTGGTTCGGGACTAAACAGGTCTGGAAGAAGTTCGACACCCATGCGGTAATCGTCATCTCCCATAGTGTTGTGTTCATCCATCTCGATCTTGAATGCTTCGAGGGAGGGCAGTTTATTGTATTTTGCAACGAACTTTGTTACTTCTTTGAATAGACCCTTGTAAGCACCTTGGAAGTAATCTGGTGACAGAAACGCACCGACCTTCCGCATATACTCATCATTGGTCAGTAGGTTCCTCAGTATCGTCTGTTCCAGATTGATATTCATCTTCTTCTAACTCCTCAATTTCATCATATATTTCATCTGTGGCAAGAATGTCACCAGACTTCTGATCTTGTGCGACCATCGTCCCATCTGCGATTGACATTTCTATTACTGTGTGTAGTATTCTACCAACAAAGTCTTGAAATGGCAAGTCTTCTTTTGATAAATCGTCATCAGGAGTAGAAATAATATCGAAGTTGAAAGAGATTTGACCATCTTGGTCACTCTCTCCCTCAACTCCCACAAACTCAATTGCACCAAATCTGATTACCGTTTCGGGAAACTCTTCGAGGATGCGAACATCCCATCCATGACCTTCTTCGGATGGGATGATCTTGAAATGAACATCTTCACTTAATTGTGATTCAACCTCATTCTGCATTGGCGATTTCATCCATGTCTACTTTCTGTGCCAACCCGATAGAATACTGGGACTTGATGAACTCTTTGAAGTCTGTTTCTGCGAAGACTGGTTCCCAGAACTCTTTTTGCATCGTGTCCTTTTCTCGAACTTTTGGCATAACAAGTTCGCCTGTATTCCTATCAACACGACAGTACCAACCGTTAGAAGGCTTAGCGACATAACCACCAGCGAGAGCAACGTCCAACAGACCGCTATAAGGGGCAATACCACCTTCCCAAGTAACCGTGATAGGGATTTTAGATTTTTCTTTAACATATCTTGACTTATCCACATTGATAATAAAACGATAACCCTTGATTTCAGTTCCGACTTTATCCTGTTGTCTTCCCAGAATCCAGATGTTGTCAGCACTGTAGTAAATACCAGTACCTCCACCTACGATGTCTTTAGGGAAGAGACCAATCTCTTTATATGTGTGGTTGACGGCAAGCATAGGGATGTTCTTCATAGTCAGATACGGAGTACACATTCTGAACAACCCTTTAAGCGCTTTAGCTCGGGACATATCTGCCACCGACTTCTCGTTAATCGCATCTTCTAGTTCCTTCTTAGATGCAAGATTACCAATAGAATCAATGACGATGATAACGTCATCATTCCTGTCGATATTCTCAAGTTGACCGATTAAGTCAAATTTGAGTTCCTCGACATTGGCGATGGGTGTGTGTAACACCCGAGCGGTATCTACCCCGAACTGCTCAAAGTAAGATTGGGGACTACCAAACTCACTATCATAAAAGAGCAGTACAGCGTCCTTCTTCGACTTCAGGTACGCACCCGCCATAAGCAGTGCGAACGAGGTCTTGAAGTGCTTTGAAGGGCCAGCAAGGACTGTTAATCCTGGCGTGACACCACCGTCAATACTTCCTGCTAACGCAACGTTCACCATTGGAACATCGGTCGGCACCATATCTTTCTCTGTGAAGAACTTACTCTCCGACAACACTTCCGTTGTCTTGATCTTGCTGTTCTTCTTCAGTTTGTCCATTATACTTGACATTATTTGATTCCTCACGTTCATCTAGTTCATATTGTTTTCTGTAATCATTGTTTATATTAACACACTTCTCAATTAAAGTCAAGTCTGTATCAAACAAAGTAAATGCTTTTGTGTCTTTAGGGAAACACGCACCACCAAATCCACGTTTACCATCATAGCCAGGCACTCGTGTATGACCTACACCGATTCTCTTATCTCTACCAATTGCATTTGCAACCGTAGGGAAGTTACAACCAAACTTGTCAACCGCATCATATAACTGATTAAAGAAGGTCACCTTAGTTGCAAGATATGAGTTCACACCATACTTGATAAATGCGGCCTCTGTCCCACTACAGAACAAGAAGTCATCTGCGACACATAGACTGTATATGTCATAAAGTTCGGCAAGACCACGACACGAATCAGGATGACCACCAATTACATGATAAGGTGCATTCACAAACTGTTCTTTCGCATTCGACTCGGTCAGGAACTCAGGATTGATAGTCAAACGTTTAACATCTTCTTCAAACACAGAAGAGAATAAACGATCAACAACATCTGGTGTAATTGTTGATTTGACAACAACACCACCTTTGGTATGTTCCAACAGTTTCAGAACTGCATCTTCTACGATGGAAGCATCAACAAACCCCTCATCAGACATAGGTGTTGGGGCACAAATAAACGACACATGAGGTTGCCACTCCACCAGTTCATCAATAGTAGTACCATGTTTGGGGTCTACATAAAACTTCTCAATGTCTGGATGAGTAAACGCATAGTCTACCGCACCCCCAACAAATCCATGTCCCACAATACCAATTCGCATCTTTTCTGGAGCTCTTGGTTGTTCCAATTCTCCCCCAACTTCTTCTACATCACTCATCATTTTACTCCGTAATATTCTTTGAACCATCTCACAAAGGCAGATACCCCCTGTTCGATATTAACTATGGGTTCATAACCCAACTTTTTCAACTTAGATGTGTCACTCCAAGTCTCTAGAGTATCCGCTGGATGTCTAGGTGCAAGAAGTATCTGTGGTTCCACATTTAGTTCACTACTTATACAATCGATAAAGTGCATCAACTCTACCTGTTTACCTCTACCGATATTGAATATCTCATTTGGTTCAATATCAGAGAACAGTGCGAGTTTGATACCTTCCACAATATCACCGATATAGGTAAAGTCTCGTTTCATATTACCATAGTTAAACGCCTCGATTGGAGCGCCACGTTTTAGTTTATCGGTGAATTGATATAGTGCCATGTCAGGTCTTCCCCATGGCCCATAGACAGTAAAGAATCTCAGTCCCACATTGTTTAGACCAGAGATTTTGAACTGACATTCGTTACAGTACTTGGTATATGCATATGGGTTCAACTGGTGACCAGTAACCTCATCTTCTGTCCAACCAGTCTTGGGGATAGGTGTACCACCATAGACCGAACTGGTAGATGCATAGACAACCTTTGCAACCTTATACATCTTACATACTTGAATAAGATTCTGTGTTGCAATAATATTGTCTTGGTGATACAGTTGTTCATTACCAACCGAATCACGCACACCCGCACGTGCAGCAAGGTGGATGACAATATCAGGTAATTCCTTGTTAAACACCTCATCCAAGTCATCAAAGTCTTTTAGATCACAAGGAATAACCCTATGACCAAAGTATTCAACTCTATCATGTTTTATTGTTGGGTCATAATAGTTATTGTAGTTGTCAACACCAACAACATCAAAACCATCCTCCAACAAATTGTCCGCAACGTGACTACCAATAAACCCTGCGGCACCAGTTATCAATATTTTCATACTTACTCCGTAATTAGTCCTGTATTATATAGACTTTGATTAACCATTGCGATAGATATACTCTAATGCACGGTCTGCTTCCTTATCCAAGGGACGATTCTTGTACCAGTTACCAGTCTCAATATCCAACTCCGAACACATCTGTGCAATCTGAATGGCAGAGATAGGATAACCTCTCTTGTACGCATTACCCGCAGTCGCAATCATTATGGAATACATCTTACTGTACCAACCAGTCTCACTGATAGTCTGATATTCCACCGCCATTCGTTTAGGGAAGAATGGACAATCACGATAGGATGTCCAAGACACATCGGTCATCTCCAGCGCATCTTTGCGATACTGTATTACGGCTTGTTGCATCTCAGGCGGTAACCTCTCTATAAATGTTTTACCAGTAGGTTCGACATATGAATGTTTGTTCATCAACATATCAGGGTCAAGATGTACACCCTTGTTGACAAAGACGAAACTATATGCATCAGGATATTGTGCGGGAACGTAGTACATTCTCGAAATATCCTTGGTCTGTTTGTCACCCAGTCCATCAAACTGTTTGTTCATAGAGAACCAGAAGTGCGGAAGGTCTTTACTCTTTACCTGTCGGGTCAGGGGAAAGACCAGTCTGAACTTGGGTTTCTCATGGGTCGATGATGCAGTATTATAACATACATAATGAAATCGACCATACTTCTCCGCAAGTTGTTCCTTTAAGCTGTCACTAGGATTGAGGTTGGAATCAGGACGTAGTACATAATCATCCACATCAAGAGCAGCCCAACCGCCCCATAAATCAACATTCTTATTAGACCTCGTAGTATCGGGAAAATAACGAGCAGGACTAATAAGCACAGAAGAATCTCGACCACCTTTTCTACCCTCCTTATCAAACATATGATATAATAGTTCTTCAAACTTCTCCCACGATTCAACCTCCATTCCCCGATGGGTCTGGTTGTCAAACGTGTTTTTGAATATTGTAAGTGAATATCTCATGGTGTTATAATACCACAGTCATCAACTAAAGTCAAGAGAAAAAATCATCTAATGACGAAGTTGGTTCCGCAGTCCACCCCACCGCATCCAGTATGGGTTCTAGTGGGCTAAGGAATGTCTTAAAGAACATCTTGTCATAATCTACATACTTCTCCAGTTGCAACTCACGAGGCAAGTTCTGTGGATATGAGATCACATTCTCCTTGATAGGATTAGGTGTCTTGAGATAGACAAACTTGATCTTCTCACCATTCTTGATTGACTCGTGTCGCATACCCTTGGTGTATTTGTTGTACAGTAACGCACCCCGAACATGAATAGGACACGCCTTCTTGTAGATGGTCTTGCGGTCACCCCACTTCTTGATGTCACTCACCCCACGAGGGAATGATACATCCTCTGCGGGCAGACTGGTAAACTCATTGCGGAAGTCACGAATATACCCTTGAGTCTCATCCTCGGTTCCATTGATGATAACACCAAAGATTTCTTTGAACTTCTTACGCACAACCTGTGGAGTACTAGACTTAACCGCCTCGATACCCATCATCTTGAGTTTGGGTTCTGCGTACTGGACACCCTCGTTGTTATGTACGTTTAGAATGTAACGTTTCTTGGCAACCCAGATACCACGATCTGCAATCACCTCACGACCCATCTCCATACGATTCACATATGCATTGGTATAGTCTGCAAGGTCTTTATATGCATTGGTCAGTACAGGTTCGAAGTGTTCAGAACAAATCTTGTCAAGGAACTTAACAGGGTCTTTGGGTTTGAACTGATCAACCAACTTACTCATACGCATATAGACCGAGTCAGTATCAATCGCAATCACATAGTCCTCGTCAGTATTGAGAAGTTTGTTCATCTCTTGGTTAACCGCACGTTCTGCCCACTTGATAGACAACTGACCCGCCAGAGTGATAGACTCTGCCACTCGTTGATCGAAGTATCGGAACCATCGATTACCCAATGCACCATAGAGACTGTTCATAAGAATCTTGATCGACATCTGTTGGTTGTCTAGGGTCGCAATCTTGTTGGACAGTGCCTTGGTCGGAGTCTGTTCAAACTCTTGTTGTGCATCCAACATCTCACGTTTTATCATCTTACGTTCCGCATAGTACTTACGAATAACCTCTGGAATGATACCCTCTTTCTCTTTGGTAAATCGAACACCAGATGGTGCAACCGAGTAATTACCAGCGGTATTGGTCACACCCGCAAGCATCCGTTCCACATCAGTATCTACCAGACCATCGACTACTGTCTCAGGTGACATATTGTACTGAACAATAATCATAGGATACAGGGAGTTCAAGTCAAAGGATGTTACCCAGTCATGGGAACCGACTTGGGGTTCTTTTACGTAACCACCCGCAAAGTCGCCTTTAGGTTTCTCGGTCTTGGATGGTACTGCAATCTTCTGGAGGTTTAGAATACGATAGATGATGGTATCCCAGATAGTAGTCGTACCAAACACTTCTTCATAGTTCACACCACCACGATACGCCATAGTCATCGCAAGAGTAATCAGTCCGAGTTTCTCTTCCAGTAGGTCAACCAGTTCAACATCACGAATGTTATAGTCAATAAACTTCTGGTGGTCTTCCTTGTACAGTGTGTGAAGAGAACCATGTTCTTCATAAGACAGTTTGCGTTCACCCAGAACTACGTGGGCGATATGGTCTAGTCGATATGATTCTTGTTGACCAAGAGTATTGTAAGTAAACTTCTGAAACAGGTCATAGTAGTCCAACTGTGCAATACCCATGATATCATAGGTCTCTACGTCTTTCTGTCCCATCTTACCACGTACAGTACGTGCGGACACAACACCCCATGGCGAGTATCTCTTGGTAGACTCTTCTCCGATTACCTTTCTTGTTCTGTTAACAAGATAGGGGATGTCGAATCCCTTGGTGTTCCAACCAGTGACGATATCAGGTGACCCATGATTCTGCCAGTAGTCTAGGAACTGATCTAGTAATTGGAGTTCAGTATCGCACTTCTTGTAGATTGCGTTCTCAGGTGGGTCATAGTCACCCAGACCCCACACACGAAAGAAGTCTTCTTTACTGGATTTGGTACATATTGAGATAACTGGATAGTCTGCTTTGTCTGGTTCGGGGAATCCTTCATCGGAGGCAACCTCAATATCGATGGTGGTGATTACAGGCAGTTCACGATCAAACTTAATGTCTCTCGGAAACTTCTCTGCAATAAATTGTGAGATGAAATTGTTTTGTCCATAGACTTTGAAGTTGTCTACGTGTTGATATCTTTTACTGAACTCTGTCGCTTCACGCATAGTCTCAAACTGTAAAGGTTCGACTGATCGACCTTCCAGTGTCTTCCACTCACTATTCTTATTACGTGCATTCACGTACATAGTGGGTTTGAATGAGATGCGTTTCTTTACTCGTTGTCCGCCCGAGTATCCTCGATATAAGAGGGTTGAACCATATCGGTCAATTGATGTATAAAAATCCATAAGGTCTCCGTAGTCATATGTTACACATTATACAGGATGGAAGACTAAATGTCAAGCAATAACTTTGAAACCCTTTCTGTCCCAAATACTTTTTTTCACAACATTGTGTTGTAGAGTGATACCCTGAGACTTAGAAACAACTTGGTTAGATGATCTCTTGAAATCGCAGTTAGTACCCGCAAAGTTGTAAGCCTCGAACAGTTCCTTCGCAGTCCTACCCACAGACACACACTCGGTGTTGGGGTGATGGGTCATCCACGTGTATCGTTTGTTGGTTTCATTATTAGACAAGTAAGTCTTTACCAGTCTCTCAGCACAACCATAGGTTCCTCCATTTAGAGGGAATCCTTGGTTCAATAATAAGTCGTTCATAAAGATCGCACACCTACGAGAGAATGAATAACACGACATATATAACCCAAGATTCGCCCAATCCAGTCCATGTTCCATAGTGAAATCAAACTGACGTTTGAACTCATCGACATCTTCAAGATATGAATCGTGTTCCATAACAAAGAATCGTTCTTCACTCTCTGCACGTTTCTTAACAAGTTGCCAATGACTTATGTCACACGCACGTTCTGACTTAGTACTCTCTACACCTTTCTGAAATTTCTGGAGTAAGGTCTGAAAGTTGTAGAGGGGTTCTAACTCTGAAATGGTATCGGGAGTATAACACTGAATGACTTCAATGTCAAGAAGAGATTGTTTTGACCACGATTCCAATGCAATCTCTGTATACTTCACGGAGACAGGATTGTTTAGGTCTGCTATCATGTATGCTTTCATATAGAGTCTCAAGTGATGGGGGAAGTTTCCCTCCCCCATCTGAGTTTACTAGAGTAAGGGATGTAACGCAGTTATCATCAACGCAATGCTAATAACTGCCAACCCGAACTCCATCTTGGAGTCGGTTTTCATGTATGTTTCCTCGAAAAATTTTATGAAATTTTAATTTTACGAGGCTGCTTCTCTTGTGGGATTTCTAACTTCAACGTAACTGCAAGGATACCGTCTTTGAGTGAAGCACCAGATACTAGGACATACTCAGAAAGTCTGAATTGTCTCCTAAAGGCCTTAGTGGATATACCACGATGTATTACTTCTCGGTCTCTAGACTCATGTGAACCACTAATGGTCAATGAGCGTTCTTTCTGTTCTACATTTAGTTCATCTTCTTTGAATCCCGCAACTGCGACCTCAATTAAGAACTCATCCTCCGTTAACTTCACTATGTTGTGAGGCGGATAATGGTCATTGGCGTGTTTAGTTGCGTATTCCAGTTCATTGAACAAATGGTCGAAACCAATAAATGCGGAACGTGGGAATAGATTTTTACCTACTTTTAGATTTGTCATGTCGCTTTATCTCCTATATTAATTTAGCAAGATGAATAGGAACCCGATTATCGGCATTCCTACGGTTGTCACATTATTGTGACACTACTATATATAACATTTTTAACTTATAAAGTCAAGTTTTTTTATATAAATGTAGATGGGTCACAGTCAGGGTCACTCTCAAAACCAAATGAGAATGTGACTCGTGATACTGTGGGTTCCAGTTTATGCCATGTTCCCCTTGGGATAAACACGCAATCGCCTGGTTTCATAACAACAGTTTCGTCTGCATTCCTTGGTTCTGCATTATACCCGATAGTGATTTTACACTCACCGAGCATCTGAAGTAGGAACACATCCATACTGTCTTTATGTCTTGGGTACGAACCAGAGTTCTGACCAAATCCACAAAACGCAATGTTTGAGATATGGGGCGGCCCTTTGGAGTAGTCGAATTTCTTTGGAGCAGGAGGCACAAAGAACTCGTGCATCTCCTTAAAAACGTCCTTTGCGATCTGAGGTGCAGAAGGTCTCTGATGGAATGAGTTCATACCTAATCGGTTTTTTTCCCTATTCCAGTCATAGTGGTTCAAAGGGTGGGTATCGATTACAGGCATACACTCACCCCAAGTCCAGTCAATCTTCTGTTTAGGCCCCCACCAATGTTTCTTCGCACGAATCTCTTCGATGTGTTTGTCAAATCCAATCAGGTTCATTCAATTATACCCAGTTTCTTTCCGATAGTCTTATCCAACTTCTTCATAGAAATAGCATCCTGAGACAACTCAAGTGCCTTTTGTTTGGGACTGCGGTTGAAAGTGTTGCGAAACCAGATGTCTACTCGGTCTGCAATGTTGACCAACTTACGAAACAATTTACCTTTGAAACGATATACTGTTCTCATTAGAACAACTCCTTCTCGGTGAATACTTCAAAGTCCATGTAGTTCTCTTCGGCAAACTTCTTTGCCTCCTTCCACTTAACCTTGTTTATCTTCCACTTCTTTTGGTAATGAGGTTTTATCTCAATGATCTTTCTTTGCATCTCACCATTGTGGTCGAGTATCTCAACCCAGAAGTCGGGATAGTAGGTGCGATTCTTACCCTCAAAGACATAGGGAATTTTGTACTCTTCACTTGACCATTGTAATATCTCAGGTTTCTTGTCACAGTATACCATAAACAGCCGTTCCCAACTGCTACGGTATATTATCTGTTTGACATTACCAGAATACTTGTAGGGGTTCTTGGGCGTGAACTTGCCCTTGAATGTATTGTACACTCTAACTTCCCACAGATTCTATATCAACTGAACCAATTATGTAGGTGCGATAGTCAACATCATCGTAACCTCTTTCTCGAAAGAAGTCATCGGGAAAGTTATCCCACTCGTAAAGGTCATCAAGGAACTTTTCTTCCTCTTCGGCACTAAACCCTTCGAACTCATAATCAATACCGCATCCATCATAGGACTCTTCGAACTCAACATCTTCGAAAGCTTCAAACTCGAAAATCTCATCATCTTCCAAGTACTCCGAACTCATCAAGTCTTCTACCTCATCCTCACTCTCTGGTCGAATTAGGTATGAACCATTTCGATAGGTTTCTACTTGCGTTACAGAACGATAATCGTTATTCTCGAAACTACCCTTTGCCCATGTACACTCTTCAAAAAAAGATTTCTTATTTGAAGCGAACACTCGATACTCACCACCAATCACTATACTCATAATTTATTCCTACTTATTTCCGATATTATATTTGGGACATAACTCCCACTCATCTTTCTCTTTGAATCCGATAATCTTAATTTGTCGTAGTGGAGCACAGTCTACTGCGACTTCCTTATTTTGAATCTCTACTAGACCCCAGTCAGAAAGAAGTGTCGCAATGGTATTACGTCTTTCTATATCTGATTGTTCTAGGTTCGCTTTCTTGCCGTCAAGTATAAACAACTCCTTAAAATGAACGACATAGTATCGTCCCTGTTTATGGAGGATATGACAGGACTGAAACAGTTTGTTTTCTTTGCGTGATGCGACTCCAATTCTTGTTAGAGTTTCACGCACTTTGAGGAAATCGTCAGGTTCTGCCAGAGTTATCTCTAGCATACTCAAGGGACTCCATGAGACTAAGTTACTTTCTTCCACCTTTGTTCACCTTTTCTTTTATTTGTTTAATTTGAGAAGGTGATAAGAGGGATAGTATTTGACGTGCCTTTTCATTACTATATCCATAATATTCTTTCACCGACTCAAGGTCATGTTCTAATTCAGGTTTTACCCATTTAGAGAAACGTTTCCGTTTCCTAATGATATTTATAAGAAACGAGAATTGTAGACGTGAGTCTAGGTGGTGAAATTTGTTCATCTCATTAACAATAACTACCGTGTCGGGAAAGTATGATAATGATCGGTTTACCATAAAAGGTGCATATGCTTTCTCGTCATCACGAGTTACCATAATATCTTTCTTAGAATAGTTAATCGCATTTACATAATCAAAAGGGTTCATCAGGGAAATACACTCCGTTTCCAAGGTAGGTCAAAGGGGTCAGAATCTTCGGTTGTTTCGAGTACTATACCACACTTCTCAAGAAAGGTCAATCCTTCTTCGGACTTATATCTATGTCCGTAGACAACTCTTTCGATTCCTGATTGGTGGATGAGTTTGGCGCAATCGATACAGGGGGCACACGTTGTATAGAGTGTTGCACCCTCCGCCGATTCATTTGACCTTGCAACCTTTGTAATTGCATTCGATTCCGCATGAAGTACTTCCTTTTTAGTTTTTAGTTTTCTACCGTATCCAGTATTACCAGATACCACTTCGTCTTCGCAGTTATTGTCCCATCCACTAGGCATACCATTGTACCCAATGGAGATGATACGATTATCCTTTACAATAACCGCACCAACCTTCATCCTACGTGCAGACGATAGATTTGCATAGATCGTTGCGACCTCTAGATGGGCGGTATCCCACTTATCCATTAGGACAATACTTTTGCGAGGTCTGGTTCAAAGAACGTATCAGGTTTCATAATCTTACCATCTGCATTCTTGATCACTTTACCATCAACGAACTTAGACATATTGGATGCCTTAACTTCATTCCAGACATCATCGAAAGGGATGTCCAAGGTGGATGCCATACCCATGATGACCCATACCATATCTGCGAGTCCGTCCGCAACTTCTACGAGGTCTCGGTCTCGGAATGCCTCTAGAGTCTCATTGTACTCTTCGGTGATTAGATTCATGTACAGGTTTGCCTGTCCACTCTCCAGTCCCATAAAGTCAGGGAAGTCTTGTTCTCCCGCCAACATAAAATTTTCTACATCTGTTTGATAATCCATACTATAATCCTATTAGGTTCCAACCGTGGTTAGCGGTTGCATTCAATATAATAAACCAACACGTTGCCATGTGTGTTAACCACCACACTGTACGAATGACTGCAACAGTGTTTGCTTGTTTGTCAGTCTCTCCAACTTTCTCACCCAGACTCTTGGCCCAGATTCTCCACCACTTTTTCATTCTGTTTCCGTACTCTGGTTCTTACCATCCTTTCTGAATCTCTTATTATACCCTCTTTTAATACTTTTGGCAACCCCACTTCGTGAAAGATAACAATAGTATTTTTTCCAATCGGTGAATGCATCATACTCTGCACCACCCTTCATGGGTATTTTTGGATTCTTTTTACTCATACGATTTGACGTTCCTCTACCAGAGTTTCGAACACCGACCATAACTTCTCGAACCGCATATCACCCAGTTCTCTAATACCCATCAACTTTGCGGATAATAGGTCGGCATCCTTGTTACTCAATCCCACAAACCTAGTGTCATCATGAATTTGTTCCAATAACAAGTCTATGTCATGGGTTATCAACCAAGAGTTCATGATGTTTTGTTCAAGGTCGAATCTGTCTAAATTATCTTTGCTCATACTTCTAAATCCTCAAGTAAGGACTCAAACTTGGTTATCTGTTTTTTGTAGAAATTAACCATCTCCAATTCCAAACGGACAAACCATTCTTCTTGTGTCCCCTCGTATTTAGGGAGTTTATTATAGTCCTTTACACCACAGAGTTGTAACTGTCCCTTTCCGAGATTCTGTATCTTCAGCACAGACCAATCAATCTCCCATATTGGGACAATGGTTTGATTCAGAACAACAACCTCATTATCACTTACCTCATAATCAACAAAGTGATAGACGATCTTGGTGTCTTTATTTTTACGTAGTCTCGCAACCGAAATGAGATTCGGCATAGAGAACTTACGATTGACATCTCTTGTTTTAATATCAATAAGTGTGTCACCCAGCGACACATCCTCGATAGTCCGAACAGAGTCAGGTAGTTTACCACCCTGTTCAACATAGTAGTCTGCGAGGTTCGCTTCAATCACATCTGCGATTTGTCGTTGTCCCGCTTTGGGGGACACACTGATATTAGATGAATTCCACATTTGCCATACACTCCGTCAAACAGGCGACCAGATTCAATTCGTGATCTGCAACAAATGCATTCTTGTACTGGTAGTCCGCAAGGATTAGAACCAGTTGAGGAATGGATTGGGGTTGTACCTTTCCCTCCATAGAGTCATAGATACCACGGAAGATTGCGGCAGGTTCAGTGTCCATATTGTTGACAACCCAACTACGCATCTTCTTGAAGTCTTTGTTCTTTAGTGATTGGAAAAGACCACTATAGTTACCATTACTATCATTAATGAGTACTGTGGTTTCCAACTTACCAGAGATAGAGTGACGTTGTGCCTCGTTGAGTACACGTCTCCAGTCTGGTGCGTGTTTACCAATCAACCCCGCAATCACATCGTTATTATACTTGACACCCTCACCATCTAGGATGATTTGTAGTCGAGTCATAAACTCACCACATAGTTGTGCCATAGACTTCTTGGATGTGTTGAACTCGTACACACCACATCGGGAGTGTAGAGGTTCGATGACCTTGTTCTTGAAGTTACAGGTCAGGATGAATCGACAGTTCTGACTGAACTCTTCGATGAAACCACGAAGTGCGGGTTGGGTGGATTGTGCGTTTAGGTAGTCTGCCTCATCTAGGATTACAACCTTGTAACCACCAGAAAGAGAAACCGATGAAGCGAACTGTTTGATCTTACCACGTAGGGTATCGATGTTCCCTTCTTCCGAACCATTGATGATGATATAATCAAGACCAAGTTCGTCACAGATCGCACGTGCGATTGTAGTTTTACCAGTACCAGCAGTACCAGTGAACATCATGTTGGGGACTTCGCCTGAGTCTACAATCTTTTGGAATGTATCTTTCAGGTCTTGGGGTAGAACAGTAGTACCGATTAGTCGGGGACGATACTTCTCAACCCATAGAAATTCTTTAGACATTGTGTCTCCATAATAAAAGTAATAAAATGTTTCTTATGTTGTACATTGTACATTATATGAAACAAAAAGTCAAGAAAAAGTTCGGGGATGGGGAGGAAAGGAGGACTCACCCACCCCCACGATACTGATTAGTACCGTTTAGTCTTCAACACCTTGTGCAGACTGATACTCTTCACAGAGTTGGATGATCTGAACCGCTTGGTCACGTAGTTGACCAATAGTTGACAATTCTTCTCCTTTGAAACCACCACGTTGTACTACGGTATCTACTACCGCAACAGTTGATCGTGCGACACGATTACCCAGTTCGTAAATTGCAGTGTGGTCTTGTACTTGCTCTTTTGCTTTAGCCATCTTGATTATGCTCCGTAAGTAGATGATTTTTCAAGTGCAATAAAGTATTCTATTGCGGATTGTTTACTAGTGAACTGAGAAATTAGTTTAGAACTAATACCCACTTCAAAGTCTTCGTTGACAACCTTTAGGTTGCTAACATTCATGATGAAGTTGAAATCAACTCCTTCGGGGTATGTACCCTCTACATCAATAGAGAATGCATTACTCGTAGCGTCCTTACTATCAATGACAGATAGACGAACCGCACCAGTAGTCGGTGAGATAGAAATCTCATCGTGTCCAAGTGCAGCAGCGGCACGTTTTACTTTACCTAGAGTATCGGTATCTAGAGAAAATTTAACATCTGCTTCTGGCATATTAATATCTTTGCCAGGCGATGTCAACATCTCAGGGTCAGAGAAGAAGTACTTCACGGACGAACGTCCAGTAGAATCACCTACAGTCACATAGTCCTTCTCGAACTTTAGTCGTGGTGAGTCAACCAATGACAGTACATTCAGAAACTCATTGAGATCGTATATACCAAATGAGGCGGGAAACTCTTCGGGGAGTTCTGCCTTAGATAGAACATTCCTTGCAACAGAGATGGTCTTTACAGTGTTACCTTCGGTGATAACAATGTTTGGGTTGATTGTCGAATAGTTCTTCAGAACATTCAACGTAGTATCGGATAATTCCATAATGTATTCCTTTCAGTTGTATAAGTTATAAAGTGTATGATAACACACGTTTCAGTTAAAGTCAAGACTTTATTTTACTAAAGTTCTTTTCTTTTACGAACTCGATTTTGCGGTGGAACTGTGCATCCTCAAGTTCACTCTTGTGAGAGATAACAAATACGTTAGTATCCTCACCTAGCGTAGAGATAATCTTCATGAGGTTTTCGATACCCTCTTCATCCAGAGACGAGTCAAATGTCTCATCAAGGATTAGTAGATTGGTCGCCACACTATTCTTCATCTTCGCAATCTGTCTCCACGTAAATAGTAGGGACAAATCAATACGTTGTTTCTCACCCTCAGAGAATGAGTCATACGAAAATGCATCACGATGTCTAGAACGAATAGTCTCTTGGAAAGACTCGTCCAGATCAAAGTGTACGAAGAAGTCTAGAATCTGTAGGTACTTGTTGGTCAATTGGTTGATGACAGGCAAGTACTGTTTAATAATCTTGGTCTTGATACCAGTATCTTTCAACAACTCAGAATACACTTGGTTGTACGAGAACTGTTCGTTTAGTCGATACTTAGAGTCTTGCAACTCTTCCTTATCAGTACGCAATGTCTCTAGGTCAGAGTTTGCTTCTGATAGGTCACCAGTACCCTCATCAATACGAGATATCTCACCATTAAGAGTATCGATGTTTCGGTTGATACTCATAATCTCTTGGGTATTGGCATCAATCTTAGACTGCCAACTGCGGATGTGGTCTTGCATTCTAGTGAGTTCTTCGAGTTTTGCATCCAAGTCAGACTTACGTACACCATGCATTTTCAACGCACCATCAATAGTACCCGCACGAGTCTTACATTTGTTTAGATGATACTCTTTCAACTTACGATCAATACCCTGATCACAGGTAGGGCACTTATCATTCTCTTCAAAGAACTTTGCTTGTTTGACCACATCCTTTTGTTGTGCCTTGAACCCAGCCGCAAACTCATTGAGGGATTGTATTTCCTTCCCCACACTAACGATCTCGGTAGTGACTTCCTTGGATTCGGTAACCTCCTTGGTCACCTCGGCATTCTTCTCATTGAGTACACGAATATCATCTTGCAACTGTTTGATAGTATCTAACTTCTGTTTCTTCTGGTGACTAGATATCGCACTCAGGTCACGTAGATACTTCTTCTGTGCATTGATCTTGGTATCGACTAGATTGATTTTATGTGTGTTATCCGCAATCTGATCTTTGAGTAAAGATACTTTCTCTTTCAATAGAGAGTTCATCTTAGAGAACATATTGATATCCAGTAAGTCCTCGATCACTTCACGTCTAGACCCACCCGCCAACTGCATGAATGGTACAAAGGATGATGACCCAAGTACTACAATCTGGTGGAAAGATTTGTGGTTCAACTTGATGATGTTCTTCTCGAGCATCGACTGGTATTCTTTGGCATGGGAATCTTGATTCACCATATTACCATTGACCCATATCTCAAACTTATTAGGTTTGATACCACGGATAACCTTGTACTGTTGTTTACCAATATCGAACTCAACCTCTACCAATGTACCTTTGCCATTAATAGTATTGATCAGTTGGTTCTTAGATATCTTTCGGTGAGGTTTACCGAACAGACCAAACGACAGGGCATCCAACATAGTGGACTTACCAGCACCATTGTGTCCTACCACTAGGGTAGTCGGAGTAGTATCAAAACTGATATCGGTGAAATTGTTTCCTGTACTGAGGAAATTCTTAAAACGGAGTTTCTTAAAATTTATCATTGGGTTATAATACCACACTCATCATATAAAGTCAAATTTATTTTTCGGTCATCCCGCACCAACTACATTCTTGTCCTTTAGCGATACTCATCTTAGTCGCCTCTGCGGTACAATAGTGTTCCCACATTACAGACTCTTCGGTGACGGTAGCGCAATCGTCTACCGCACTCGGTGGGTCTTTCTTCTTACCAAAGATGGCATCCCAGTTATTATCAAACTTCTTTTGATTGCCAGTTGGACGTTGTTTACTTCCTTTACCACCATGTGTTGCACTCATTATGCAATCTCCATGTTTTGTGCTTCTTTCATCAAATGAGATACCTCTTGTTTGATTCGGTCTTTATCTAGGTCAGTAACAACATTGTCAATATAATCATATACAAGTGTCTCTGTATCGTCAACACATATGTTGTCATCATCCACATTAGAACCGATGAACTCTGCGAAGTCTTCCGCAATCTTTAGTTCATGAATCTTCTGTGCCTGTACCCGATCAATGAATCGTTCAAACTCATATGGGTCACCTTTATTGGTAACAATAACCTTGACGAACTTACTATCAAGATAAGAGAGGTCTTTGAACTTGTTCATGTTCTCGTGGTCATAGTAAATCTTCTCAAAGATAGTGAGAGGATTCTGAACCGCAGTCAATTCTCTTGTTTCGGTATCAAGGATGTGGAAGTGTTTGGGGTCATTACAATCATTCCAGAAGAACTCCATCTGAGCACCCAAGTAATGAATGTTATCCATACTAGACTTCGCATGGAAGTGACCAGTCAACACCATATCAAATCGATCAAAGTGTTTCTTACTCATACCATCCATACACACTTGACCACGTGCCATCTCGAACCCTTGCAGTTCTAAGTGAGCACCAACAATCTCTGCACTAGTGTTCTTCAGAAACTCCAGTGTGGTCTTCTCGTTCTCTGGATTAATCCAAGGAACCAATGCAACCTCTGTACCATCATAATCCATCACTGTTGGTTCCATAATAAGGTTCACTTCATTCATGTAGTGACCTTGGAGTTCCTTCAGTGCATTCAACTCATTGGTGTTCTTATAGTACACGTCATGGTTGCCAGGAATTATATCCATAGTGATACCATGCTTACGCATAGGTTCTAGGAATATCTTACGGTTGTGTTGTAGTGCCTTGAAGTTGATTGTCTTACGATTATCGTAATAATCACCCAAGTGTAGTATCTGTGTAATACCATTTTCTAACAGGTACGGAAAGAAAACGTCTCGGTAGAAACGTTCTTGATAATCCATAAAAATGTCAGATGAGTTTCGACAACCCGCATGGGTGTCATTTAGTATTGCAATTTTCATTTAATCATATGCCTCAATACAAAGGGATTCTTTCGCACTGAAATTATATCCCATTGATTTCATAAAATCCTGTAACACCTCAACCATTTCATCACGTGATATGTCTTTCTGCATCACATCAATAGTAACACGTGTGTTCACAGAAGAACTGTGTTCATACGGATGACATATCAATTGTATGTAAGGTTTATCAAGACTTGGATTGTTCTCCATCATAATTTCTCACCATCTTCATTGCTTCTGTCATAGGTAAACGACCAGCACTTGCATTCTGCAACTTGATCGCTTTCCTACGAAGTTTCTTTAGTTCGGTCTTTCTTTGATTTACTTTGTCCATCATACCACCTCCAACAGTTAATGTCAAGTATTTATAACTTCTTTTCTTCTCACCAACCCAATTTTCCATTGGGGTAAAGAAAAATCTGGACTAGGTAAATTTCCTTCCTCTCGAACTTCTTCTACCGCTTCCGCAAAACTGGGTAACCACTCCCATCCATATATGTCAACACCAGCATTTGCGGTCTTCTGTCGGAACTCTATACTGTGAGGTAAAGTATCATTCAGATTTTGGTTATCGGAAATGTCGTAAGTTTCGTATGGTTTATACGTCCAAAAGTTTTTATCCTTCTCACGAGTAATACTATGGTTACCCATATATGTTATATAAGTTGGTTCCACACCTCTCCCATCTTTCTTGATAAACATCCTCAGACCACCTTCTTGTGCAATCTTCTTATGTTTGAAGAACTGTATAGTATCCTCTCCTATGACAATATTATTATTATAATTAGTCAACTCTGCTGCTTTGCGAGAGAACCAAACCATTCGTGTCATGTACTCATATCTTTCGCTATATGTATTCATGATCTGATTGTGTCGGTATCGTTTGAACGCCATATCCCTATAGGTTCTAATTTCTTCTTCGGTGAGTTCTATGTTACCGACATACTTTTTATACCTGTAGATCAACATCTCATACATCTCGTCTTCGTCCATGAACGCAATCGAAGACTTATAAGACTTGTCCTGTAGGTATTGTGCCGACCCTAGTCGATCACCATCAGTCCAATAGATGTGTTGTTGTCTGTATAAACAAAGAAGGTCTGGGGGTGGGTGATCATCATAGAAGGGCAATCCGCTATAGAACTCATACCCATGTTGGGTAAGAATATCGTCACCATCAATACAAACCGCATACTCATTGTCAGACTCTAGAAACACTTTCAACAGGGAGTTCTTTCCTGTTGCCGGTGTTCCGTCCGACTCTGTCACGGTGTAGTCGATACCATACCCCTCAATCAACGCAACCAAAGACTCTTCCTCGTCCTTGTCTTGAGTGTTGATGATGACATGAAAATTATCCCAGTTATCGAAATGACTGAGTAATCGTTTTTTGGTTAGTCTCACGTCCTTGGAGACTAACACATAGAACTTAACCATGTAACTATTCCGTTATAAAGTTGGTCAAGTCGGAATCTACTTTAACTGTGCGCCTCTTACGTTCTTTCTTAACAATCGCTTTCCATTCGTTGTCCTTTCCTTTCACTTCATCGATACGCAAACGAAGTTGGTCAACAACCGCCTGTGCTGCCTCAGCTGAGTTATGGTCACCCAATTGATTATCTAAGAATGCCTCAACACCAGACTGTTCCATGTAACGCATCTTGATGTCTTGTTGCTTCTTCTCCTTCTCAATCCTACGAAGGAATGCAAACCAAGAAATCTGTGTGAAGTAGGCAAATGCATTTGGTTTACCAGTACGAGTTGCCGCCTCTAGGTTGTAGTTCTCAATTGCCTTGAGACAGTTCTCTACCGCATCCATCACCATCTCTTCACGATAGGTGTAACGAACAAAGTTAGACTTGTGGGATAACCCCTCACAAATCTTTAGGAAACAAGTTGCAATGTAGTCGGGTACTACTGGTAGTTGGGGAACCTTTGCTTCTCTCGCACCATTAAGGTCGGTAACATAATCCACCACCGCTTGTGAGAATTGTGCATTGTTCACATAGTGGGGTTTGTCTTTCGGTTTAATTTTTGCTTTAGTTTCCGTCATTATTATTTTCCATTTTATATCTCAAATTACTACTTGAAAGGTTGTGATGTCTCTTATTATAATACAATTCAATGAAATTGGCAAGAGCATAATCCTTACCAGTGAAATCTTTTTTCTCATACTCTTCACCAATTATACGGACATCAAAGTTGATTAGGTGCATGAGTTTCAACAAGTCTTCTTCTGACTCATACGGAATAACCTCATCCACATACTTACAGGCCTGAACTTGAATGTGTCTTTCTGCAATAGACTGGAGAGGTTTGTTCTTCTCTGGTCTGTCTATAGAAGGGTCAGTCTGTAGTCCCACAATAAGGTAATCACAGACTTCCTTTGCTTCTCTTAACATTGCGACATGACCCGCATGAAACAGGTCGAAGGTGGAACAGGTGAATCCTGTATTATAAATTTTCATATTTCTCACTTGACAAAAGTTGTTGCTCACTGTATAATAAGCTTTACGTTCCCAGAGGGGTAAATACTATATTAATGTAACTTAGATTTATCAAAAAGATTAATCACATTATTACTCGCACTATCATGTAACCCCATTCTTTGGAGGTAATCATCTATCTTATCTCCTGAGGCATCCTTATTTAATCTTTGTTCTGTGGACAATCCATATTTCTGATCATATTCAAATTCTCTCTGAGTATGCATCTCATCCATATCAGCACACGCTTCATCATATTGTATCAACAAACTTCTAGTAGGAAATCCCATACCAACGATATGAGTGGTGTTGATAATAATTAGATCGTCATTATTCTCTTGGTATACCATCCAAGGGCGAAATGCATAGTACTTAACACCCTCTTGATTTTCCATCATCACAAGTCTCATCGCCTTACGTGCGAGAATCTCGATATCATCTGCATCTTCCCATTGCAGAACTTCACAAAGTATCTCTTCACCATTGGCGAGCTTAAATTGTTTTATTTCTCCAGATTGATTCATAGTAAGTCCAATTAAACAGTTAGTTTGTATTAGTATTTAGACTAGATTATGGATTGAGTCTTACCAGTTCTTTTAGGTACTCTTCTAAACCCTTTACCCCAGAGTCATAATCCTTGAAAGAATTTCTTAGTTGGTCTATATCAATCCAGTTCTTGATTCTTACATCATACTTCGTGGGGGTGTCGAACACCTTGTTGGTATCCTCGAACCTTCCCTCTTTAATGGTGTCCATCCATATTATATAGTCAGCACCTAACTTATCTCTATAGTCGTTGAAGGGACATACGAAATCTATGATACCCCAGTCTTTAGAGTTCATTCGGTGAAACTGTCGCAGTCTTCCACCTTCACTGAAATCCCAGTCATCATAATACTCACGAAAAGTATCTGCATTGTAGTGTGGAACTAAAAAGTGATATGCCAACTCTCTTGCGAAGGTTGACTTTCCTGAGCCTGGTAATCCAAAAACTAATATCTTCATTTCATATTTATCTGATGTATTTTATAGGGAAATTGTTCTTTAGTATATATCTTGATTCTTTCTGCACTGTGACGTAGTGTAAAGTTCTTATGTGACTTAATATGCATATCGTCCGCAATATCGTATAACTTCGCCACAGACCCATCGTCAGACTGTCTCAATCCACGCCCTATCGACTGTAGTACCTTAACCTGACTCTTACTAGGGGATGCGAATACTATATTATGTAAATTCCTAATATTAATACCAGTACTGAAAGTCCCCAAACTAGCAACAATAATCGCATTCTTTTGTTTCTCCACGATACCACGTATCTGTTCACGGTCAGTTGCATCCACTTCTCCAGACACATAGAATATCTTCCGACCTTCCTCTGCTTTATCTCTCATCATATCAAAGAGAATCTTACCATGTTTCTCTACGAACTGGAATAGTACCAGAGTGTTACCTTTCTGGTCTAACGCAAGGTTGGTAATCAACTTGTTGCGTTTCTCGTGGGTAACGATATAATCCATCTCTTCTTGGTATGTCTTACCCTGCATCATATGACACACGTCATTATGATAACGCAGTAACAGGACAGATATGTCTAGTTGTGCAAGTGTTCCCTGTACCTGTAGATCACGTGTCGCAGTAACTCGTTTAGTCGGCCCGAACAACCCTTCGAGTACAAGTTTGTTTGTCTCTGTACCATCTAATGTACCAGTCGTACCAAACCTGTACGCAGCATTGGAACACTTGTTCATAATACCAGACAGAGACTTCGCCTTGAATAGATGTACCTCATCACCGAACACACAACCAAACTGTTCGAACCACTCTTTCGGGAACTTGTAGATAGACTGCCATGTAGAGATTATGATCTGTTTGTCGGTCACCTTCTCCTTACCCGAATATATCTTGTGACATAGATCGGGGTCAAACCCATAGTCCTCGAAATCCTTGTGCATCTGTTCTACCAGACTTGTTGTCGGAACAACAATGAGAATCTTCTCACCAAAGTTTTCCATATACCAACGCATTAGGTTGTAGATAATAAATGACTTACCCGAACCTGTGGGTGACAATAGGATTGCACGTTTCTCTTTGATGCCGTGGGTTACCGCATCATACTGGTAATCACGTAAAGGAAAGGGTAGGTCTAGTTCACTCTGGAACTTAATAAGGTTTTGATGTTGGACATGGTTCTTATTTTCGGGATGACCATACTCGTCATTGTCGATCAACTCAATAGGATACATTCTATCTGCACAGAACTTCTTCAGATGTGCATAGAGACCCACATTGAGTTCACGAGTAATCTGATTAAATAACTTTATCTTACCGTCCCACTTACGTGATTTGAATGCGGGCATAAATTTATGGCCAGGCACATAGAACGAGAAGTACTCACGTAACTCTGGTATCTGGTGTGCTTCCGCATCAATTGTCATCATCGCATGGTCTTTAAGACCGACACGTATAGTGTTAGGTAAACTCACAAATTATTGTCCCGCTTCAAACGAACGCCATCTAATCATATTTCCGATAGTCTGATGTCTCCAATTGAGATTGTTGACTATCTCTGTAAGTGTATCTATAATTGTTTTAAGATACTGAATCTTCATCTCAGAGTCTTGAATCTCTTTGTCGGAGTCATAGTAGTACTCCTTGAAGTTCTTGGTGGTTGCACTGAGACCCTCGTATGGGTCATACGCCCACCCACGAGACTCAATGTCATCTTGGGACATCTTGCCTTCGTAATAGAGGTACTTGTCTTTGAGTAGAACCTTCTGTTTGAACTCCGCCTGTTTGAGACGGAGTTTTGTCAATGAAAGGTACTCAAGGTACTTTGCGTGAAGGGCGGGTGTCACCCTTGAGGTTTCGTCCAATTGATGTTTCGCAATTTCGGAGTCTTCTTTCCACTCCGCAAGAATGCTTTCCAAATCAATCATAATATAATCTCCATAATGTAAAGGTATATAGTGTTAAGTTATCTCGAACTGTGAGAACCTAAATGAAGCGTCAAACGTCACGTAGGTTACATCTCCCTGTGTTGAGGTGAACTCAATATTACCAAGTGATATAGGCATACAATCCTTATACTTGATCTTTTGAGTTGTGTTGTTGTGACTAGACAGAACGTGTAGTGTGATGTCAGAGTATGTTGGTATCTTGGTCATTCTCTCGGATTGTGATACTTGACCATCATTGACAATACGAGTCAACCAATCGTACATCTCTTTATAGGATGATAGACTCTCGTCTAAAATGATCGAGAATGATACTTCGGTGAAGGTTATCTTGTCACCCGCCAAAGGTACTGACGTGATTCTTCGAATGGGTAATTCTACAGGATTGACAGATGCGCCTGGATGTGATACAGACTGGACAAAGTATTCCAAGTTGGGATACCTTGCCCTGTCGATGACTACCTTAAACCCTGTGGGTTGTAAGTAGTTTAGATTGGTTGTGATTTCCGCATCAGAAATCTGAACTTTACTGTCTACTGGCATAATGACCTCTTATAATATACTTCTATTTATAAGAGATTTAATGTACAGTTTCCTGTTCACGTATTTTTTCTGCGAGTTGTTTGACGACACCCGCCCAGTAGTTTTTCGCCCACTCGGTTTGTGAACGTGCCAATGCATCATTCGCATTGGCGATTAATCTATGATAATCATACATCTACTATTCTCCCCTTTCCGACCCAGATGATTTCTTCGAACTTCTGTTCGTAGGTCTTACCATCTACAGTGAATCCAACTTCGTGTAACTGTTTCAATACGAACTTAACTGCTTCCTTTGCGGTCTCAAAAGAATACCACTTTAGACACTCACGACCTTGATTTGCAAGTCTTACTTCATACATCATGTTACTCTCCTTTATTTAGTTTGTTACTATAATCTTTACGTCTTTTTTTGAACTCGTCCACTGCAGCCAAGAAACGTATCGCTCCAGCAAAACAAAAGAACAATCCAAAAAACACAACTAGAAACTCTGTCAGTTCTGACATTACGCAACCTCCTTCAGTTTTCTGTGGTATCTGTGGTATCCTGCACGATCACCTTTCGGCAACATGATGAACGACTCTTTAGCACCCTCGGTGCCGAAGGGCAACTCCCTCTCAGCAACAAAGTTGCCATAGAAGTTACGAGTGATGAAGAATGGTGTCTCCCACTCCTCCCACGGAGTCTGGTCACGGTCTACAACAGACCAGTCGAGAAGATACTCCTCGTATGATTCGTTCCTGTCCTCGATCAGAGGGCGAATCGCCTTCATGAGGTCTCTACCACTATCTTCCGAGTGGTCGAAGTCAAACACATAGGTGCTACCACCTTTGTTCTTCCAGTACTGTGGACATTTCCCCACACCATCCCAGTCATGGGCGCCATAGTTTTCACGAACTTGGGTCTCAATTACTAAACGAAGTCTTGCCATAATTAATTTTCTCTCAGTTCTCATTCTCAATACAAGTATTATACAACATAGAACATCTTTTGTCTAATACCTTTTTGTTATAAGGAAGTCCTTTCTTAGTACTGATTTGCTTCTGCGTGGTGGATGGCATCAGCATAGTAATTCTCTTCCCACTTGTCAGCAGTAGGAGCAGCACGTTCCTCTTGCTCTCGCAGTTCATTAAGGTGTTCATTCTCAGAACGAACCTCATCAATGTACTTCTCAATAGGAGCAGGGACTACATAATCATCAGAAAGTCGCAGTCTGTTATTCGCTGGGTCAGCATCAACAAAGATGATCTCTTCAACACGCATCCAGTGCGATTCTTCGGTCAGTCTTACATAGTCATTTTCAAATATAATCATAATTTACTCTCTCAGTTCTCATTCTCAATACAAGTATTATACAACATAGAACATCTTTTGTCTAATACCGTTTTGTTATAAGGAAGACACTTTTAAGAACTTTCTACGTGACTTCGACCATTGTTTCTTAGGTTTCTTGAACATGATCTCTTCAGTAGTATTCTGTTTGATGTAACCCGCCAGTTGTCCAGCGGAGTTAACAATGTATGTGTGATTGGGGATGTTATGGTCACCCCAATCGGTGACCTCTTGTAAGTATTCCATTATGATCTCTTCTTACGTGGTACGAAACCAAGCGCTTCCATTGCATAGACGGGCGAACCAGACACCTCATAACCATATTCATCAGACCAGAATTTGTTTCTGTGGTCAGACAGTTCAATATACTTTTCAATAGTAGCGTGCTTGACTAGGAAGTTAATCCAAGACTTGTATGGTTTAGAACCATACTTGAATCGTGCGATAAACGTGCGTTCTGGCATACCATGCCAAGATTCGTGACAGTTCGGAGATACTTCCTCCATAGTGCGTGAACCTTCAAACTCACCTTGGTACATAAGATACATACCATCCCAACTGAAGTTTTCTTTAACAAATTTAGTCATAATCTCTCTCTCTTTTCTCATTCTCAATACAAGTATTATACAGTCCACGGCATCTTTTGTCAACACTTATTTTGAAAAAAAGTAAAATAAATTAGTACTTGACAATTTTTGCTATATACTGTATGATGGTACACATAACTGAGAGAAATACATGATTCTATCCAAAACTGATGCAGATTACGCTGCAAACATCTTTACCGAGTTCTTTGCGAACTTTGATCGTATTGATGACTATATGAGACAGATTAAACTGGAACGAATGGACTCTATGCCATTCACTCTGCCCGGCATGGGGCCAGAGGAAGACCTATTCAATAACTTCGATATGCATCCCAAGGATATGGAGTTCACTATCGCAGAGGCGAAACGTGACCAATTCATGTCCTATATGGATATCACCACTTCCGCACCTGTAGAAGCGTCAATTCCTGGCAAGATGATGAACTGGGTAGTGCGTGAGAAGAACACTGGTATGGTCATTGGTATGATTCGATTCGGGTCACCCACTATTAATAGTAGACCACGTAATGAGTGGTTGGGTAAACCTCTAGACACAATGAATGCAGAGGTCATGAAACGATTCAACGAGTCCTGTATCATGGGATTCAATATCGTACCTGTACAACCATTCGGGTTCAATTACCTCGGTGGTAAGTTACTTGCATCTATATGTACCTCACATACTGTACGTGATGCACTCAACAAGAAATATGACTCAAACATCTGTATGTTCGAGACTACATCCTTATATGGTAATGCTAAGGGTGGTGTGTCTATGTACTCTGGTATGAAACCTCTATTGATTGGTAATGGACAGACAGACTCTAACTTTGCGCCATTGATTAACGATGACAACTATCGCAGACTAAGTGATTGGTTCATTGAACGTAATGGGGGTGAACCTCTTGTACCTAAAGACGCTTCATCTCGTAAGTTGAAGACACAACAGAAGATGGTGTCGATCATCAAGAACTCACTGAAACAATATGACATGGATGCATATAACAAGTTCTGTCAAACCTTTATTGATGCCAAAGGACTGACCCAACAAAAGAACTCGTATTACTCTTGCATGGGATATGACCGTGAGAGTGTGAAGAAGTACCTCAACCTTGAGTCCGATACTATTGTCAAAGCAGATAACTTTGATAGGTTCAGTCTTGAGGGTGTGACAGAATGGTGGCGTAAGAAGGCGACCAATCGATACGAAACTCTAAAAGCAGATGGGCGTTTGCGTTCTGTTATAGAGACTTGGAACACAAACGCAGACGATATCGATATCATTCGATAAAATGTTGTGTAATTTACATGAAGCGATGAACGCTGAAGGTTACACAATTAAATTAAATATGGAGAGCGAAAGCTATGAAAAAAACGAAAACTACACTACGACCTAAACCCTTAAACGCAATCGTACCTGAAGCAAAAGGTATGCGAGTAATCGAAATGGGTTACATCCCAATGAAAATGATTGTTTCGTCCAAATTGGGAACTAACAAAAATAGACCAGAGGGCGTCAATGCTCGTAAAGTTAGTCTAATGGAAAATGTTATTCGAGCAGACAAATATCGTCCCGAATACTTTGAACCACCTGTCATAGAGAAAAATGAAGATGGGACTTTCACTGTCTGCACTGGTGGTCACAGACACATGGCTCACGAAAACACAGGCAGAACAATCTTCTATGCAGCTGTTGTTGAGTTCTTTGACGTTAACGGAAAGTCTGCTAATTATTGGAGAACAACTTACCAGTCTAACGAGAACGCTAAGAAAGAAGATGAAGTAGTCACTAAAAACTACCGCACAGACCAAGGCATTATGTCCAGTATACAAAGTCTTGTCGATAGTGGTGATGTTGAACCGACTCCCAAAGGCATTCAATCCGCACTGGAAGATCAGGGATTCAGTCCTACTACCGAGAGAGGCATAAATCTTCTCAATAAGATTCGTCTTGACTTGGGACAGGTTGATGGTGTGACTCGTATCTATTCAAGGAACGAACTTAAAGGTACTGTAGAACAAGAAACTACTCCGACCACTACCGTGATAGTTCGTACAATGAAAGACTCTAGTGGTTATGACTTGGATTATGATTCTCGTTTGATGAAAAACATTATGGACTCATATCTGAACACCAAGAAGTACATCAATGTATTTCTACACTGGACTGGTCTAAACCCTAGTGATATTATCAAAGCACGTGAGATTAAGGATAATGTTATTGTTAACCAATATCTAAAAGCAAAACAATTTGTTGAAGCGTATGAATCTGGTGCATTGGATAACCGTGTTCAAATCCGATACTTACCTCAGTTGAATGGTGAGTACGATGTAGAAGAAATCGCTCAGAAGGCTTGACTTTAACTGTTTGGTGTGTTATTATATAAAAACAATGCGGAGTTGGTATAACGATTACGTTAGGTGTCCAACCTAAAGATGGGGGTTCAAGTCCTCTGCTCCGCTCCAATCTCTCTCTACCCCTCTTCGGAGGGGTTTTCTTTAAGTGCCATCCTTGGCCGGCATACTCCTTACTTATTCCCCTTCGGGTTCCCCTTCGGGTGCTGTTGCGGCAGTTCCAGTCTTGTCAGCAACATCTTTAATGACATTAGATGTTACGTCTAATATACCAGCGGTCACACCAAAGACATCAGAACCGACACCTTTAATAATACCACCAGTACCGTCAATGGTTGCATCAACGGTGGAACAAGCAGACAAAACTAATGCGAATGCAATTGCAATGATACGCATAACTATCTCCTGTTTTTAGATTACTGGATAACCAGACACAACGGTAATACCGTCTTTTTAAGGTATAGACATGACCGCCTTTTACTACTTTGTTCAGATCGTGAACACTGTTATTTATACACTATAATGTACAATATATTGAACAACTAACCAGTTAATTGACCACTTTATTACACATAAAAAAAGAGGCACCGAAGTGCCTCTCTAAAATGTGGTGAGTTAACCTCACTCTTATTTTTATACCGATTTCTAGGTTAAGATGTTAGTAACCTTGAAGATGCGGTAGTACTGGTTAGTCTTAGCAGTTGCAAGACCGTCAGAAGGTGTAGAACCAACAAATGGGTTAGACGCCATACCATAACGAGTTTTGAACCCGATACGTGGTTGGAAGTCATCTTCACCAACTGCTTTAACCATCTGTAATGGTACATATGGGCAGTAGAATACACCTGAGTCATATGGGTTAGTACCCTTATAACCTACAGTTACGTAGTCAGTGCTTGCATATGGGTCGATGTATACTTTGATGCGACCGTTAAGTAGACCAGCAAAAGTATTACCAGTGTCATCTACTTGTAGGTTGTTCGCAAGAGCAGGACTATAGTCCAAAGAACCAGCAGCAGCAAGTGCAGTTGCAACATCTGAAGAACAGATGATTACGTTACCTTTACCACGGCGAGTTTCTTTAGCGATAGTGTTTGCTTCACGATCAATCTGTACACCAAGACCTTTGAACTTCTCAGCACTCCAACGACCATCTGTATCAGATGACATATTGAAAACACCTTTAGCAGTAACGTTTGCTTGTTGAGCACCAGTCTTCGCTTGAGAGTTGATAGTACGGATAACTTCACGGTTGATTTCCGCAAGAATTTCAGTACTAAGAATGTTCGCAAGTTCAGTTTCAGCGTCAAGACCGTGAATTGCTTTAAGGTCTTGTGCAAGTTCTAGAGTGTACTCTGCTTTCAACGCACGTGATTTAGCAGTAACAGTTTGACGTTCGATTGTGAAACCCATCTCACCGAATGAAGAACCACCAGTACGACCAAGTGCTTCAGCATCAGCAGTAGGCATACCACCAGCAGTAAGGTTAGAAAGTCTAGTACCTTGTGAATCAACTCCATTCCAACCAGACGCATTGTCTGAATCGTGAGTACCAGAACTGTCACCAGAGAAACGAGTCTCTGCTTCGTTGAACAATGCTTCACGGTTAGAAGTAGAACCACCTTTGTAGCGTGACTTCATAGCGAAGATCAAACCAGTTGGGCCATTCATAGGTTGAACACCACACACATCATAAGCGATGAGGTTAGGCATTGCACGGCGTACTAATGAGATTAGTACTGGGTCAAAGTTGTTAACTGAACCAGTTGCGTTTGCAGGAGCAGCAGCGTTTTCAGTCATGAAACCTTGAGAAGCAGAACGTTCTTCTGAGATTGCTTTCTCTTGGTTTTCTAGGATTGCAGCGGTAACTGCACGGCGGTGATTGTCTTGAATCACGCCAGCAGACTCTTCGTTAAGAACTGGAGCCCACTTTTCGATTAAATTATCGTAAGATTGCATTTGGATATTCCTTATTAATTATCTTTTAGGTGTTGTTTTGCGAATAGTTTGAAGATATTGTTCCATTACAGAAGATACTTCAACAGTACTGTCAGCGTCTTCTATAATTGATTCTACTTCTTCACTACTTGCGACTTCTTTGGCGAAGTGTGACTCGATGATTGTTTGGACTTTAGATTCGAAAGAATCATCAAAATCAAAACCTTCAACAAGTGACTTCAATTTAACTACTTGAGTTTCTGCAAGGTCACGTGACGCTTCTCTGATAACAGATTCACGTTTGTAATCTTCCAACTCAGCAGCAGTTTCGATTACTCTCTGAGTGCTTTCGTTGAGTTTAGTTTCTAACTCTTCGACAGACTCAGCAAGTTCGTCAACTAGGTCTACCTTAGACTCTGGTACGTCAATGTAAGACTCTGAGAACAGGTCTTTCATTTTGTCCATGAAAGTTTCAGCGATTTCAGTACGGAGACCGTTCTGAATTGCAACTTGATTACTTTCCATCCAAGATTCAACTACATAATTCAGGTAGCTGTCTACTTTCTCTACAAGGTCTGCTTTAGTAGAAGATACTTCTTCTGCTAATTCTTCCTTATACTGCGTTTCTAAACGATCAACTTCTTCTGACAATTTAGATTTTACAGCTGACTCAAAAATTACTGCGGTTTTTGCCTTAAACTCATCACTGAGAGTGGCTTCAGACTCGACTAATGCATCTAGTTCAGCAGCAGTGTCAACACTTGTTTCAGCGATGACTTCATCTGTACCCATATCTACTGATTCTTCAACACCACAAACTGCCTCGTAAGCAGACTGAATATCCGCCTTCTTACCTTTCAACAGTTGAGCATTGATTGCACTAACCATACCCGCTTTAGTTTTTGGAGCAGGAGCTTTCTTAACGGCGTCAGCTGCTTTCTTTACAGATGCGATAGACTCGTCTTCGCCTTCTGTACCTTCTACAACTTCGGTCGTTTCTTCGAGAGTTTCTTCCACAATGTCGTTAATTTCTTCATCGTGAAGTTCAACTTCGACTTTATTTTCTTCAGTCATAATTGACTCCTTACATATTAGATTTGATTAACGAGAGGAAATTTTTGAACTCTCGAACACTTGTCTCATATAAGACAGTTTTCGGAGCGTTTTTAATTTCAGTCTCCATTTCTTCAATTACTTGAGGTTTCAAAACACCGTTATTCCAAACCCAGTCTACACCTTCCATTATACCATTAACGAAAGCTTCAGGTGCGCTAGGGTCTTGTACAATGTCAACAGTACTAAGAATAAAGTCGTCTTTAACGACCATTGCGCCATTTTGTCTCTCAAGACTACCCATACCACGAGTTGACACACCTAGTTGAACACCACCATCAAGAAGACCTTTAACAATCTTACCCATCGGAGTATCCAATATTTGTGCCTTTCCAACCACATCATTTCCCTCAAACTTGAGGTCTGTGATGAGATGTGAAACTTTATCCAAGTTAACAGTCGGCCCTTCGGGGTGATTCAACTCACCTACGGCACGTTTCTGACTAACTTGTTCTTGAACGTACTTGTCTACAGCTCTTTCCATAATTGCTTTAGGATAGACACGTCCGTTACGATTCTTCTTATCTGCCTGTGCGAAAACGCCTTCGATGACGTAGTTCTTCTCGCCATTCTCTTTCTTTTCAACAAGACAGGATAGAGTATTATTATCCGTAAATTCTGTAATTAACTTCATTAGGTCAATTCCTCTATTACTTTTTTTGCAGATTTCTCTGCATCCTTTTGTGACTTGAAGGCGTCTAACTTGTCACCATCAATATATACCACAAAAGGTAGAGTCCCCTTCTCCTTTACAATGAGAACAGGGATACGTTTAATCTTCTTATCAAAGACTACTTCACCTTTCGGTTTCTTTTTTATTTCGGACAGTATTTCTTTATAAGATTTCATAGTATTATTTATACAAATTAATATTTATAAAATTAATTATCTTTGTAGAAAACCCGCCTTTGCCGAAGGCGTTTTACCACCCTTAAACATATTGGGGTTGGTCGCTAGATGACTCGGTAACTTACCCTTCTTTATCAACTTATGTAGTACTTTCTGTAACTCGTGAGTGTCTACCCCAAGTTGTCTAGCGACCTTTGCGATTCCTGCCGCACCTTGTTTTGGATTCTTTTTTCTCCAATCAAGGTAGTAACGAATTGCTTTCTTATATAGCATACCCTTTACGCCAGGAATTTTCACTGCGATATCTGTCGGAATATTAATAGATTCCATGATTGCTTCATCAATGTCTTCATCAGTTAGAACTTCAATTAAATCAAATTCTTCTGTGAATGTCTTGAAACTAATCATCGGTTTCCTCTTCCTCTACTACTTCTTCCTCTTCCTCAACATCATCTAACTCAACTTCTTCATCTTCGATGTCTTCGATGTCATCGTCTTGGTCGTTGAAGATTGCTTGTGCAGTTGCAATACGTTGTGCTTCTAGTGCATCTGCCATCTTGTCTTGTATAAGACTATTGAAAGAACCTTCCGCATTATTCAAGTCACCATCAGTGATTTGATTTATTAGGTTTTCTACCGCAGTAGGTTCTACAACTTCTTGTTCTTGATTTTCTACTTCACTCATTATTATTCCTCATCTTCGTCTACAGTGGAATTTTCACCTTCGACTTGTTTTTTCATTTCTTCGATGTCCTCATCAGACATCATCATTACGTTCTTCATTGCCCACTCACGTGAGAAATACTCGCCCACATACTGTGATACCTGATCAAGAGTTTGCAGTCTGTTCTGCAATAGTTCTGCATCCTTTAACTCAGTAAAGTGGTTGTCTCTCTGGAAGTCTACTGTGATATATCCTTTCCAAGTCTCCCAATCCTGTTCGGTAATAATACCTTTTAGAATTAGTTGTTTCTTCAGAATACCACTAAACAATGCAGAGAATCTTCTACGAAGTCTGTCAATAAACTTCTGGAACTTAACTTCGTCCCTTCCGATTTCGGTTGACCTACCCAGAGAAAACTGTGATTCTTGTTCCAAACGAGATACAGGTACGTTCAACGCACGATACAATCTCTTCTGGAAGTAGATGATATCATCAATCTGACCAAGATTCTCACCGCCAGGCAGTGTACTTATCTCTGTGCCACGACCACCCTCTCTACGAGGTAACCAGAAGTCTTCCAACATAGACATATGTTTGCGGTCATCTTTTAGTTGACCAGTGTTCGAATCGTAGACAATCTTATTACGATAACGAGACATGATGTCCTTCATGTATGCTTCTGACTTATTGCGTGGCATATTACCCACGTCAATATAGAAGATTCTACGTTCGGGGGCACGTGCAAGACGATAGATTACAAGTGAATCTTCCATCATGCGTAATTGATTAATTGGTTTCAGTGCCTTATGTAGGTAGGACACAACCTGTTTCTTACTTGGGTCTAATAGACCACTAGAAACATATGAGATACTATCGGGAGAAAGTCTTACACCTTGATTGGTTCCTGCTTTCTCTTGATAGATATAAAATTCGTTGACCTTCTCGACAACCTTTGCGCCTGAGATAGGGTCTTTTTTATAGTTTACTTCTTTAACTTTACGAATCTTTGCAGCATCGATAGGTCGGATTTCTTGAATACCCGACTTTAGATTAGATTCGTTTACTACGAGGTGGTGATATACTCGACCATCTACATAGAATGAACGGAATATGTCATGACCGAGTTCTGTAAAGTTCATCATATTATAGATGTTGTTGAACTCTTCGACCATTTGTTTTTTGATATTTTCGGGAGCTTCTACTTTCTCTAGATTAAGTTCACATGAACCATCCATCTCAGAACCCACAATAGACTCGTTGACGATATCTTCTACGGCAGCATCAACTTCGGGATGTGTCGCAACACCACGATATTTGAGTACAAGTGCTTGGTTGTCTTTCGCCTTATTCCCTTCCATGTCAATGTACTGACCATAGTGAGAACCAGACGCTGTTACATAACCCGCACCATCATCATCGGTGGGAGCAACAATCGACCTTAACTTGTCTTTTTCTTTTGTTGGTTTTTCCTGACGTTTCAGTTCGAAACCAAATAATTTTATACCGCTATTATCGTTATCTGCCATATCTTACCTTCAAATTCCTTATTATAAAAGTGACAGAGGGATTTCTCCCCCTGCCCTTTTATGTATAACTAGATTAACTAGTGGTATCACTTTCCCAGTACTGGACTTGGAACTCAACCGTGAACTCTTCAATCACATCGTTTGTTTCATAGTTAACGTCAATTGCACTAACGTTAGTCGGGAAACATCCTCTGAAATTGTAGGTCTTAGTTGCATTACCTTCTCTATCTAATTGTTCAATAACCAAATCTGCCTGATAATCGATAGGATTAACCAGACCAGAGTTTGATTGATGTCCATTGATACCATTCATCCAGCGTTCCATAGCATTACGGATACTGAAATCGGTATCATTTAGAATAGTCACAGTCCAAGGTTCAAATGTACGGTCACCCGCCATTTTCAGTTGTCTACCACGGAAAGGTACATCGAATACGTTCATAATCGAAGCAGGTAACTGTGCAGCCTTACACAAGAAGGATGTAAGTTCTACATCACCACCCGCATAGCCTGGAAAGTTAACTGTCGCTTTGAACAGATTGGGACGAGCACCGCCCCCTCTTAATTTTGACTTAAAGTCATCTACACCTAATACAGCCATTTTTATTTCCCCTTATACCGTGCCAACTACTTCTTCAAAGTCCACACCAGTTCTAACTGCAACAAAG
>UPTN01000189.1_pt1 | contig 34794 bp, 32 predicted proteins | sample 2160111 | NCBI WGS metagenome assembly UPTN01 (sample SAMN06265058, study PRJEB28932) | marine metagenome | isolation source: Columbia River Estuary | place: USA:Columbia River Estuary, USA | collected 2014-05-05
ATTTAGAAGAAGTTTTGGAAACGCACGAAATGCCGCTAAAAAGTTATTTGATTGAAATATCAGGCAAAGTTGCGGCCGCCCAAGATCCCGAAACCGGTCAACCGATGCTTGATGTGATCGTCGATGCTGCTGGCCAAAAAGGGACAGGCCGATGGACCGTGATCGAAGCGCAGCACCTTGCCGCCCCGATCCCTGCAATCGAAGCGGCAGTGGTTGCCCGCAACCTGTCATCAAAGCGCGAAGCCCGGTCCGCCGGGGAGGACTTGTTCGGTACAGCCCCGCGCCGCATGCCCCACGAGACACTGTCACTCGCAACGCTGGAAAGTGCGCTAATGGTCGGCAAAGTGCTTTGCTATGCGCAAGGCTTCGAGATGATAGCGAAAGCGTCAGACGACTACGGCTGGACCCTGCCCTTGCCTGAAATCGCCGAAGTCTGGCGCGAAGGCTGCATCATCCGTTCTGATATGCTTGATGATATGGCGACAGCGCTGCGTGATGACACAGGGCGCAATCTTATGATGGCACCCAAGTTTGCACGCATCTTGAAAGAAAGCCACGGGGCGCTGCGTCAAACCGTGGCGCAAGCGGCCTTGCACGGCTTGGCCTTGCCCGCATTGTCATCTGGGTTGGCATATTTTGACGCGATGCGCACTGCACGTGGCACAGCGAACATGATCCAAGGTCAGCGGGATTTTTTTGGCGCGCATGGCTTTGCGCGTATCGATGGCGGTGACGGTCACCACGGACCTTGGGGAAGTTAACCCCTACCCAAGCGCATATCCGGCCCCGCGCACCGTGCGCAGCGGATCGGTCCCGCCATTTTGTGTCAGCACCTTGCGCAACCGTCCAACGTGGACGTCGACCGTCCGCGTATCCACATAAATATCGCGCCCCCAGACACGATCAAGCAGCATATCGCGCGACCACACACGACCCGGTTTTTCCATGAATGTTGTCAACAAGCGAAACTCTGTCGGGCCCAGCTTCAAAAGCTTTTCGGCACGGGTCACGCGGTGGGTTTCAGCATCCAAAACGATATCGCCATATGTCAGGACCTGCCCTACGGTTGCAGGACGCACCCGCCGCAACTGCGTGCGCACGCGTGCCATCAATTCCGACACGGAATAAGGTTTGACGACGTAATCATCGGCCCCTGTTTCCAAGCCACGCACCTTATCGACTTCTTCTGAGCGGGCGGAAAGCATGATGATAGGAATACTGCGTGTCTCGGGCCTAATTTTAAGACGACGGCAGACCTCGATGCCGGAAAGATGTGGCATCATCCAATCCAAGACAATCACGTCGGGCGCGTCTTCATCAACGCACAGCAGTCCCTCTTCACCGTTTTCGGCGCGTGTCACGCGAAAGCCTTCTGCCTCTAGATTATAGGCAAGAACTTCGCGCTGTGCCGCTTCGTCTTCAACGATCAAGACATGAGGTTGCTGTGCCATCGACCTTAGCTCGGCGTGACTGCATAGGCCGTCTTGTCACCTTTCGGACGGGCCTCTTCGGGCATATCGCCGGTGACCAGATAAATCACCTGTTCTGCCATATTGGTGGTTAGGTCGCCCATCCGCTCGATATTTTTAGCCATGAAATGCAGGTGCATACACGATGTAATGTTGCGCGGGTCTTCCATCATGAACGTTAGAAACTCGCGAAACAACGCATTATACATGTGATCAACTTCTTGGTCGCGCTGGCGCACATCTTCGGCCAAAACGGCATCACCGCGGACGTAGGCATCAAGCGTGTCTTTCAACATCTGTTCAACTTCGCGGGCCATGCGGCGCAGTGCAGCATCGGCGCCGCTTACCGGGCTCATCTCGACCAAAACGCTCGTGCGCTTGGCGATGTTCTTGGCATAGTCGCCGATCCGTTCAAGCGACGCCGCCAGCCGCAGCACAGTCAAGAGCGACCGCAAGTCTTTGGACACAGGCGCGCGCAACGCGATCGTGCGGGCGGCATCTTCGTTGATCTGCAATTCCAAGGCATCAATGATCTTGTCGCCTGCACGGACCTCTTCGGCCAGTTCAAGGTCGCGGTCCGCGAGCGACTTTGCAGCTTTCAGGATCGCTTCTTCGACAAGGCCGCCCATCTTCATGATCAGCGTTGTGATCTGTTCAAGGTCACGGTCGTAGGCTGATGAAATATGTTCGTTCATGGGGTTGCTCCTTACCCGATCCGGCCGGAAATATAGCTTTCCGTGCGCGGGTCTTGTGGGTTGGTGAAAATCTTGTCGGTATCATCGAATTCCACAAGATTGCCCAAGTGGAAAAATGCTGTTTTCTGGCTGACACGCGCCGCCTGCTGCATCGAATGTGTGACGATCACGACAGAATAGCTTTGCCGCAGTTCGTCAATCAATTCCTCGACCTGTGCCGTGGCGATGGGGTCTAGCGCCGAACACGGTTCGTCCATCAACAACACCTCTGGTGCGGTCGCAATCGCGCGGGCAATGCACAAACGCTGCTGCTGGCCGCCGGAAAGACCTGTACCAGGCGAATCCAACCGATCCTTGGCTTCATTCCAAAGCGCGGCTTTGCGCAAGGATTTCTCGACGATTTCGTCCAGATCAGATTTGTTGCGGGCAAGTCCGTGGATCTTGGGACCGTAGGCCACATTGTCATAGATCGATTTGGGGAACGGATTCGGTTTTTGGAAAACCATTCCGACTTTGGCGCGCAACTGCACCGGATCAACCTTGGGATCATAGATGTCTTCGCCGTCAATCAGGATGTCGCCCGTTACGCGCGCAACATCTATTGTGTCGTTCATCCTATTGATACAGCGCAAGAAAGTTGATTTTCCACACCCGGACGGGCCGATAAATGCGGTGACAGTCTTGTCCTCGATTTCGACATTCACGTCCTTGATGGCATGGTTGTTACCATAGTAAACCTGCACGTTCTTGGCCGAGATTTTGATGTTTTGCTGCGTCGTCATTGAACGATCCACATGTGTCATATCTTCCATATTCCGGTCCCCTACCAACGACGTTCAAAGCGGCGGCGCAGGTAGATTGCGACCGCATTCATAATAAGTAAAAACACCAGCAATGTAATGATCGCACCCGATGCACGTTCCACAAATGCCGGATCTGACCGCTGGGTCCAGTTGAACACCTGCACAGGCAATGCGGTTGAAGCTTCGCCGAACAGGCCTGCCTCTGGTGTGTATGCTGCCGGATATTCGCGCACGAATGCCACCATTCCGATAAGCAAAAGCGGTGCAGTTTCACCCAAGGCTTGCGCCAAGCCGATGATCGTGCCCGTCAAAATCCCCGGTGCAGCCAAGGGCAACACGTGATGGAAAACCGACTGCATCTTGGACGCACCAACACCTAAAGCCGCATCGCGGATGGATGGAGGTACGGATTTCAGCGCCGCGCGGGTCGAAATAATGATCGTGGGCAAGGTCATCAAAGTCAGGACCAACCCACCGACCAGCGGCGATGACTGGTTAAATTCCATGAAGTTGATGAAAATCGCGAGGCCCAGAATACCGTAAACAATCGACGGAACAGCCGCGAGGTTCGAGATGTTCACCTCGATGATATCAGTAATGCGGTTCTTGGGAGCAAATTCTTCAAGATAAATCGACGACGCAACGCCAATTGGCAGTGCAAGGAAAAGTACGACAAGCATCATATAAAGCGAGCCAAGGATCGCGACACCCAGTCCCGCCGCCTCTGGTCGCTGTACTGACGCGTCAGGATTGGTGAAAAAGTCCCAGTTGAACTTGGTGTCCAATACGCCAGCATCCGCAAAAGCTTGTGCAATGATCAAGGCGTCTGGCGACGTGTTGCCGTCAAGCGCCGCGCTTTCCATTGTTACACGACCTTTAAAAAAGCCATCAATGCGGCCCGAGGCCAACAAATCGAAAGTCACCGTCTGACCGACCAAGTCAGGGTTGGCCAAAACGCGATTACGTACCGTTGCCGCAGCCTCTTTCGAGATCATCTCGGCAAGATCCTTATCGGACAAAGTTGTTGTCAAACCTTGGCGTGCGACCTCTGCGACGATTGCAGCCTGAAGCACGGGGGCGTAGCCGATGGTGGTTGTTTTCGCCATTTCAGCAGGATCGCGGTTGCCCTTTTTGTCGAGCCGATCAGCACTCAGCTCGATCGGCAAGGTGATAAACGTCTGCCGGAACGAACTGGCACCGTTTCCAATCACCGACGTTAGCAGAATGACAAGTGCCAGCATGGCCACGATGATCGCGCCAAGCCCATAAGCCTTGAACCGTGCTTCGGCTTTGTTGCGCTGGGTCGTGCGTGCATCACTGACAAGAAGCGAGTTTTTCATTCGTACTGCTCCCGATATTTGCGCACAATATAAAGCGCAAAGACATTCAAGGCTAAGGTGATCACAAAGAGGGTCATGCCAAGGGCAAAGGCCACCAGTGTTTCAGGGCTGGCGAAATCGGTGTCGCCAGTCAGTTGGCTGACGATTTTGACCGTCACCGTCGTCATGGCCTCGAAGGGGTTCAGCGACAATCGGGCCGCAGCCCCTGCCCCCAAAACCACGATCATCGTCTCGCCAATGGCGCGGGACGCAGCCAGCAATACAGCCCCCACAATACCGGGCAAAGCCGCCGGAATGACAACTTGGCGGATCGTTTCGGATGGGGTTGCACCTAGTCCAAGTGATCCGTCGCGCATTGATTGGGGGACAGCGTTAATGATGTCATCGGACAAGGAACTGACGAATGGGATCAGCATGATTCCCATAACCAGACCAGCAGTCATCACAGATGATGCACTTTGTCCCAAGCCCATCGGCTCTGCGAAATAGTCGCGCAGCAGTGGTCCGACCGTGATCAGTGCAAACAGACCATAGACGATTGTGGGGATACCAGCGAGGATTTCAATCGCAGGCTTGGCCACAGAACGCATGCGTGGACTGGCATATTCGGACAGGTAGATAGCTGCGAACAACCCGATAGGCACTGCAAACAACAGTGCGATAAAGCTCACGTAAAGCGTGCCCCACAGCAGCGGCAGGATGCCCAGTTCTGAATTGCCACGAAAATTAGGTGACCAAGTTGCAGAAAAGAAAAAGTCGCGCCAGTCGTATTGGCCGAAGAAATTGAACGTTTCGAACAGCATCGAAAAGACGATCCCCACGGTCGTCATGATCGCGATGGACGAAGAAAACACCAAAAGCCCCATGATCCAACGCTCTGCATAGATCCGTGCGCGGGCTTCTGTCTTGATCCCGAGCAGTGACAGCACAAATCCGGTTATTCCCAATCCCAGAACGACCAGAGAAAAGAACCAACCAGGTGTGGTGCCGGCAATCCGGCTGTAAAGCGAGATCAAAAGGACGGCACCAATTGCAGGGATAACCGTGGCAAGCAGGGTGTTTAAAGCATGTTGCTTGGGCAAAGAAACAAGCCCGCGAATATCACCACCAGCCACTTGCATTGCACGCGCCTTAGCAACGAAATAGCCCAAAACGGCCAGCGCGATAACAAACAAGAGCGGTGTCGTCAGCGATTGCATATGTAGGTGTCCATTCTCAGTAAGATACCGGGGCGCCCATAGGCACCCCGGTTTGCTCTATCGAGGTTACAGGCCGGAACCAATCAAGATTTCGTCTGCAACCGTTTGTTGCACGTCCAGCAGTTCCGGATCGGACACCAGACCATATTCTGCAAGTGGGCTATCTGGGCCTGCGATATCGTCAGACACGAAGAACTCTGCAAAGTCTTTCAAACCCGGGATCACACCGATGTGCGCCGCTTTGATGTAGAAATATAAAGGACGCGATACCGGATAGTCACCCGCAGCGATGCTTTCAGTTGTTGGAACAACACCATTCATTGTGGCCACCTGCAGCAGGTTCGTGTTGTTCTCGTAAAAGGACAAACCGAATACGCCGATACCGTTGCTGTCGGCCTCGATGCGGGCCAAAGTTTCGGTGTAATCACCGTCGATATCAACTGACCGGCCATCGGTACGGATCGCCATGCACTTCTGCTCGGCTGTATCTTCGTCAACGCCGCCTGCAAGCATGGCTTCATAGAAACCGCCGTCTTCACAGCCCGCAAGGATAACCTGCTCTTCAAACACTTCACGTGTGCCGTGCTTGGTACCGGGGATAAAGGCTTGGATTGGCTGCGCCGGGAAATCGGGGTTTACTTGGTCCCAAGTCTCCAGCGTATTTGGCACCAGCGCGCCATCGATATAGTGCTCGTTTGCGATTGCCATGTACCAGTCTGTTGGCGTGAAAGCGAATGCGTTGCCGTTGATGTCTGATGCAAAGACGATGCCGTCATAGCCAATGCGCACTTCGATGATGTCGGTCACACCGGCGTCAGCACAGACGGCAATTTCGGCTTCGCGGATTGGGCGGGACGAATTCGCGATGTCGATCGTGTTTGCACCAACACCTTCACAAAAACGCTTGAGGCCTGCAGACGAACCACCTGATTCGACAACAGGTGTCGGGTAATCAAAATTTTCGCCAAAAATCTCTGCCACGATCGACGCATAGGGCAGCACGGTCGAAGATCCTGCAATTTGAACGTTATCACGTGCAAAAGACGCGGTGGCAGTCAGGGCAAGAGCCGCAGTTGTGGCAGTTAGTTTCATGATCAACATCATATCACTCCAGTCATTCAACAAGCGATGAGGCGCGAACCGCCACATCATTGCAGCCCGTTTAGGCCCGCTGTCGGAACCTTTTGTGACATTCATGTAAAAGTTTTATGACGGCGTTGAAGTTGGCAGAAAAACCGACACCTGCGTGCCCTGATTTTCCGCGCTTTTAATCAAAAGCCGCCCCCGATGCCGGTTGATGATATGCTTTACAATCGCAAGCCCAAGTCCGGTTCCACCAACCTCGCGGGACCGGTGATTATCGACGCGGTAGAACCGTTCCGTCAGGCGCGCTATGTGATGGGCGGCGATCCCGTCGCCCGTGTCAAAAACGATCACCTGAACGGCCTCGCTACGCAATCGTGTGTTCATCGCTGGCGGCTTGAGCATCACCGTTACCAGCCCCCCAGCAGCGCCATATTTGATACCATTCTCGATCAGATTGGTAAAAACCTGCACCAGTTGACCAGCGTCACCGGGGACAAAGGTACTGTTTGCGCCTTGATCCAGCGTAACGGCCACACTTGCCGCCTGCGCTTGAGGTTCCAGCCCCTTGATGACTGACGCCAGCAAAGGACCCAGATCGACGGGATCACGCGGACGCACGCGTTCTTCTTCTTCAACGCGGCTGAGCGAAAGCAAGTCATCGACCAACCGTGTCATCCGGTTCGCTTCATTTGCCATAATGCCCAAGAAACGCTCTCTGGCTTGTGGGTCATCGCGGGCGGCACCATTGAGCGTTTCAATAAAACCCAACAACGCAGTTAATGGCGTGCGCAGTTCGTGGCTCACGTTTGCTACGAAATCGCGCCGCATCTGACCTGCGGCCTCGGCGGCTGTTTGGTCTTCGAAGGTTAAAGCAATGTCATCGCCTGCGACAGCAACAGCGACGCGGTAGACCGTGTCACGGGGCCCGTCCCGACCGGTAAACCGCGTCACGCGAGGCGCGCTGTCTGCTCTTGTTTCTGCAATCGCGGCTATGATCGCAGGCTGTCGGACTGCGGTGATATAATGATTGCCAAGAAGATGTGGACCCAAGATCGCGGCGACCGGATCATTGGCTGCAAGCACCTTGTCATCCGGCCCGATCAACATCACCGGCACCGGCAAAGCAGCTAGAATTTCGGCCATTTTTTCCGTCTTCACCAGTCTAACCCCGCCAATATGAACAGCGTTCATCACTGGGACAAAATAACCCATATTGAAAGCAAAGAATGCGAATTTCAGTATTGCGCAACCCGTTTAACACCCCCTATGACCACTGAATACAACCTTAGGATTATTTTGGGAGGCGGTCATGGCACGGAACACCGTGTGTCAAAAGAATTTGCCGCCAAACAATCACATCGAAAACGATTCACTGCGCACCCTCATCGTTGGAGATATTGATCGCTGGTCTGCTGCCGGACGAACCACACTGAATTTTGAGAACTATGCGTTTTGCAATCACCTCGAACTCACCACAGATTTACTACGGAATTTTTCGCCTGAAATAATCCTGTCTCCGCTACTGGGCGACGCTTTTGATGTGCTCGACATCGCAGCAATTCTACGCCGCCTTGGTTATCGCGGGCGCTACCGCGCGATATCACCCTACGTTCCAAACGCGAATGTCATTGTCGCAGAGGTCGCATCGGTTGCACCTGCCATCGACTTTGATCTTTTCGTAATGCCTTTGGAGACCCCTTAAACCTTCTTGAGATCACGTTTGAAACGCGCCGCCGTTTCCTGATAATGGGTCGCAGAAACCCGCAGCCCTTGAATGGCTTCAGCATCGAGTGCGCGCACGACCCGTCCCGGCACACCCATCACAAGCGACCCGTCAGGAATATGTTTGCCTTCGGTAATCAACGCCCCCGCCCCGATCAGGCAGTCTTTGCCGATCACGGCCCCGTTAAGAACTGTCGCCCCCATCCCGATGAGTGAATTCTCGCCGATCGTGCAGCCATGCAACATCGCCTTGTGACCAATCGTACAGCCCGCGCCAACATGCAATGGATAGCCCATATCAGTGTGCAGTACGCTGTTTTCTTGCACATTGCTGCCCGCGCCAATCGTGATCCGCTCGTTGTCGCCCCGCAGCGTCGCGCCAAACCAGATTGAGGTTTTAGCCTCGAGGACAATATCGCCGATCACGTGGCTTCCCGGTGCGACCCAAGCATCATCGGCCACATCGGGGGATCTATCGGCGAGGGCGTAAAGGGTCATGTGCGGTCTCCGAATTCGGACTGTAGTGTGCGGACGTGATTGACCAGTTGGGGCTGCTGGCTGCGGCGCAAGCGTTCGGCGCTGATAATTGTTTTGAGCTGGGCTTCCGTTTCGTCCAGATCATCATTGATCAAGACATAGTCATAGCCGTCCCAATGGCTTATCTCGTCCCAACTTTTTTGCATCCGACCTTCAATCACTGTGTCGTCGTCTTTGCCACGGCTGATTAGGCGGCGGTGCAGTTCAGTAATAGAGGGTGGCAGAATAAAAATCGACAAGACGCTGTCCTGCAGGGACGAGTTCTTGATTTGCTGGGCACCTTGCCAGTCGATGTCAAACAAGACATCACGGCCGGCTTCGATTGCCGCCTGCACGGGCGCTTTGGGCGAACCGTAATAATTTCCGAAAACCCGCGCATGTTCCAACATATCGCCCTGATCAACCTGACCGCGAAAATCCTCTTCCGAGACGAAATAGTAATCTTGCCCGTCTACTTCGCCATCCCGAGGCTGCCGCGTCGTGGCAGAGACCGAGAACCGCAAAGTGCTGTCCCATTGGCGCAACCGCCCTGCGAGCGTCGACTTGCCCGCGCCGGACGGTGAAGAAAGGATTATCAAAAGGCCGCGTCGGGACATCGTCTTACTCCACGTTTTGAATCTGCTCACGCATCTGGTCAATGACCGCTTTCAGGTCAAGACCAATCGCCGTCAAGGGTGCCGACTGGGCTTTGGCGCAAAGTGTATTGGCCTCGCGGTTAAACTCTTGCGACAAGAAATCAAGCTTTCGGCCGGTTGGCTGGCTGGTAGCAAGCAGATCACGCGCTGCCCCGACATGCGCTTTCAGGCGGTCGATTTCTTCGGTCACGTCCGATTTGACGGCCAAGACTGCCAATTCCTGCGCGAGACGGGCCTCGTCGACCTCTGCCACGTCTTCCATCACGCGCTGCAACGCGTTTGTCAGATTAGCCCGTACCTGTGGCGCGCGCGCTTGTGCTGCTCGCGCTGCATCTTCGGTAAGAGTGCCAATCTGATCGATTTGTGCTGCGAGCACAGCCGCAAGTGCTGCTCCTTCTTGTGCGCGCATCGCTACAAAATCTTTTACCAGTGGCGCGATGTCGGCCAACAGCGCCTTTGCCAAGGCGTCTGATGCATCTTCGGGCTTGGCCGTGATGACAACGCCGCGTTGCGCCAAAACGTCAGCGGCCGTGGGCTGGCCCAAGGTCACACCCATTGCAAAGGCACGTTCCTGTACCTGATCCAACGCCTGCAACACCGCATCAAGCTGCGCCTCATCGACGGCAAGTGTTCCCACCGTGTCTTCGCGCGATAACCGCAGATTTACGGTTACATTCCCGCGCCCTAGCGCGCTGGTCAGGGCTGCACGCAAGGCAGTTTCCAGCCCGTCAATGCCTTCGGGTAGACGCAACCGCAAATCCAGACCACGCGCATTCACGCCGCGCATTTCCCAGCTCCAGGATAAAGGTCCAAGGCTGCCGGTGCGGCTTGCAAATGCGGTCATCGAATGGGTCATGGCGTCTACCTTCTTGGTCGTTGTTGTGGCACCTAAAGCCAAATCCCCGACCGGAGCAAGGGTCGCACGGCCCAAGCCGTCTGTTAACCTCTTAACACTTTGTTAAGTGTCCAATGAGTTAAGCTTTGTTAAATACTTCCTAACAAATTGGAACGTATTGTCACGATCACGGATCGCGGCGCACATCACAGAGGACTGGCCATATGGATATCATCGCGCATCCGACCAAACAGCAGCAAGCAGAATGCGCAACGCTAGATGATCCGATTTTGACCTGTCTTGAACAGTACTGGCAAACGTTACGGCGCGCCCGACACATTCCGGTTCGCAATGATTTGAACCCCAACAAGATAGACAGTGCGCTGCCCTATACCTTTATTTTGCAACGTGTCGCCCCCGGCACCGCACGGTTTCGTGTTGCTGGACAACGTATCTACGATCTGTTGAAAATGGACGCACGCGGCATGCCGTTCTCTACCCTGTTTCATTCAAATGCGCGCGACACCTTGAGAGACTTGCTTGAAAACGCGTTTTGCGAACCTGCTATTGTAGGGTTGCCATTGGTCTCACCTGCGACGGTCTTAAGACCTGCGATGCATGGCGCTATGATCTTGTTGCCGATGCAAGACGACAAAGGCCAGACAAACCGGTTGCTGGGCGCGTTTGTCACGCCCGATACACCGCTTTCACGTCCGCGCCGTTTTGAACTGAATTGCCACCAGCAGATCCGACACGAGCCTTTGGGTCCAAAGCGTGCTGCAATTCCGTTGACCCCGCGCAGTCCTGCCAAACGCAAAAGGCCGGATGCGTTAAAGCAACCGGCCCTTAGACTTATCATAAATAACGGCTAATTAGCCCGCTTTGGCTTGCTGCATTTTCGTGCGGCGACCAGACAGTTCTTCAGCGACAAGGAACGCCAGCTCGAGTGACTGCGACGCATTCAAGCGCGGATCACACGCGGTGTGATAGCGATCTGAAAGATCCTCGTCGGTTACGGCACGCACGCCGCCTGTGCATTCAGTGACGTCTTTGCCTGTCATCTCGAAATGAACACCGCCGGGGATTGTGCCTTCAGCGTTATGAATTGCAAAGAATTCCTTAACTTCACGCAGCACGCTTTCAAACGGACGGGTCTTGTAACCTGTTGAGGATTTGATGGTATTGCCATGCATTGCGTCACAGGTCCAAACGACGTTTGCGCCCTCTTCTTCGACGGCTTTCACCAGACGTGGAAGATGTTCACCCACCGAACCTGCACCAAAGCGCGCGATCAATGTCAAACGCCCAGCCTCGTTCTTTGGGTTCAATGCTGCCATCAGCGCCTTAAGATGCCCCGTTGTCATGCTTGGACCACACTTGAGGCCGATCGGGTTCTGCACACCTTTGCAGAATTCCACATGTGCGCCGTCAGGCTGACGGGTGCGATCGCCGATCCAGATCATGTGACCGGAACCTGCGAGCCATTTGCCAGAAGTCGAATCCAGACGGCAAAGCGCCTCTTCGTATTCCAACAACAGCGCTTCGTGGCTGGTGTAAAAATCAACGGTCTGCAGTTCATGGTTAGTCTCGGTTGTCAGGCCAGCGGCCTCCATGAAATCAAGCGTGTCGCTGATCCGCGCAGCCATATCACTGTATTTCTTGACCTCATTGGCGTCGGTAAAGCCCAGCGTCCATTTGTGGACTTGATGCACATTCGCAAATCCACCGGTCGAGAATGCACGCAGCAAATTCAGCGTGGCGGCGGCCTGCAAGTAAGCTTGCAACATCCGCTCGGGGTCAGGATTGCGGCTTTCCGGGGTGAAATCAAAACCGTTGATGATGTCACCACGGTAGCTAGGCAGGTCCACACCGCCGACAGTTTCCATCGGTGCCGAACGCGGCTTGGCCATTTGACCGGCCATGCGACCGACCTTCACGACAGGCACTTTCGCGCCATAGGTCAGGACCATTGCCATCTGCAGCATGACTTTAAAGGTGTCGCGAATGCTGTCTGCGCTGAACTCTGCAAAGCTCTCGGCGCAATCGCCGCCTTGTAACAAAAACGCTTCGCCACGGCTAACGGCGGCCAGTTCGGCGCGCAGATTGCGGGCTTCGCCTGCAAAGACCAAAGGTGGATAGCTGGCAAGCCGCGCTTCTACAGCGTTCAAGGCTGCGGCGTCGGTATAGTCAGGCATTTGGACCCGAGGCTTTTTGCGCCAGTCCGTTTTTTGCCATTCAGTCATTATCTTGCTCCATATCCAGCATCAGTTAGCGATATCAGGGCTTGCATATAACGCGGGTCGTGGGCCGCGCCAATGGCAAAAACGTGCCTTAATCGGCCCCATACCCACCTATGCCCAAAAACTTTCCCCCTTGAAGGCCCCCGCCAAACCTGTTGAGGTCATCATTCAATAGACAGATAAGAACCAAAACAATGTCGCTAGAGCCCCAAATCGTCGAAGTAGATCACAGCGGAAAGCCGCGTCGCTTTGTCTTCGTGTTGATGAACGATTTTACAATGCTCTGCTTTGCAGCGGCCATTGAAAGTCTGCGTATCGCCAATCGCACTGCGGGCAAAGAGCTTTATAAATGGAAGATCATCAGTGAAGGCGGCCAGGACGCCGTGTGTTCAAATGGATGTGCATTCCATGTTGATGACGACCTCTGCGAGCTAGAGCGTGACGACACGATTATGATGTGTGGCGGCATCGATATTCAAAAGGCAACGACCAAACGCACATTGAACTGGTTGCGCCGCGAAGCGCGCCGTGGTGCAGCAATCGCCGGACTTTGTACCGCGGGCTATACAATGGCAAAGGCCGGACTGCTGGACGGCAAAAAAGCGACAATCCATTGGGAAAACCAAGACAGCTTTGCCGAGGAATTTGAAGAAGTCGTCCTGACCAAATCCGTCTTTGTGGTCGATGGAAACCGGATCACAACTGCGGGTGGTACCGCATCCATCGACTTGATGATCAAGCTTATAGCAGATCACCACGGCGAAGATCTGGCTAACGCCGTCGCTGATATCTTAATCTATTCCGCGATCCGTACCGACCAGGACACCCAGCGTTTGTCGATCCCGACCCGCATCGGTGTGCGGCATCCCAAGTTGAGCCGCGTCATCCAGATGATGGAGCAAAACATCGAAGAGCCGATCAGCCCCGCGACTTTGGCCAAAGATGTCGGCATGTCCACACGCCAACTCGAACGGTTGTTCCGCCGCTATCTGTCACGCAGCCCCAAGCGTTATTATATGGAATTGCGCCTGCAAAAAGCGCGAAACCTGCTGATGCAAACAGATATGACTGTGATTAATGTCGCCTTGGCATGTGGCTTTGCATCGCCTTCGCATTTCTCAAAATGCTATCGGTCACACTACGACACAACCCCCTACCGCGAACGCGGAAGCCATGCGGCACGGTTGTCGGTCTAAACAACCACACGCGAGCATCCTAAATTCCCTGCCCTTGCTTGAAAAACAGGCAAATTCACTCCCTTTTAGCGCTCTAAAGGCGAAATGACCTAGGGTTCCTGCTTTCCTTTTGGAAACGGCCTGCTATTTTTGCTCGCAGGATTGGAAAAATCCATCAAGGGAGAAATAAATGAAAAATCTACTAATGGCGACGTCTGCAGTCGCAATGATGGCAGGCAGTGCATTTGCTGCGGGTCACACTGAAGAAGTTAAGATCGGCGTCATCCTGGGCTTCACTGGCCCGCTTGAATCGATCACTCCAGCTATGGGTGCCGGCGCAGAGCTCGCAATGGCAGAAGTTACCGAATCCGGTCTGCTTCTTGGCGGCGCAAAAGTCACCTCTGTACGCGGTGACAGCACATGTATCGACGCTGGCGCGGCAACTGCTGCGGCTGAACGTCTGGTCACATCCGATGGCGTAAACGCTATCATGGGTGCAGACTGTTCCGGCGTGACTGGTGCGATCTTGCAGAACGTAGCACGCGCAAACGGTGTTGTGATGATTTCACCATCAGCCACATCCCCGGGTCTGTCCGACGCTGAAGACGACGGTCTGTTCTTCCGCACAGCACCATCTGACGCACGCCAAGGTGTGATCATCACGAACATCCTTCAGGATCGTGGTGTAACCGAAGTTGCTTTGACATACACAAACAACGACTACGGCAAGGGTCTTGCCGATGCGTTCCAAGCTGCATTCGAAGCAGCTGGCGGCACAGTCACCATCACTGCAGCACATGAAGACGGCAAAGCCGACTATTCTGCTGAAGTTGGCGCACTGGCATCCGGTGGCGGCGAAGTTCTTGTTGTTGCAGGATATGTTGACCAAGGTGGATCAGGCATCATCCGTTCCGCACTCGACACGGGCGCCTTCGAAACATTCTACCTGCCAGACGGCATGGTTGGTTCGGTTCTGAACGACAACTTCGGTGCTGAATTGAACGGCTCTTACGGCGCGTACCCAGGTACGGACAACGCTGGCGCTGGCAAGTTCGTTGAACTGGCGGCTGCTGCTGGCTTTGACGGCACAGGCGCATTTGCTCCTGAATCGTATGACGCTGCTGCGCTGATCATGTTGGCAATGCAGGCTGCGAACTCTGCAAACTCTGCGGATTTCAAAGATCACGTCTTTGACGTCGCAAACGCACCGGGCGTAGAAATCATGCCGGGCGAGCTTGCAAAAGGCCTGGAGCTGCTCGCAGCTGGCACAGACATCGACTACGTCGGTGCATCTGCGGTTGAACTGATTGGACCCGGCGAATCTGCTGGTAACTATCAGGAAATCGAATTCGCCGATGGCGTCTATTCGACAATCGGCTACCGTTAATCATATCGGTTAACCAAAGAACGGCGCGGGGACCCCTCGCGCCGTTTTGCAAAACAAGACACGTAAAAGACGTGCGCAAGGGGACAAATCATGATTGTCGTTGAAGATGTGGTCAAATCCTTCGGGGGCTTTCGTGCCGTCGACGGTGCATCACTCAAGATCGAACAAGGCTCTATTACGGGTCTGATCGGCCCTAACGGTGCCGGAAAAACTACACTTTTCAACGTGATCGCTGGCGTTCTTAAACCAAGTGCGGGCCGTGTCACCATGATGGGCGAGGACATCACAGGTCTGCCGCCACATGAATTGTTCCACAAAGGTCTGCTGCGTACCTTCCAAATCGCACATGAATTTTCTTCCATGACCGTGCGCGAAAACCTGATGATGGTCCCCGGTGATCAATCAGGCGAAGTGTTGTGGAACACATGGTTTGGCCGCAAGCGGATCGCGGACGAAGAACGCGCCCTGCAGGCCAAAGCTGACGAAGTGATCGAATTCCTGACGATTGACCATCTGAAAGAGGAAAAAGCAGGCAACCTGTCCGGTGGACAGAAAAAGCTGCTTGAGTTGGGCCGTACGATGATGGTCGATGCCAAGATCGTCTTTTTGGACGAGGTCGGCGCAGGCGTGAACCGTACCCTTTTGAACACAATCGGCGATGCGATCATCCGCCTGAACCAAGAACGCAACTACACGTTCGTCGTTATCGAACATGATATGGACTTCATCGGGCGCCTGTGTGACCCCGTGATTTGTATGGCCGAAGGGCGCGTTCTAGCAGAAGGCACGCTGGATGAAATCAAAGCAAACGAGCAAGTGATCGAGGCCTACCTCGGCACGGGACTGAAAAACAAAGATAAGGTAAGTGCGACATGAAATTCCTACTAACCATTCTGTTGGGGGCCATCCTCGGCTCTGCCGCGACATTCTATTATATTTACGTCAATCATGCAGACGGAACAGAGCAAGCGCTGATGCGCGACACACTGACGACCTATCTGCCGTTTCTAGCAGAGTATGTTAACCCGTGAGTGGTAGCCCCTATCAGGACGATCGCGGGAACAAAGACCGCTCGATCACCAAGGATGGCGGCGGAACGCTTTCCGCAGCCAAAAATGCCCGTCGCAGTAGCCAGGCCCGCGTTGATGAACCGTTTTTGATCGGCGACGTCATGACAGGCGGCTATGGCAAAGGCCCCGATATCTTGCACAGTTGCACGATCGCTGCCGAAAAAGGCGAGATCGCCGTAATTGTTGGCCCGAACGGCGCAGGCAAATCGACTGCGATGAAAGCTTTGTTCGGCATGTTGAATGTCAACGATGGCGCCGTTCGCCTTGATGGCGAAGGCATCACCCACCTTTCACCGCAAGAGCGGGTTATCAAAGGCATGGGCTTTGTGCCTCAGGTCGCCAATATTTTCACATCGATGACGGTTGAAGAAAACCTAGAGATGGGTGCCTTCATTCGTCGCGATGATTTCAAGGATACGATGATGCAGGTCTATGACCTGTTCCCGATCCTGAAGGACAAGCGCAATCAGGCCGCAGGCGAGCTTTCCGGTGGCCAGCGACAGCAGGTCGCTGTCGGGCGTGCGCTGATGACACAGCCCAAAGTGTTGATGTTGGACGAACCCACCGCTGGTGTTTCACCCATTGTGATGGACGAATTGTTTGACCGCATCATCGAGGTGGCGCGCACAGGCATACCGATCTTAATGGTGGAACAAAATGCCAGACAAGCGCTAGAAATTGCAGACAAAGCCTATGTTTTGGTGCAAGGGCGAAACGCGCACACCGGCACAGGAAAAGAACTGCTTGCCGATCCAGAAGTCCGCCGGAGCTTTCTGGGCGGATGAAGATGCCAGCACTCATTTGCGCCACTATGTCAGGGCCAGCTATGGCCGAGGTCATCAATTGCGACCTGTCAGGGACGCCTGTCAGGTTCGAAATCGACCTCACTCAATTCGCCCCAGCGCTTGATCAGAACGAGCCGCCAAAACGTCGCTTGACCAACGTCCAAATGGGCAGTGCCCGATTTCCGGCCGAACCCATCGTGATGGGTAATGTGCGTGGATTTTGGGCCGAAGGCCTTGCCGGATCAGATGTCATGCTGGTGATGCAGGCGGATGGGTCGGCGATCTATTCGGATGCACGCGCAGGCGAACGCCTGACAGGCTTTTGCGAGGTGATGCAATGAACAAAGTTAAAACGCCGCAGTCCAAGGGAATTGTGTAGATGGAATTTCTAAACGCAATCGTCGCATTGGCGAATTTCGTGATCGTGCCGGGCTTGGCCTATGGCGCACAATTGGCGATCGGGGCACTGGGTGTCACGCTGATTTACGGCATCTTGCGGTTCTCGAACTTCGCCCATGGCGACACGATGGCCTTTGGCACCGCAATCACGATCATGTTCACCACAGCATTTATCGGCATGGGCATCACCTTTGGGCCGCTGCCTACCGCCCTGCTGGCCCTACCTTTTGGTATCGGCGCCACGATCCTGCTTTTGCTCGGGACGGACTGGGCCGTCTACAAGTTTTACCGTGAACAAAAAGCCAAGCCCGTGATCCTTGTGATCGTGTCGATGGGCGTCATGTTCGTGATGAACGGGATCGTGCGCTTTATCATTGGTGTGCGTGACATTCAGTTCGCAGACGGCGAACGCTTTATTATCACTGCGAGCAACTTCAAAAAGATGACTGGCCTTGACGAAGGTTTGGCGATCAAGACGACACAAGCAATCACAGTGGTCGTGGCATTCATCGTCATGGCACTGTTGTTCTGGTTTTTGAATAAGACACGCACGGGCAAATCGATGCGCGCCTTCTCGGACAACGAAGACCTTGCGTTGTTGTCCGGCATCAACCCTGACTGGGTGGTTAAGGTTACATGGATGATCGTAGCCGCATTGGCCACGACAGCAGGCGTTCTTTACGGTCTCGACAAATCCTTCAAGGCATTCACATATTTCCAACTGCTGCTGCCAATCTTTGCCTCCGCAATTGTGGGTGGTTTGGGTAATCCGGTGGGCGCCATTGCCGGTGGTTTCGTTATCGCCTTTAGCGAAGTTACGATTACCTACGCGTGGAAAAAGGTGTTGGTCTATCTGATGCCCGAAAATCTGGAGCCAGACGGTCTCGTGCAGCTACTTTCGACCGACTACAAATTCGCCGTCAGCTTTGCGATCTTGATTATCGTGCTGCTGTTTAAGCCGACCGGCCTGTTTAAGGGGCAATCCGTATGAACACCGCTGTCAAAGATACCGCACTTTTCGGGGTCGTCGCCGTCCTTCTTATCGGGACCGGAATCATTCAAGGGTGGAACTCCGCGCTGCTTATTCTGAACATGGGGCTGATTTCGGCTATCATGGCGCTGGGTGTGAACTTGCAATGGGGCTTTGCTGGCCTGTTCAATATCGGGGTGATGGGTTTTGTGGCCCTTGGGGGTCTGGCAACAGTGCTGATTTCAGCAGAGCCAGTCCCGGAAGCGTGGCAAGCGGGCGGTTTGCGCATTTTTGCAGGTCTTGCCTTGGGCGCACTGACAGTCGTCGCTGCCGTTCATGCGCAAAAGCGCTTGAAAGGACGCACCAAAACCATTGTCACGCTAGTGATCCTGATTGGCGGTTTCTTTCTTTACCGCGGCGTATTTGATCCCGGCAAAGAAGCCGTCGAAGCCGTGAACCCTGCCCTAACGGGCAACCTTGGCGGTCTGAACCTGCCGATTATTCTTAGCTGGCCTGTCGGCGGTTTGCTTGCGGCTGGTGCGGCTTGGATCATTGGTAAAACGGCACTTGGTTTGCGGTCGGATTATCTTGCGATTGCGACACTTGGTATTGCCGAGATCATCATCGCCGTGATGAAGAACGAAGACTGGCTTGCGCGTGGTGTTAAGAACGTGGTGGGTCTGGACAGTCCCGTCCCTGATGCAATTTCGCTGCAGAATGATCCGGCATTTGTGGAACGTGCGATCAGCTTTGGTCTTGATCCGGTTGTGGGATCGACCCTCTATAACAAGGCTGGCTACGCCGTCTTGTTCACTGTCGTTTTGCTGATTTTGCTGTGGCTGGCACAAAACGCACTCAAAAGCCCTTGGGGCCGGATGATGCGCGCGATCCGTGACAATGAAACTGCAGCCGAAGCGATGGGCAAAGACGTCACCGCACGGCATTTGCAAATCTTCATACTGGGATCGGCAATTTGTGGCATCGCCGGTGCGATGATGACAACGCTGGACGGACAGTTAACCCCCGGAACCTATCAACCACTGCGCTTTACCTTCCTGATCTGGGTCATGGTTATCGTCGGCGGGTCCGGCAACAATTTTGGTGCGGTCCTTGGCGGTATGCTGATCTGGTGGCTTTGGGTGCAAGTCGAACCACTTGGTTTGGGTCTGATGAATATCCTCAGCTCTGGCCTTGAGGATGGCAGCGACCTGAAAGAACGGATGATCGATTCCGCAGCGCATATGCGCCTCCTGACGATGGGTCTGGTCCTGCTATTGGTGCTTCGCTTTAGCCCACGCGGTTTGATCCCCGAACGTTAAGAAAGCGCGCGTTACGCTTTTACAAACAGGGCCAGAGGACAACTTGTTCTCTGGCCCTGTCCTGTTAGAACAGATGCAAATATTCGACACCCCGAGGGCCACATGGCATTCACCTTCCGCTGGCTTGTCCGGCTCGCCACTACATTGATTGTCATAGCCATCGCGATTATCGCCTTGGCCTATTATTTTGCGTCGCGATCCTTGCCTGAATATAATGGTATCCGTGAGGTCACAGGCGTCACCGCACCCGTCGAGATCGTCCGCGATAATGCCAATGTTCCGCATATTTTTGGGCAGACTAACGACGATGTGTTCTTTGCACTTGGTTTTGCGCATGCCCAAGACCGGATGTGGCAAATGACTGTGCTGCGACGTACCGCACAAGGGCGCCTGTCAGAGCTATTTGGCGACCGAACTTTGGGCATTGATGAAGTGATGCGCCGCTTTGATCTTTACCCGCTCGCAGTTTCGTCTGTGGACGCGCAAACCGATGATACGAAACTAGCCCTCAAGGCCTATGCAAATGGTGTGAATGCTTGGCTCAGTGCGGTTAACGCAGGCTCACGTGGCCGCGGCGCGCCTGAAATGTGGCTTTTCAATCATCCGATCGCGCCATGGCAACCCGCAGATTCAATCGCGATCCTGAAGCTGATGGCGCTTGATCTGACATCAAACTTGAGTGACGAAGTCTTGCGGGCCCGCACATCGCTCGTACTGGATACCGATCGCGTCAAAGACATCCTGCCCGATGACCCGACCAGCGCACTGGCGGCACTGCCAGCCTACGCAAGCCTTGTGCCGGATGTCCCCAGCTTTACGCCGAACATGCGGCTGGCCTACGATCCACTTTCACCGATCAAACCACGCGGTCTGTCTGGCGCGTCAAATGCTTGGGCAGCCAGTGCTGCGCGATCCGCGACGGGATCAACCCTTTTGGCCAATGACCCGCATTTGGGGTTAACCGCGCCTTCGATCTGGTATCTCGCACGGCTTGAACTGGAAAGTGGCGGTGTTATCGGCGGCACGATCCCGGGCATGCCGATGGTTCTATCTGGTCGTAGTGACAGCGTGGGCTGGGCTTTGACCAGCGCTTACGTCGATGACCAAGACATCTTCATCGAAGAGGTGAACCCCGATAACCCTGCTGAATACCGCGGTCCTGACGGCTGGGTTCCGTTTCGTACCCGCGACAGCATCATTACTGTCAAAGATGCGCCTGCGGTGACACTCAATTTACGCTGGACAGCAAATGGACCGGTCATGCCGCGTGGCCAGTTTGATCTGGGAACAATCACGCCCGCCGGCCATGTGGCAACTGTTGCCTGGACCGCGCTTTCAGGGCGCGACACATCAATGTCCGCTGCGATGGAAATCACGAAATCCCGTTCCGTCGAAGATGCCATCACTGCCGGTCGCGATTACATTGCCCCTGCATTGAACCTGACGTTGGCTGATCGCAACCGTGTCGCGATGAAGGTGATCGGCGCGCTGCCCGCCCGCGATATTGCACATCAAAGCCAAGGCAGGCTTCCTTCGTTTGGGTACGTGCCGGAAAACCGTTGGCTGGGTCGCTTTCCCTACGATGAAAACCCTGTCTTTTTGGACCCCGAAGGCGGGATCATCGGCAATACCAACAACAAAACCGTGGACCTTCCTTTCCCCCGCCACATAACCCATGTTTGGGGCGACACACAGCGCATCAATCGTTGGCGCCGCCTCATGCAAGCGCGTGAAGTACACACCCGCGACAGTTTCATCGAGGCACAGCTGGACACCGTTAGCTTTGCGGCACTCACACTGTCGACATTGATGGGCGCTGATCTGTGGTTTACCGGCGATGCGGCCCCGTTGGGTACACCAGAGCGGCGCAGACAAGACGCGCTCAACCTGCTTTCCGCTTGGAACGGTGAAATGAACGAACATTTGCCAGAGCCTCTGATTTACGCGGCTTGGACACGGGCGGTCCAACAGCGACTGATCCGTGACGAATTGGGGCCGTTGGCCGCCGAATTCACCCATGTTGATCCGATCTTCATCGAACGTGTCTTTCGCGACATCGATGGTGCGAGTGTGTGGTGTGACGTGATTCAATCCGCGCCAGTTGAAACCTGTACCGATATTGCGCGTCAGGGTCTGGACGATGCCGTGATCTGGATCACGGAAAACTACGGCCAGGCCATCGAAGCTGTGCGCTGGGGTGATGCCCATGTTGCGACCCACGACCATCCCGTCCTGGGCAAAACGCCGTTACTGGAATGGGTGGTTAATATCCGTCAATCAACCAGTGGCGGGGATCATACGTTGCAGCGGGCAAGAACGTCCGGACGCGACCCTGACCCGTTCTACAATGTCCACGCAGCAGGCTATCGCGGCGTTTATGACTTTGCCGATCCAGATAGTTCGGTGTTTATCATCTCAACAGGCCAGTCGGGGCATCCACTGTCGCGCCACTATGATAACCTGGGAGAACTGTGGCGACGGGGCGAATACATCCCGATGTCGCTGGACCCAAACCTCGCAAGGGCTGCGGCAGTCGGTGTGACGCTGCTAGAGCCTGTTAAGTAAGACCTCTTGTCGCATGGAAAGTTTCGCGTCGCGTTAACCCAGCAGCGCCGCGCCATCCGGGCTATCAATGACGTATTTCCAATCGCCGTCTGATTGCTTTCGGGCAATTTCGACGGTCACACCGGTTGCCATATCGCCGCTGGCGGTCGTGAGGGTCCATGCATTCTGAACAAGAGCCAAGTCACCGGTCTCGAACGCAACTTGGTCCGTGAAAACCAACTTTGCGCCAGAATCAATGTAGCCCTGCAAAACAGTACGTATTTGATCGATGCCATTGGCGGTGCCGTGGTGGGTTGGAAAGACGGCATCATCTTCGTAAAGGTCTAATAAGCCTTTTGATGTCTGCCTTGGAAAACATTTCCGAGAACAAGCCAATCAGGTCTTTTGCACGCGCAGCAGCCATTTCTTACCTCATACTTTGAAAATGCGACAAAGACTTAAAGCAGTCATGGGGACAGAACGGATCTGTGACCCTAAGCTTACAGATTAATATGAGCGAAGTTCGTCATGCATAGCAAATGCAAAGTTAAAGACGGGCAAACCGTTCTTTTTGCAGCGATGTCCAGAATACTGTCAGGTCGTAACCTGTTTCAGTTTGCACCTCATTGGTGACAATTCCAGCTTCGAACAACCACGCCCGTTTGCGACCTTCAGCAAAGGTCAATGACAGCTTTTCTTCGCTACGTGGATCTTTCAGCTGGTCAGGGATCGCTGCCAACAGCCGGTCCATGCCTTCGCCCGTGATCGCTGAAACGGCATAAAGATCGTCTGTCCGCGCAGCTTGCGTCAGCACCGCGTCCCGCGCGTCACCTTCAAGCAAATCAACTTTGTTCCAAACCTCGATCAGTGGGGCCTCTTCAGCGACACCAAGGCTTTGCAGAATAGCCATAACATCTTTGGATTGTTCTTCGGTCTGCGGATGGCTGATATCGCGCACGTGGACAATCAAATCAGCGTCGAGGACTTCTTCAAGGGTCGCGCGAAACGCAGCCACCAGTTCGGTCGGCAAGTCACTGATGAAACCCACGGTGTCGGACATGATAATCTCGTCGCCGGTGGGCAATGTGATTTTGCGCATCGTCGGATCAAGGGTCGCGAACAGCATGTCCTTGGCGAAAACATTGGCGCCGGTCAACCGATTGAAAAGCGTCGACTTTCCGGCGTTTGTGTAACCCACCAAAGCAACAATCGGAAAAGGCACTTTGGCACGCGACGCGCGGTGTAATTCGCGGGTTTTGACAACCTTTGCCAATTGCTTGCGCAAGCGGTTCAACTGGTCATCAATCGCACGACGGTCGGCCTCGATCTGGGTTTCGCCCGGACCGCCGACAAATCCCAGACCACCACGTTGACGCTCTAGGTGGGTCCATGCGCGCACCAGTCGGGTGCGCTGGTACGACAGTGCCGCCATTTCAACTTGCAACACACCTTCCGAGGTGCGCGCGCGATCACTGAAGATTTCAAGGATCAGACCAGTGCGGTCCAAAAGCTTAACGCCCCATTCCTTTTCAAGATTGCGCTGCTGAACCGGAGTGACAGAGCCGTCAATCAAGACCAGTTCAACTTCGGCGTCGTGAAATATCTGTTTTAGCTCTGCAATCTTGCCTTTGCCGAACAGCTTGCCGGGGTGGCGTTTTGGCAGACGCACTACGGTCGCGCCTACGACCTCTAGGTTGGGCAATGCATCGGCCAATGCCACGCCCTCTTCCAATGCGGGATCGGCCGCACGGCGGAATTGGTCGGATTTCAGATCAGGATGAAGCACCCAAGCCCGCGTCACGGGCTGATCATGGATCAACAATGCTATTCTTCACCTTCATAAAGGCTGATCGGCTGCGAAGGCATGATCGTGGATATCGCGCTTTTATAGACAAGCTGTGACTGTCCATCGCGACGCAAAAGCACACAGAAACTGTCAAACCAGGTGATGACGCCTTGCAACTTTACACCGTTAACCAAGAAAATGGTGACAGGCACCTTGGCTTTGCGGACATGATTTAGAAATGCATCTTGCAGGTTTGCTTTATCGGCGGCCATAACGACACCCTCTTGTTTCTTATTATTGCGGCCAAAACGTCAGCCTATCAGGATCGAAACGCAGTATGTCGCGGGCATGGGCGAGTTTCCACCCCCAAAATTCACTTTAAACGAGACACTTAGCGCTGCCAGATTTCGGGGTTGAAAAGTGCGATGATTGCAAGCGTTTCAAGTCGTCCCAAAATCATCGCCCCCGCAAGGATGACCTTGGCTGCATCGGGGATACCAGAATAGGCAATGGGCGTTTCTGCAGCAACGGATGCCAACGGCCCTGTCGTTGACAAGGCTGAAACCGAAAGGACAATGGCCGTCTCGAATTGCACACCTGTTAGCGACAACATCACCATCACAGCCGCGATACTCAGCGCAAAAAGCATGAAGAACACCCACGAAATATAAGCACCTTGCTTGCGGATACGCCGTGCGTCTTTACCTCCACCACCGATAGAGGACGGATGCAAAAGCCGCTCTTGCTCGCGCTCGCCGTGGCGGTATAGCGCATAGATCCGCAACAGTTTCACCCCACCTGCAGTCGTCGCAACCCCTCCCCCGATCAGCGCCATCCCAATCAGAAACAGCCCTGGCGATTGCAGACCAGACCACAGTGTCGCCCCATCCCAGAACCGGGATTCGAAGCCAGTTGTGGTTAAGAACGACGTGACAGTGAATAACCCACCCCACAGCGCGCTTGCCACCTGACGCAAACTAGCCGACGTCGTGCTTTCTGCGGCCCCGATGAAATGGCGCATGAACAGAAGCAGCGTCACCGAACCAATCAAGACGATGGCCGTCATGAATTCCGGATCGCGGCGTAAACCGCTGTCAGCTTCGCCAATCAGGCCGCGGCTGAACGTCAGGCGCGACAGGGCGAATACAAAGAAACACAAGATCAACAGTTCGCCCCAAAAGCCTGAACTCGCAAAATACAACCCGCCAATCGGTGAAATACCTGATGTCGAAAGCGTGGACATCGCATGCATCAATGCGATGTAGGGCTCTTCGCCTGCAATGACCAAACCGATCCAAAGCACCGTTGTCAGTCCGACATAGATAGGTGTCAAAGACAGCGTGTACCGGATCAGGCGTTCAGATGGGTCGGCAATCCGTCCAATTTGCGTAAATGATCCTCGTGCGCCCTTGCCCGCCCCGCCAGTCGCGCGCACCTCAAATCCACCAAGGTTCATGGGGGCAAAGATAGACACAGCCGTCACCCACACCAGCAATCCGCCTAACCAACCGACAAGTCCACGCCATATGTGCTGCGACGGTGTCAGTCGGGCCGCCGTGTCATAGACCGTGGCACCTGTTGTCGTAAAACTTGACACCATCTCAAACCAGGCATCCAGAAATGTCGTGTCGCCGACCGCCACTTGGAAAGGCACCGCAAACATGAGCGGCAATGCACTAAACGCAGATAGAAGCCCGACCAATTGGCTCCGCGCCACGCTGACAGGGGCATATCCCGATGTCGCCAATGCAATAAGCAAGGTCAGGAAAGAACATAAGATAAACCCGTAAAAGAATACCCGCATGGTCATGAAATCAGCCGTCACCGCCGCATGTGCCGCGGGAACCAGCATGGCCAACGCACCAATCCCCATAAGGACCACGAAAAACGGCAGGCGAACGATCCAGTTCATCTTAGAAGAAGTCGATCGAGACCTGCAAAAGGCGCTCTACCTCGGGCACATCTGCGGCCATTGCGAAGATGGCGATCACATCGCCCTCTTCAATACGCGTTTCACCTGTTGGCCGCACAACTTGGCCGTCCTTCATCAATGCACCAATCAAAGTGCCTTCAGGGAAAGCAATGTCCTTGATCTTGTGACCAGAGATTGGCGATGTCCCCAAAACCTGCGCCTCAATGATTTCGGCTTCGGCGTCACCGATCGAATAGACCTCACGAACGCGACCATGGCGAATATGGCGCAGGATTGAACTGACCGTTGTTGAACGCGGGTTGATATAGGCGTCGATATCCAGCGGCCCCATCAATGGCACCAGTGTCGGATCATTGATCAGCGTGATCGCCATCCGGCAACCCATTTCCTTGGCGCGCACAGAGACCAGCAAATTGGTCTTGTCGTCATCCGTGACAGCCAGGATCGCATCCGCAGAGGTGATGTTCGCTTCTTCTAGCAAGCTACTGTCAAGTCCGTCACCATGCAGAACGATTGTCCGGTCCAAGGCATCCGCAGCGCGTTCTGCACAGTCACGGTCCTTTTCGATCATCTTGACCCGGACCCGCTCAGTTCTGGCTTCGAGCGCACGGGCAACACCAAGCCCCACATTTCCGCCGCCAATAATGACGATACGTTCCTGTTTTTCTTGCGTTTTCCCGAAAATCTCGAGGGTGCGGGTCATATCTTGGGTTTCGGTGAAAATATAACACTCGTCACCCGGGAAAATCTGATCACCCGCCGAGGGCGCAAAAAGAACACCGTCGCGGCGAATACCAACAACGATGGCCCTCAGGGTCGAAAAGAGGTCGGTGAGTTGCCGCAAAGGCGTGTTAATCACGGGGCAATCGTCGTCGATCATGATCCCCAATAACTGGGCACGCCCTTCCAAAAACCGCTCGGTGTCAAAGGCGGCAGGTGCTGAAAGACGTTGCAATGCCGCCTCTGCGACCTCGCGTTCAGGCGAGATCACAACATCAATCGGCAAATGGTTCCGGCGGTAAAGATCGGAATAAGCCGGATCAAGATAGTTCTGCGCACGCAGACGAGCAATTTTGCGTTGCACAGAAAAAACGGAATGGGCCACTTGGCAAGTGACCATGTTCACTTCGTCGGAATGGGTCGCCGCAATGATCATGTCTGCATCGCTTGCGCCTGCCCGATCCAGCACGTCAGGATAGCTTGCAAAGCCCGCAATCCCTTGGACATCCAGCGTATCAGTCGCGCGGCGTACCAGTTCAGGGTTACTATCTACGACCGTTACATCGTTGTTTTCACCTGATAAATGGCGGGCAATCTGCCAACCGACCTGTCCTGCACCGCAAATGATAACTTTCATGCGTCGTCGCCTTCAAGATAAGCCACGCGACCGCCTGCTTTGTTTGACGTCACAACACCCAATGACTTCAGCTTACGGTGCAAAGCAGAACGCTCCATCCCCACAAAAGACGCAGTCCGGCTGATATTGCCACCAAAGCGGTTGATCTGCGTCAGCAAGTATTCGCGTTCAAACAGCTCGCGCGCTTCGCGCAGCGGCAAAGTCGCAAGACCACCCGCCAAAACGATACGGCCTTCTTCACCACCACCTTCTTCGATGCTGGGTAGCTCTTTTGAACTAATGTCGCCTGTGTTTTCTCCAAGAATAAGAACACGTTCCACGACGTTCTTTAACTGTCGAACGTTCCCCGGCCAGAGCATGGTTTGCAGCAATGCCCTTGCATCATCCGCAAGATGGCGCAGTGGTAAGCCCTGAGCTTTGTTAAAGACCGCAATGAAATGTTCGGCCAGCAAAGGAATATCCTCGCGGCGTTCTTCAAGCGATGGCACGGCGATTGGAACAACGTTCAGGCGGTGAAACAACTCTTCACGGAATGTTCCTGCTGCAATCGCGGACGGAAGGTCGCGGTTGGTACTAGACACCACGCGAAGATCAACTTGCACCTTGTCAGTACCGCCCACCCGTTGAAATCTTTGATCCACAAGAACACGCAGGATTTTAGATTGCGTTCCCAATGGCATATCGGCGATTTCGTCGAAATAGACGACGCCTCCATTCGCTTCTTCAAGTAACCCATGTTCGATACCGCGACCTGCAATTTCACGCCCGAACAGCACTTCTTCCATGCGGTCAGGTTCGATCGAGGCGGAATTAACCGTGATGAATGGCGCGGATGCGCGATTGGAATTTGCATGAATATAACGCGCTGCGATTTCTTTGCCTGCGCCTGCAGGACCGGTCAACATGACGCGTCCGTTTGACTTTGTTACCTTGTCCAGCTGCGACTTCAGCATCCGGAAAGCCGCACTATCGCCAAGCATTTCAGTGCTATGACTATCGCCGCGTTTTAATTCGACGTTTTCGCGGCGCAGCCGTGACGTTTCCATCGCGCGGCGGATCACCACCAAAAGCTGATCAATGTTGAACGGCTTTTCAATGAAGTCGTACGCGCCTTGTTTGATCGCAGCGACGGCAATTTCGATATTGCCGTGACCGGAAATGATCACAATCGGGATTCCCGGATGCTCGCGCTTGACGGATTTGAGGATATCAATCCCGTCCATGTTGCTGTCCTTGAGCCAGATATCGAGGATCATCAACGCCGGAGGCTCGGCCGCAATCTGTGCCATGCATTCGTCGGACGTTCCTGCAAGCCGTGTCGTGAATCCCTCGTCGATCAGGATTTCAGAAATCAGCTCTCGGATATCGCGTTCGTCATCGGTGATCAGAATATCTCCCATTATTTCCCTCATGCTGGTACTTTTGTGGCCCGCGTCTGTGACAAGACAACGGGTAATTGAATGATAGCGCAAGCCCCGGCATGGGACTGGCCGTCGAATATCTCTGCGTCGGTGAGTGTCAGTGTTCCGCCATGCTCTTCGATTATTTTCTTCACAATCGGCAGGCCAAGTCCGGTGCCTTTGTCGCGGGTCGTCACATAGGGTTCAAACAAGCGCGCCCTATCTTCAGGCAACCCGATGCCGTTGTCTGATATTTTCACAAACACATGGCGATCATCATAGGACATGCGCAATTGGATCTGTGGCACATAACCTTCATGGTCGTGCTTTTGGGCATAGGTTTCTGTCGCCTCGCCCGCATTCTTCAGCAAATTCGTCAACGCTTGCCCGATCATGGTATCGTCCATATCGACAGTCACGATTTCTTCGGGAATGCTGGCCGCAAAATGCACGTCCGGTTGTCCTGAAATTTGTAGCGACAAGGCATCATGGACCAACTGCGTCATGTCAGTGCGCTTGAGTTCTGGTTCTGGCATACGTGCGAATTTCGAAAATTCATCAACAATGCGCCGTAAGTCATTGGTTTGACGTATAATGACGTCAGTCATCTGTTCAAGTTTATCCGCATCATGCCCGACCTGATCCATGAATTTGCGTTTGATCCGCTCTGCCGACAATTGGATCGGCGTCAAAGGGTTCTTGATCTCGTGGGCGATCCGACGGGCCACATCACCCCATGCGGCCATGCGCTGTGCACTGACCAGATCCGTGACATCGTCGAACGCGACAACATAACCTTCAAGCGTGCCGTCATCATTGCGCCTTTGTGACATGCGCACCAAAAGGCTTTCTTGCTGACCGCGGCGGGTAAGATTGATCTGGCTTTGGACACTGTCGCGGTCTGTCACGCAAACTTCGTCATAAAGATCGGCAAATTCTGGCACCGCAACCGACAGCGCTGTGTCGGTCTGTTCAGTGCTGAATGACAACAACCGGTGCGCCGACGGATTCACAAAGGTCATACGGCCATTGGCATCCAGACCGACCACACCCGACGTCACCGAACTGAGTACGCTATCAAAAAGACGCCCGCGACGTTCAGTCGTTTGATGGGATTCGAGCAACTCATCGCGCTGTCCCTTCAACTGGGTCGTCATCTGGTTAAAATAAGTTCCCAATTGCGAAATTTCGTCCTCGCCATCGTCCTCGATGACTTGCACATCAAGGTCACCCGCACCGACCCGTTGTGACGCCGACACCAGACGCCCCACGGGGCGCGCCAGTCTTTCGGCGAACCAAAGCCCACCCCAAATTGCACCAAGGATCAAGATGACCGCAAAGCCCATGTACAACAGACCAAACTGGAACAAGAGCTTGCCCCGTTCGTTCGACAGGGCATCATATTGCGCAACAGTTTCCGTGGTATCATCCAGCAGCGACAGCACATTGCCATCAACCGCACGGGTCACATAAAGATAACGGTCCCGAAAGGCAGTCAGCGGGATCAGCGCCCGAAATTCGTCGTTCTGCAGGTCTTGAATAATTGCGAGCCCTGTTTCGCTTGCCTCCTGGAACTCCGCAGGGGTCGGACGTTCATAATAGAATTCGTAAGACTGTGCGCCGCGCGCGGCGATCGTCCCAAGACCGTTGATGACAAAAGCTTCAGTCAGGCTGCGTTCGATCTGGGTTTGAACCTCTCCCAAGGCGCGACGCACTTCACCGTCGTCCATAAATAGATTGTTCTGTCTTTCACGGTTCAGATAGGCGGCAAGCCCCTGCCCGTCGCGTGTCAGTTCGCGTGTATGTTCTTCTTGATACGCTTGCGCTGTGGTCAGCGAGGTGCGCAACACGTTTCCAACCGGTTCCGAAAACAATCCGTCCAATGCAATCGAAATCAGCGTGACCGAAAACACCGCAACCAGCACAATCGGAACAAGCGCTGATAAGGCGAAGACCCCTGTCAGCCGGACAGCCAACTGTGACCCCGCAGACCGCGCCCGCCGCGCAGAAATGATCCGCGCCACCTGACGCATCACCAAAGCGGCAACGATCAGCACATAGATGAGGTCCAGCAAAAGAACCAATTGCAGGGTTGTCGACGACGCCCCGCGATCCAACGGCCCAACGATAATGTAGGTCAGTGCAGCCAAAACAGGTGCAGCCACGATTAAACCCAGCGTCAGCGCACTTTGCACATGACGTTGGCGCAGCCAGCGGCTGAACCGTCCAAATTCGAGGCCTAGAAGGGTGCGCCGCAAGCGTTACGCCCTGTAATTGAGGTGAGGTCGCCCCCACGATACCGCTATTTTTATGTGGTCTGACGCATACTGACGTAAGCGCGCCACGGTTATGTTGCGGTTTTACATCAATTTGCGGCGCCGTGTCACGCGGATATCGAGGTCGGTGATTTTCTTTCGCAGTGTATTGCGGTTGATCCCCAACAAATCTGCACATTTCGCCTGATTTCCGCCAGTCGCATCAAGAGCAATCTCGATCAATGGACCTTCGACTTCTTTCAAAATCCGGTTGTAAAGACCCGGCGGCGGCAGAACACCTCCATGCAAGTCGAAATAACGGCGCAAATGCTTGCCCACGCTCGCGCTGAGCTTTTCGCCCTCGCTTCCTGACCGCAAGGGTTCGATCGCGGGCTGATTGCCAAGGACAAGTTCAACTTCGCTGCGGGTGATTTCTTCTTCTGCGGACGTGAATACAAGACGGCGCACTGCGTTTTCCAATTGCCGCACATTGCCCGGCCAACTGTAGGCGCGCACAAGATCAAGCGCTGCAGTCCCAAAGCGTCGCACGGGCGCACCATCGCGTTCAGCGCGGGCAAGAAAGTGTTCAGCCAGCAATGGAATGTCGTCCACGCGTTCACGCAAGGACGGAACCGCAACGGTCACGCCACCAAGGCGGTAGAACAGATCTTCGCGGAACTGCCCGTCTTCCATGCGGGCCATCAGGTCAGATTGCGATGTCGCCATGATCCTTGGCGCGTTGTCGCCCAAACTATCCAGCATCCGCACAATCCGCCCTTGGGCGGGTTCAGACAGATCGCTAACCTCATCAAATAGGATCGATCCACCTTTCGCACGGCTTAGAATTGTGGACGGACCATCCATCCCTTCCAAGTCTGGTGCAGACACAACGACAAACGGCAAGCTGCGCCGGTCGGAAAAGTCATGGACAGCGCGGGCAATCAGAGACTTGCCGGTTCCGCTTTCGCCAGTGATCAACACGGGCAGTTGCGTGTTCATGACACGTGCAACCAACCGGTAAAGGGCCTGCATAACCGCCGTGCGCCCGACAAGTGGCAAATCTCCACCCTGTTCGGTTGCCTTGGCGTCAGCGCTGCGTGTGACAGGGGCGCGGCGCTTGACCTCGAGTGCGCGGGCCGCACGTTTCATCAAATCGGGCAGATCAAACGGCTTGGGCAGATAGTCATAGGCTTCGGCTTCGGCTGCCTGAATAGCCGTCATAATCGTATTCTGTGCGGAAATCACAATAACCGGTAGCCCCGGGCGGGCTGCAGATATCTTGGGAAGCTGCTCTAATCCGTTCCCGTCAGGCATTACCACATCCGAGATTACCAGATCGCCCTTCCCCTCTTCCACCCACCGCATCAGCGTGACCAGAGAAGACGTCGCATGCACCTTGCATCCCGCGCGCGTCAGCGCTTGCGTCAGTACGGTGCGGATCGTGCGGTCGTCGTCAGCAACAAGAACTGTACCGTCCATTAGTTATCTCCTGTCAGGGTATCTGGTGGTGCTACGGGCAGTGAAATCCGGAACACGGTGCGGCCCGGAACGCTGTCGACCGAAATCCAGCCACCGCCGTCGCCGATCAGTTTGGAAACCAGCGCCAAACCAAGACCGGTTCCATTGTCTTTGCCCGACACGAAAGGTTCGAAAATGTCATCGGCGATTTCTGCCGGAAGACCGGGGCCATCATCAATAATTTCCACTTGCAACGGCAAACGCGCTTGCGTGCCATCAGAACGGCGCACGCGCAGCGACGTGTCATAGAACGTGTGCAGGCGAATACGGCCCGCATCGCGGCAGGCCTCGGACGCGTTTTTGAGAAGGTTCAGAAACACTTGCAACAACTGGTCTGCGTCCGCCAATGTTGACGGCAACGACGGGTCATAGTCTTCGATGAAAAGCATATGTGCCCCGAAACCTACTGAGGCTGATTGCCGTGCCCGGTCCAATATATCGTGGATGTTCACCGGTTTCAGAACCGGCGGCCGCAAGTTTCCAAACTGCTCTACCTGCTCGAGAAGCTTCACAATCCGGCGGCTTTCCTCGACGATCAGATCGGTCATTTCCTGATCTTCAGGGCTAAGACCCATCGACAATAGTTGCGCTGCGCCGGTAATGCCCGCAAGCGGGTTCTTGATTTCATGGGCCAGCATTTCCGCCATACCAATCGCGGATTTGGCGGCTTTGCCGGTGGAATGGTTCTGGTTGATCCGGCTCGCAATCTCGCGCGGGCTGATCATGACAATCATTGTATCGTCCGCCCCCTGCAACGGTGCGAACTGAATGTTGCACAGCATTGGCGCACGTTCACCGCTGCCCACATCTACGTCGTTCACAAAAAGCGATGTACGGTTCTTGCGGGCTCGGCCAAACGGCGCCTCGAGCGGGGCGTCAATCATCACCTTTTCCCACAGCTTTTGACCCACCAGCGATTTCGCCGACATATTCAAAAAGCTTTCCGCGGCAGGATTGCTCATCGTGATCACGTCGTCGCCGTCCAGCATCAGGGATGGGACCGGCAGAGACGACCAAAGCGCTTGTCCTAAAATCATGCGGCTACCTTTTCGCTTAATGCATCGGGCAAGTCGCGCAAAACATCTGTGGGGTTGGCGTGGGTCAAGATCGCTTTGCGCAGCAAAGTTCCGGTTCCTACATCGTCCATGTACCAACCCAAGTGCTTGCGAGATACTTTGCGACCCATATCTGTTCCGTAAAACGACAGCATCGCCTCGTAGTGGGTGCAGACCATGTCGATCAGGGCTTGGCCCTGCGGTATCTGTGGCGGCGTAGTGCCATGCAGGTCCGCGGCCACTTGCGCCAGAACCCAAGGCCGCCCTTGCGCACCGCGCCCGATCATCACGCCATCCGCACCCGACAAACGCAAAGCCTCGCGTGCCGTCGCGGCGTCGACAATATCGCCATTTGCGATCACGGGAATACGCACCGCGTCTTTGATCCGCCGGATCGCCGCCCAATCCGCTGATCCTTTGTAGAATTGACACCGCGTGCGCCCATGGATCGTCACCAGCTTGATACCTGCATCTTCGGCGCGTTTTGCGACCTCTGCCGCGTTCAATGAAAGATCGTCCCATCCAAGACGGGTTTTCAGCGTCACAGGAATATCGACCGCATTCACAACCGCCTCTATCAACGACAGCGCATGATCTGGTGTGCGCAGTAACGCAGAGCCGGAATAGCCGCTTGTCACCTTTTTGGCGGGGCACCCCATATTGATGTCAATGAACGCAGCGCCATTTGCCTCAATCATGCGGGCGGCCTCTGCCATCCAATAAGCCTCGCGTCCGGCGATCTGGACGGCGGTTCCTGCCTGATCATACCCCAGTTCTGCCTTTTCACGGGCTGCGGGTTTGGCTTGCACCATTTCCTGACTGGCGACCATTTCACTGACCACCCAGCCTGCTCCGAAGGACGCAACCAATTGACGAAACGGCAAATCTGTAATGCCCGCGAGCGGGGCAAGTGCCACCGGCGGGGTCAAAGTAACGTCATTCAAGACCACAGATTCGTTATTCGCCAAAGTGCTGTACACGCATTGTTTGATTGTAATTGACCCAGTTGATAGGTCGAGATAGCGCTGATCGCAACGAAACCAAGCCAGAACTGTCCTGCAATATTAGCATATGCCTAATTATTAGGCATAACGCGCGCAAAACTGCCGAATTGCGTCGCTGGGGGCAAGCCAATACACCTGAGGCACGCAAGGATGGGAAAGTCATGAAGACAGCAGCAATCATCGTCGCCGCCGGCCGCGGAACCCGCGCAGGTGGCCCGCTTTCCAAGCAGTGGCAAATCCTTGGCGGTCGCCCTGTTGCCGCACATGCCATGGCCC
>UPTN01000191.1_pt1 | contig 34165 bp, 35 predicted proteins | sample 2160111 | NCBI WGS metagenome assembly UPTN01 (sample SAMN06265058, study PRJEB28932) | marine metagenome | isolation source: Columbia River Estuary | place: USA:Columbia River Estuary, USA | collected 2014-05-05
AGCCAACGTCGCTTACTGGCAATCGCCTTCATCTCTTCGTGAACTTCTGGATTATCTGGCGGCTGATCGCGCCGGACAATCTTGGGATCGACACCGACAAGCCTGCACGCCCGGCGTTGCGAGATATCATGATCCCGCATTGCCTTGCGTGCTGCAGCCCGTCGCACATTCGGTGTCGTCAGTTCTTTCCCAGCAAATCCTTCAGAACAACATTGTCGAGAATCGTGTCAGCCAACAGACGCTTCAGCTTGGCGTTCTCATCCTCCAGCGACTTAAGGCGATGGGTGTCAGAAACGTTCATGCCACCATATTTTGCTTTGAACTTGTAAAACGACGCAGGGCTCAGGCCATGTCTGCAACACACCTCTGCCATCGGCATCCCAGCTTCCTGTTCTTTGATCATCCCGATTATTTGAGCTTCGGTAAAACGGCTCCGTCGCATTTTGTTTGCTCCTTCAAAGGTTGAGCAAACTCTACATTAAACTGAGGGAAGTTTGGGGGGCAGGTCACGACAGTTCCGATCCAGAGCGAATGAACCGCGTCCTGCAGGCCTTTGCGCCCCATTGCGCGGACAGTCGTTTGCCCAGAACTCTGGCCGCGAAATTACGCAAAGTGGGTCTGGAAATCGGAGAAGTCAGCTTCTTCCCGATCATCAATGTGGATCGCTACGAAGGGTGTTATTCGGAAACGATCGTGCCATTTTTCAAGGCTTATATCAAAGGCGCAGGAACCGTTCCCGAGGCCGAATTAGAAGCTTGGTTCGACGATCTGGCGGACCTGAATGCGAAAGGCGCGCACTTCTTCTCAACGGGTCGGTTCAGCTTCGCGTTCGTCAAGCCTTAGCAGTACCGTGAGGTCAAATCATTGTGCCCTGCCAGCAAGGGCGGTTGCGGAAATATGTCAATCTGTCCCGCGCCTCTCACATTACCGTCAGGCCGATTGCGTCAACCCGTCGCATGGGCCACAACGTGCGAAACATTGGGCCAAATCACATGCTCGACCGCTATGCACGCCGCTTGATTGATCCGCCTCTGAACCAAATCGGTGCAGGGCTCGCGGCGCGTGGGTACACAGCAAACGGTGTGACGTTGATCGGGTTGGCATTGGGGTTGTTTGCAGCATTTCTGATTGCGATTGGTGCGCCTGTGCTTGCTCTGATACCGCTGTTGGCCAGCCGGATTGCTGATGGATTGGACGGTGCCGTTGCCCGCGCTACCCAAAAGACCGACTTTGGCGGGTATCTTGATATTGCGGCGGACTTTTTGTTCTACGGTGCGATCCCGCTGGCGTTTGTGTTGTCTGATCCTGCTGGAAATGGCGCTGCTGGCGCGTTCCTGCTGGCGTCTTTCTATTTCAACGGAACCAGCTTTCTGGGTTATGCCATCTTGGCTGAAAAGCACGGGGATAAAACCGACGCGCAAGGCCAAAAGTCGCTTTATTATTCCAATGGCATTCTAGAAGGGACCGAAACTATCGTGTTTTTCGTGATCCTTTGCCTGCTGCCACATCTGTTCACACCGCTTGCATGGGTCTTTGGGGCTTTGTGCTTTGCGACGGCTACTTTGCGGATTTACGCCGCCAAACAAATCTACACGACATAAAGGAATAACCCGATGAAACATCTCGCCATTTTGGCTGCTTTGCTGGCCCCCGTTCCGGCATTTGCAGAGACTGACCCTGCGAACTGGGACGGCGTCACTGCGGCTGCCCAGGGGCAAACCGTCTATTGGAATGCTTGGGGTGGATCGACCACAACCAATGATTTCATCGCATGGGTTGGCGCGCGTGTCGCAGAAGACTACGGCGTCACGCTAGAGCATGTGAAGCTGACTGATACCGCCGATGCAGTGACCCGCGTGCTGTCTGAAAAGCAAGCTGGCGAAGACGACGATGGCGCGATTGATATGATCTGGATTAACGGCGCAAACTTTGCCGCGATGAAGGATGCGGATTTGCTGTTTGGTCCTTACGCCGAACAACTGCCGAACTGGGCCTTTGTTGATGTGGATGGCAAGACCGTCCAGACAGACTTTACCGTGCCAGTCGAAGGCTATGAAAGCCCGTGGGCGATGGCGCAGGTTGTGTTCATCCATGATACCGCCGATTTGGCGGAACCACTTGGATCGATGCAAGCGATCCTTGAATGGTCCCAAGCCAATCCGGGCCGTTTCACATATCCGCAGCCGCCAGATTTCTTGGGTACAACGTTCCTCAAGCAAGCATTGGTTGACCTTTTGGATGATGCGTCCGTGTTGTCCGAGCCAGCGACGGATGAGAACTATGATGCTGTCACGGCCCCGCTTTGGACCTATCTGGATGCACTGACCCCGACTTTATGGCGGGCAGGGCGTGCCTATCCGACAACGGGTCCGGCGCAGTTGCAACTGATCGCTGACGGCGAAGTTGATCTGGCGATTTCGTTCAGCCCCGGTGAAGCGACTGCCGCGATTGCCAACAACCAGTTGCCATCGACAGCGCGGACTTTCGTGTTGGACAAAGGCACCATTGGCAACGCGTCTTTCGTGGCGATCCCTTACAATTCGGGTTCATCCGAAGGTGCGATGGTTGTCGCGAACTTCCTCATGTCACCAGAAGCACAGGCGCGTGCGCAAGACCCAGAAATTTTGGGTTACGGTACCGTGCTGAATATGGATGCACTGTCGGCTGACGATCGTGCGCGGTTTGATGCCTTGGAGTTGGGCGTTGCGACACTGTCACCCGCAGAATTGGGCGCAGTCCAAGCAGAGCCGCACCCAAGCTGGATGACACGTATCGCTGACGATTGGGCCAGCCGCTACGGTGTTGCGCAGTAGACGCGAAAGTTGCGGCAAGGCATGAAGACAAACCGCGCCTTGCCGCTACTACCGATCATCACCTTGTTGGTGATGTTAGGGCCTGTGATTGCGGGCCTTGTCGGGACCATATTGCCAGCCTTCGGGCATTTGCCCGCCGCTGGTCTAACTGGTCCGTCGCTAGCGCCATTTCGTGATCTGTTTGATTGGGCAGGTCTGCCGCGTGCGGCCCTTTTGTCGATCACGACAGGGTTGCTCGCCACTTCGATCTCGCTCGCCATTGTTATGCTTGTCACGGCGGGCTGGTCCGGCACAAAACCGTTCCGCACGTTAGAGCGTTTATTGTCCCCATTACTGTCCGTCCCGCACGCGGCGGCGGCTTTTGGTTTGGCGTTTTTGATCGCACCATCTGGTTGGCTGTCGCGCTTGTTTTCGCCTGTTTTGACCGGATGGGACCGGCCCCCTGATTTGTTGATCGTTCAGGACACGTGGGGTTTGACGATGACCCTTGGTTTGATCGTGAAAGAGGTCCCGTTTCTGCTGTTGATAACACTCGCGGCTCTTGGTCAGACGGACGCAAAGCGCAGTATCACGATTGCCCAAGCGCTGGGCTATGGGCGTGTCACGGGTTGGCTCAAGACCGTATTCCCACGCGTCTATGCGCAGATCAGACCACCGATCTATGTGGTGCTGGCCTATTCGATGTCCGTTGTGGACGTTGCTGTGATCTTGGGGCCGAACACGCCGCCTTCGCTATCTGTGCAGATCGTGAAATGGATGTCTGATCCTGATCTCGCGATGCGGCTTGAAGGGGCGGCGGGTGCGCTATTGCAGCTTGGGCTAGTGGTCGGTGCTTTGGTGTTTTGGCGTCTTGGCGAAGTCGTCGTGGCCCACTTTGGTCGCAAATGGATCGCGACAGGTGCGCGTGGGCGGTTTGATCCGGTGGTTGCGAATGTTGCGCTGATTGCTGGCGCTGGTTCTGCGCTGATCGTGCTGTTTGGTATCGTGGTTCTGGCGATCTGGTCGTTCGCTGGCTTTTGGGGCTTTCCAGATGCCTTTCCCGATGAATTCACGTTGCGCAACTGGATGCGTTTCGGCCCCGGTACGCTGGATGCACTTTATGAGACGGCACTGATCGCCTGCACAGCCGCCTTGATCGCGCTGATTTTGACGATTGGCTGCCTAGAGGCGGAATACCGTTATGGTCTGACATTCAGCCAACGCGCTGTTTGGTTGTTGTATCTACCCCTTCTGATCCCGCAGACAGCATTTCTGCCGGGCCTGCAGACGCTTATGCTGAATATCGGCGCGGATGTGGGGCGGGTGCCTGTGATGATGGCGCACTTGGTGTTCGTGTTGCCTTACGTGTTTTTATCCTTGGCTGATCCTTTTCGGGCATGGGACGGACGGATGGGTGTGATCGCTTCAGCATTAGGCGCTAGCCCCAATGGCGTGCTCTGGCGCGTGCGTTTGCCGATGCTGTTGCGACCTGTGCTGACAGCTTTGGCGGTGGGGCTTGCGGTGTCTGTTGGTCAGTATCTGCCAACGCTTCTGATCGGCGGTGGGCGTGTTGCGACCCTCACCACCGAAGCTGTCGCCCTTGCATCAGGCGGTGACCGCCGTGCGATTGGCGTGTACGGTTTGATGCAAACGGGGGCGGCTTTGATCCCGTTCGCGCTGGCATTGCTGATCCCTGCATTGGCTTGGCGCAATAGAAGAGGGCTGCTTCATGGATAAGGGTCTATCCTTGCAGGATGTGACGATAATGAAGGGCAGTACGCCTTTGTTGTCGGTGTCTCATGATATCGCATCGGGCGAGGTTTTGACCGTGATGGGTCCCTCTGGTGTTGGCAAATCGACCCTGCTGGCCTTTGTCACGGGCACCTTGGCTGCAGATTTCACCGCAACGGGACGGGTCTTGCTGGATGGGCATGACATCACGGATGCAGCGCCGCACCAGCGCCGTGTCGGGATTTTGTTCCAAGACGACCTGTTGTTTCCACACTTGTCCGTTGGCGCGAATCTTACCTTTGGACTGCTCGCCGGTGGGACTGCTGCGGCACGTCACGACAAGGTCCAAGAGGCGTTGCGCGAAGTCGGCCTCGAAGGTTTCGCAGACCGCGATCCGGCAACTCTTTCTGGCGGTCAAAAGGCGCGGATTGCGCTGATGCGGATGCTTCTATCGGAACCTTGTGCATTGCTGTTGGACGAACCCTTTTCGCGCCTTGATGCAACACTACGTGCCCAAGTCCGCGAAATGGTTTTCGACCGCGCAAAGGCCCGCGGTCTGCCCGTGTTGATGGTCACACATGATGCTGAAGATGCGCAGGCTGCGGGCGGTATGATTATCACGCTGGGTGGTTAGGTGGCGGCAGCACTGCTTTGCAACGAGGTCAAGACGTCTAGCGCGCGCTCTGCCATATCTGACGGCACAAAGACATGGTCGTGGTGAAACGCAGCAATCATATTGCAAGGTATGTCGTTTTCCCCAAGTGCAGATGCAACGGCTGCAGTGAGGCCGACCCCGTCGAGCGATGAAAACACATTTAGCGTGATGCACCGCATAGGCATGTCGATGGGTTGACCAGACTTCTTGGCCAACGCGACCGGAACCAACATCGAAAGCCCTTCCTGTTCGCGGAACGTCGAAATTGAATCTGAAGACAGCGTAGCAGTAAGGTCAGTATCATTGGTTGTGACAAAAACAAAATCTCCAGATTGGAGAACCGGGGTCATCCCTGAGATCATGTCGTGGGCTGTGTGCGCTATCTTTGTCATACGAGTATTTCCATATTTTGGTTTGTGTTCCGCCTAAAGCGACTACGGCCATCCTTTGCGCCGTGGCACCCGTACTGCAAGCATTGGTTTTAACAAAGGCGACCGAAACCTGTTGAGGTCAAGCGCCTCATGGACACCCGTCACGACTTCGCCGTCAATCTGTGTCTGCACGGCAGAGCGGGAATAGAACGGCGCGTCCAGCATGGGCAGCACTTGTTTCGGCATCACACCTTCATCGGCACGGGTTTCGCGCATGACCTGCCAAAGCGAGCGTTTGAAACGGGTGCGCGGTGGGGCTGTAACGATCTTGGCTTTCCCTTCTTTATCAAAGGCAATCGCCGTGTCCAAGGTGCTGCCATCGCGACGCACAGCATCGTAAATGCAGGTCGCTCCTGATTTGGTTGGGTAACGCCCCCAAGTCCAAAAGCTGAAGTCTTCTTCCAGTGATCGCGTACCAAAATTACTGTCGAAATAGCCGTGACCGGACCATTGCCAGCCCTTCGCTTCGAGATCGACTTTGATGTCTGACGAGGGCGCGAAGGGTCGCCAGATATGCGCGCCGTCAGGGGTGAGTGGCAGTTCCACAGACGTCATTGCATGGGGTGTGATTGTGATCTGTCCCTTCACGCGGCTGATCAAAGGCGGGCTGCTGATCTCGTTGATGGAAATCACCAGTTCGCGGCCGTTCCAGTGCATCGATGACGGCCCGACCTGCAAGGTGTCTGGCGTCGTCGTAAGTGCGGCCCGCCCCCGATCTGTCATCGTGAACCGCCCGCCTTTGCCGTATGTAGCCACGTTGATGCAGCAATGGTTGGCGGGGTCTTTGCGACCTGACCACGCATACCACGGTGAAAACACCGATCCGATAAATCCTATGACAGAGACCGCTTTGGTTCCGCAGGCGCTGATCCCGTCAACGTACCACCACGCGTAGCCGTTTGGGGGGACGTCAAGGTGGAAGCATGGTCCGTCATGATCGCCGCGGCCGCGTGCGCTGCGGAGAGCGTCGCCATCGGCACTCCCGCCCCCGGATGTGCCCCGCCCCCGCATAGGTACAGCCCCTTGATCGGTGTTCGTGCCGTCGGGCGCTTGAAGGCTGCTGTCAGACCATGCGGGCTCCGCCCGTAAAGGGAACCGCTGCTGGCTGGAAACAGATGATCGAAACCCTGCGGTGTCGTCAGCGCGTCCGGCCCCGGTGTCGGGCTGAATGTCAGGCCGAACTGTTGCAGGCGTGCGAAAGTCTGTGTCTGGCATAGGGGCTTTTCCTTGTGGGCGTCGCGGGGAACCGGCGGTCCGTTCATGATAATCTCGAACCGTTGCAGCGCATCTGCGGCTTTGTGTCCGTGGTCTTGGGCGCAAAGATAAAGCGTGGCGTCGGTGGGCATTTCGCCTTTGGCAAGCGCTGCGAATTCAGCTTTGGGGTCATGGCCGAAGAATACCGTGTGGTGTGCTAGATCAACGCCTGATGGCCTGGCTGCAAAAGCATGGACATAGGCCGACAGACTACGGGGGGACACTTGGGTTTCCTGCACGGCAGGTTTGACGCCCTCACCCAGCAACCCTGACTGCAACGCGCACGGGTCACCGTTGAACAGAACGATGTCCGCTGGAAAATGCGCGTCTAAAGTCTGCACGCCTGAGGTGCGCCCGTTTTGCTGTGTAATCCGCGTGGCTTTGGTGTTGTAGTGGAATTCCGCCCCGCGCGATTTTGCAAGTTCCGCAATCGTCTGTGCTAGCCTCTGAATACCCCCATTGACAGACCAAACACCCTGCGCCTCTGCATGCCAGATCAGCGACAGGATCGCGGGCGAGGCATAAGGCGACCCTCCAACATAAGTGGCGTAGCGACCGAAAAGCTGCGCCAATTGCGGATTTCGAAAGCTGGATTTTAGGAGACCCGCCATTGTGCGGTGCGGCGCCATATCAGGGATCAGTGACGGGTTTCCCAGAACGGTTTTCGTCATCGCCCATTGGCGCGGCGCGTGCGCGTGCATCATTGGCGCGTCAAAGGCAGCAAAAAGGCGTTGGGCGCGGGCAGAAAAACGCGCAAATTCCTGACCAGCCTTTGATCCGAACGCAGCAGTCACATTCGAATGGCTGTGCGCCTGATCAGCCATAAGATCGAGCTGCGTTCCGTCATCCCAATAATGTCGCGCCAATGTCGCCAACGGCTCAAGCGTGAGGTGCGCGGATAATTCCTCGTCGACATCGGTGAAAAGAGCCTCGAACACCGGACGCATCGTCAGAACGGTTGGTCCGGCATCAACGGGGCCAGCTGCCGAAGGAACTGTGCGCATTTTGCCGCCAGCTGCGCCGTGCATGTCCAGAACTGTGACCTCACAACCTTGATGTGCCAGTCGCAAGGCTGCGGCCAATCCGCCGATACCTGCCCCAATAATCACGATTTTGGGCGGTTGCTGCGCCATGTCGTTCCTGAATCGATTGTTATATTTGATTTACATTGACATATGTAAACTTAAATTGACACTATAGTTTGTAAAGGAGACGCAAATGAGAATCTCAGAGCGTATCGATGCAGCGATGGTGCGGGCTATTGCGCACGGACAGGGCGGTGTTGCGCCAGCAAAGCTTGCGTCTGCGCTGGAATACGCTGTTACACCGGGTGGTGCGCGGATCAGGCCGACGATCCTGACGTCTGTGGCGATGGCCTGTGGCGATGATCGCCCGCAGTTGACGGATGCTGCCGCAGTTGCGTTAGAAGTGATCCATTGCGCAAGCCTCGTGCATGATGACCTTCCGTGCTTTGATGATGCGGACATGCGCCGCGGCAAGCCGTCGGTTCACAAGGCCTACTCGGAGCCGCTGGCGGTGCTGGCTGGCGATAGTTTGATAATTCTGGGGTTTCAGCTTCTGGCGCGCGCGGCGGGTGATGCACCTGAACGCGCGGTTCAGTTGATTGATATTCTTGGCACGCGAACCGGCATGCCTTTTGGTATTTGCGCGGGACAGGGTTGGGAAAGTGAAGCTGCGATTGATCTTTCAGCCTATCACCAAGCTAAAACCGGCGCTCTTTTTATCGCCGCCACCCAGATGGGTGCAGTTGCTGCAGGTCAAGAGGCAGCGCCTTGGGAAGAACTTGGCGCACGTATTGGCGAGGCGTTTCAGGTCGCTGATGATTTACGCGATGCGCTGTGTGATGCAGCGACGCTGGGCAAGCCCGCAGGGCAAGACGATCTGCACGGACGTCCCAATGCGGTGGCTGTTTATGGGGTCCAAGGGGCGATCCAGCGCTTTGATGATATCTTGGGTGGGGCGATTTCGTCGATCCCCGCTTGCCCTGGCGAGGCAGCCTTGGCACAAATGGTACGTGCGTACGCTGACAAATTGGTGCCTGCGGGTGCGCGTAGCAGGCCAACTGTTGCCGGGGAATAATGACCGAACCTCAACTGCCTGATCCAATCGCTCCGCCGCCGCGCGGGGCCGTTAAACGTTCTAGCCGCTTTACTCGCCTTATGGCCTCGCGCAAATTTCAGCGCTGGGCTGCGCGTTTTCCTCTTTTCCGTGGTATCGTTCGCACTGAAGGCGAGGCGATGTTTGATCTTGTTGCAGGGTTTTGCCACAGCCAGATTCTGCAAGCATTTGTGCGACTGAAGATGCCGCAGATCTTGCTAAAGCAAGAGATGACAGCAGAGGTTCTGGCCGCCGAAGTCGATGTTCCTCTTGCAAGGTTTCACGTTCTTTTGGGCGCCTGCACTGCGCTTGGATTGATCAAACGCCGCCGCGCGGGCCGCTATGCATTGACGCGGCGTGGCGCTGCTATGGCTGGCGTGCCCGGTTTGGCTGGCATGATTGACCACCACGAAATCCTGTATCTTGATCTGGCCGATCCGGTGGCATTCTTTCGCGGTGAGGTCGAAACGGAATTGGCTGAATTCTGGCCTTATGTGTTCGGCGCAAGCGGTGCGACCGATCCTGCTATTACGGCGCAGTATTCTGATCTGATGACCGAAAGTCAGGCGTTGGTCACCGAAGACACGCTTGCTGCGGTAAATCTCCGGGACGCGCATCGCATAATGGATGTGGGCGGCGGAACCGGAGCATTTCTGACCGAAGTTGGTTTGGCCTATCCCGACCTGTCCCTTACCTTGCTAGATCTGCCCGCAGTTGTCCCCGCTGCAAGGGAAAGATTTGAACGCGCAGGTCTGCTTAATCGTGCTGAGATTGTCCCCGGTTCATTTCGGGACCGTGACCTTCCTGACGGCGCAGATCTGATCACATTGATCCGGGTTTTGTACGATCACACCGACGAAACCGTGGTTGCATTACTGCGTGCGGCACATGACGCGCTGCCACCTGGCGGCCGCATTGTTGTTTCCGAACCAATGACGGGCGGACCCGAGCCATACCGCCCGGGTGACGCCTATTTTGCCCTTTATTGTATGGCGATGCGCACCGGACGCGCACGCTCCGTGGATGAGATCAAAGCGCTTTTGCGCGAGGCTGGATTTGCCGACATCAAAGCGCCAACGGCACGACGACCTTTCATCACATCTGCTGTGACGGCTGTAAGGCCAGATTGACACCTCGACTGTCTAAAGTAATTGACACTTACGTGTGTAACGCTAAACTCGATTTAGGAACGAGCGTTGCAGCCGAAGTGAATTTTGCATGTGACGCCGAGGGAGAAATCGTTGGAAACCAAGGCTGTTTTGTTATCAGCGCCCGGCATGCTTGGGTTGGATCAGGTGGGAATCATTCCCCCTCTGGCTGACGATATTGTGGTCGAAATCAAGCATTCCGGCATTTCAACAGGCACTGAAAAGCTGTTTTGGACGGGCGAAATGCCGCCATTTCCGGGCATGGGTTATCCTTTAATCCCTGGTTACGAAGCTGCCGGAGAAGTCGTTGAAGCGGGCGCTGACAGTGGCTACCGCGTTGGTGAACATGTCTTTGTGCCGGGTGCTAGCTGCTACGAAGGCGCCCATGGGCTGTTCGGTGCCGCCGCGCAAACACTTGTGACAAAGGCATCTCGTGTGACACGGATTGATCGCGGTTTTGGTGCTGCAGGCGCTTTGCTTGCGTTGGCTGCAACTGCACGTCACGCAATGGCTGGACCCAACAAAGCCGTTCCCGATCTGATTATCGGGCATGGTGTTTTGGGGCGTTTGCTTGCACGTTTGACCGTTGCTTCTGGTGCGCCTGCCCCGACTGTGTGGGAGATCGACCCGATCCGGATGAGCGGAGCGGTTGGCTATGATGTAACCACCCCCGAAAACGATCCGCGCCGCGATTACAAATCCGTCTATGACGCCTCTGGCCGTGGCGATCTTCTGAACGACTGGATCGGCCGCCTTGCCAAAGGTGGCGAGATTGTCTTGGCCGGGTTCTATACCGCCCCGATCCAATTCGCCTTCCCGCCCGCCTTTATGAAAGAGGCGCGCTTTCGCATTAGCGCTGAATGGTCACCCGACGACATGACTGCGACCAAAGCATTGGTCGAGGCCGGTACGCTCGAACTGGCTGATCTGATTACACATCAACAACCCGCAGAAGCTGCTGGCGGCGCGTATCAAACCGCGTTCACCGATCCGGCCTGCCTGAAAATGATCCTGAATTGGGGAACCGCATGAAAGATGAAATTCCAAACCTGAAGGATTTCGATCAGCGATTGCGCGACGAAGCCAATGAGGAACCGACGCTTGAAGTGCCGCAGGGCGAGCCGACATCGAAGACGCAGATCATCGCGATCTATGGCAAAGGCGGTATTGGTAAATCATTCACGCTTGCGAACCTCAGCCATATGATGGCCGAGATGGGCAAGCGCGTGTTGCTGATCGGGTGTGACCCGAAATCCGACACAACCAGCCTGTTGTTTGGCGGTAAAGCCTGCCCGACAATCATTGAAACGTCTGCCAAGAAAAAGCTTGCTGGCGAAGAAGTCGCGATTGGCGACGTCTGCTTCAAGCGCGGCGGCGTGTTCGCGATGGAACTGGGCGGGCCCGAAGTGGGCCGTGGTTGTGGAGGCCGTGGCATTATCCACGGTTTTGAATTGCTCGAAAAGCTGGGCTTTCATGATTGGGACTTTGATTACGTCCTGCTTGATTTCCTTGGTGATGTTGTCTGTGGCGGCTTTGGCCTGCCCATCGCGCGCGATATGGCGCAGAAAGTTATCCTTGTTGCCTCAAATGATCTCCAATCGCTTTATGTTGCTAACAATGTCTGCTCGGCGGTCGAATATTTCCGAAAACTGGGTGGCAACGTTGGGGTCGCCGGACTTGTCATCAATAAAGATGACGGATCGGGAGAGGCGCAAGCTTTCGCCAAAGCTGTTAGCATACCTGTCCTTGCTGCAATCCCGCAGGACGACGATTTAAGGAAGAAAAGCGCGAACTATGTGATCGTTGGCACCAACGAAAGCCAATGGGGTCCGATGTTTGCGGGACTTGCTGACGCAGTTGGCATCGCGCCGCCTGTTCGGCCGAACCCGCTTGATCAAGATGGATTGCTTGGCCTCTTCGACGCCAAAGACACCGGTGGTGACTATCAGCTCGTTCCTGCGACGGACGTCGACATGCGCGGCAAGAACGCGCTGCCGAAAGAAAGCCTCGAGGTAATTTACGATGATGCGTAGTTCCGGGCCTCCGACGATCTCACCTGACGTATTGCCAGAAATCCTGCGAGAGGTTCGCCAATCGCTGGTCCGCGGAATGCCGGATCATGCGCAACGGTTTCTGCGCGACATCCCGCAGTCGGCCCCTGCATCCCAAGAGACCCCAAATCATGACACATGATGCCGACACCATGGGCTACGAAGTTGGCTATGATGAGGCTGGCAAAGTTCAGATCATCGAAGGTGCGGCACGTGAAGACGCTTCTGACCTGCCGGTTGCCGCCCAGCAAACTGCCCTAGATGGGGGGTGCACTGCGAGTGCGGGAACGATGGAAGCCGCGGCACGCGCTGCGGGCAAATCCGACATTCTGGATCAATACGCCAAGGACTATCCGCAAGGACCCCATGACCAGCCACAAAGCATGTGCCCTGCGTTTGGGTCATTGCGCGTGGGTCTTCGGATGAAACGTGTGGCGACTGTTCTGTCCGGTTCGGCGTGCTGTGTGTACGGCTTGACCTTTGTGTCGCACTTCTACGGTGCGCGGCGGTCGGTTGGTTACGTGCCGTTTAACTCCGAAACGTTGGTTACCGGCAAGCTGTTCGAGGACATTCGCGAGAGCGTCCATGATATGGCCGATCCAGATCGTTATGACGCAATTGTGGTGACAAACCTTTGCGTGCCAACTGCATCCGGTGTGCCGCTGCGGTTGCTGCCGAAAGAAATTAACGGCGTGCGTATCGTCGGTATCGATGTCCCCGGCTTTGGTATTCCGACCCACGCAGAGGCAAAAGATGTTCTTGCGGGTGCGATGTTGAACTACGCCCGTGAAGAAGTAAAAGCTGGACCGGTTGCCCGCCCTGTCGGCGGCAAACATGCCCGTCCGACCGTGGCGCTGCTTGGTGAAATGTTCCCGGCTGATCCGATGATGATCGGTGCAATGCTGGCCCCGATGGGGCTCGCCGCTGGTCCGGTTGTCCCCACCCGTGAGTGGCGCGAGCTATATGCCGCCCTTGATTGTGGCGTCGCCGCTGCGATCCACCCGTTCTATACGGCCGCAATTCGCGAGTTTCAGGCCGCTGGCCGCAAGATTGTCGGTTCGGCACCTGTTGGCCATGATGGCACCGCTGCTTGGTTGGCGGCGATTGGTGATGCGTACAACGTCAAACCTGACCAGATCGCTGCAGCACAAAATGCATTCTTGCCTGCGATCAAAGGTGCGCTTTCGGGCGCGAAGATCAACGGCACTGTGACGGTTTCAGGGTACGAAGGGTCCGAGTTGCTGGTCGCCCGTTTGCTGATCGAAAGTGGCGCGGATGTGCCATATGTCGGCACGGCTTGTCCCAAGACTGAATGGTCGCGCGCTGATGCTGAATGGTTGGCCGCGAAGGGCGTGAAGGTTAAATATCGCGCCTCACTCGAAGATGACCTTGCGGCGGTTGATGCGATCAATCCTGATTTGGCTATCGGCACGACACCGGTTGTCCAGCATGCGAAAGAACGCGCAATTCCGGCGCTTTACTTCACCAATCTGCTGTCTGCCCGCCCTTTGATGGGGCCTGCGGGTGCCGGATCGCTGGCGCAGGTCGTCAATGCGGCGATCGCTGGCAAAGAAAAAATGGACACCATGCGCGCGTTCTTTGAGGGCGTTGGCAAAGGTGACACTGCGGGTGTCTGGGAAGGCGCGCCAAACTTGCGCCCTGATTTCCGTGCTTTGCATCAGAAGAAGCTAGATAAGATGGCCCGCGCCGCCCAAGCGGAGCAAATGATATGATGTTTGCTTATGTGGCATATGGTGTTGGGGGCGCTGCCCCCGCTACGCCCCCCCGGAGTTTTGAAAGCAAGATGATTAAGGGGGCTTGCGCATGCTAGTCACCGATCATGACCGCGCGGGCGGATACTGGGGTGCAGTTTATGCATTCTGTGCAGTCAAAGGCTTGCAGGTTGTCATTGATGGCCCTGTGGGTTGTGAAAACCTGCCCGTCACATCCGTGCTGCATTACACCGACGGTCTGCCGCCACATGAGCTGCCGATTGTTGTAACGGGTCTTGCTGAAACCGAAATGGGTGAAGGCACCGAAGAAGCGATGAAGCGTGCGTGGAAAACGCTTGATCCGGCACTGCCTGCTGTTGTTGTCACTGGCTCAATCGCTGAGATGATCGGTGGCGGTGTCACGCCACAAGGCACGAATATCCAGCGCTTTTTGCCGCGCACCATTGATGAAGATCAGTGGGAATGTGCAGACCGCGCGATGACGTGGATTTTTACCGAATTTGGCATGACCAAAGGCCGTATGCCGCCCGAGAAAAAGCGCGAAGAGGGTGCCGCACCCCGCGTGAATATCCTTGGGCCGATGTATGGCGCGTTCAACATGCCGTCCGATCTAGCCGAAATTCGTCGTCTGGTCGAAGGTATTGGCGCTGAAGTGAACATGGTGATGCCCCTTGGTGCTCATGTCGCGGAAATGCGCAATCTGGTGAATGCCGATGTGAACGTCACGATGTACCGCGAATTTGGTCGCGGCCTTTGTGAGGTGCTGGGCAAGCCATATTTGCAGGCGCCTTTCGGGATCGATTCAACCACGAAATTCCTGCGTAAGCTAGGCGAGTTGACGGGTCTTGACCCTGAACCATTCATCGAGCGTGAAAAGCATTCTACCATCAAACCCGTTTGGGACATGTGGCGGTCTGTGACCCAAGATTTCTTTGCGACGGCTGAATTCGCGATTGTTGCGAACGAGACTTACGCGCGTGGCGTGCGGCACTTCCTAGAAGGCGATCTGGGTTTTCCATGCGCTTTCGCTGTCGCCCGCACCCGTGGCAAGAAAACCAACAATGACGAAGTGCGCAGCATGCTGCACACCAAACGGCCACTGATCGTGATGGGTTCTATCAACGAGAAAATGTATCTCGCCGAGATGAAAGCAGGGCATGGACCAAGCCCTGTGTTTATCCCCGCCAGCTTCCCCGGTGCTGCGATCCGCCGTGCCACTGGTACGCCGTTTATGGGCTACGCCGGTGCAACTTATCTGCTGCAAGAGGTCTGCAATGGCCTGTTTGATGCACTGTTCCACATCCTGCCATTGGGTACGGACATGGACGCAACCGATGCCACGCTAACCCCGCTGCGCCGCGATTTCCCTTGGGATGCGGACGCACAGGCCAAGCTGGACGAGATCGTGGCGACACACCCGATCCTGACCCGAATTTCTGCCGCTAAAACGCTGCGCGATGCAGCAGAGCGTGCAGCCCTCGACGCCGGCAACGACCGGGTTGTTCTTGAAACCGTCGAAACACTGCAACCATCCACTGGAGGACGCAAATGACCGATTTTACAACAGACATGCCCCACACCGCACGGGCCCGGTCAGCGCCGCCAAAGCGCGAATATTATGCGTATTTCGCGCTGATTTTTGTCGCGACGCTTCCGCTGTGCATGTTGACGTGGGCCTTGTCCGCGACACGCCGGATGGAGCTGCCCGCAAAGGGCCCATTCGCGAAAGCCTGGACACAGGCACGCATCATTACGCCGCAAATCTTCAGCGCATGATTTGCAGGCAAACAGTTTTGTCCGGCAACGGACATCCGATGTTCATCATTCCCCCCCGGGATGATGGATTGGGGCAGAGGAAGAGCTTCTGTCGTAACCCGGCCGCGGGGGGTGCGCGGCGTCAGTATTTTATTTTGGAGACAAAACATGGCTGACAAATCTGACCTTTCTTTCACAGGTCTCACTGACGAGCAGGCCCAGGAGCTGCACGCAGTATACATGAGCGGTTTCACGATCTTCACGATCGTTGCAGTCGTTGCTCACGTACTGACGTACATCAAGCTTCCTTGGTTTAGCTGGTAGGAGAATAGCACATGGCACAGTTCTACAAGATCTGGCTGGTATTCGACCCACGCCGCGTTTTCGTGGCTCAGGGCGTATTCCTGTTCTTGCTTGCAGCGATGATTCACCTCGTCCTGCTAAGCAACGAAAGCACAAACTGGTTCCAGCTCGCCTTTGGCGGAATGTAATCAGCTTTTGCTGACTTAAATCACGCTGCGGGCGGGCCAGATGATCCGCCCGTAGCAAACACCGACATTGACGATAACAGGGCGCGACCAATGGGTACGCAGGGCCTGTTAATGAATGGAGATTAGAAGATGGCACAGCTCAGCTTCGAGAGAAAATACCGGGTCCGTGGCGGGACATTGGTTGGCGGTGATCTGTTCGACTTCTGGGTGGGGCCATTTTACGTTGGCTTCTTCGGAGTCACGACGTTCTTTTTCGCCGTCCTTGGGACGATACTTATATTTTATGGGGCCAGCCAAGGCCCTACTTGGAACCCATGGTTGATTTCTATCAACCCTCCACCGCTTGAATACGGTTTGGGTGCTGCACCTTTGATGGACGGCGGGCTTTGGCAGATCATCACGATCTGCGCGATTGGCGCCTTTGTCAGCTGGCTGATGCGCGAAGTCGAAATTTGCCGCAAACTCGGCATTGGCTATCACGTACCATTTGCCTTTGGTGTCGCCGTCTTTGCCTATGTCACGTTGGTTGTGATCCGTCCGGTTCTGTTGGGCGCATGGGGGTACGCGTTTCCCTATGGCATCTTCAGTCACCTCGATTGGGTCAATAACGTGGGCTACGCTTACGGCAACTTTCACTACAATCCGGTGCATATGATCGCGATCTCGTTCTTCTTTACCACCTGCTTTGCGCTTGCGCTTCATGGCTCGCTGGTACTGTCGGCGGTGAACCCTGGTAAAGGGCAAGAGATCAAATCACCTGACCACGAAGATACCTATTTCCGCGATCTGGTCGGCTATTCGATTGGACCCTTGGGTATTCACCGTTTGGGTCTTTTCTTGGCGCTAAGTGCGGGTTTCTGGTCTGCGATTTGTATCGTGATTTCTGGCACCATCTGGTTCGAAGAATGGATCATCTGGTGGGACTGGTACTATGAACTCCCTTGGTGGGTCGATCTGTAGGAGGATTATGAACAATGGCTGAATATCAAAACATTTTCACCCAGGTTCAGGTGCAAGGTCCTCCTGAACTTGGTATCAACCCGATGCCCGGAAACCCCGCGTCAGAGCGGGTCGGCAAAGGCAGCTTTTCAACGCTGGCTGGCTGGTTCGGTAACGCACAAATCGGGCCGCTCTACCTTGGGTCGTTCGGTGTTATCTCTCTGGCGACTGGTCTGATCTGGTTTCTTATGGTCGGAATGGCGTTCTGGGCGCAGGCAGATTACAACCCCGCGATTTTCTTGCGGGACTTGTTCTGGCTGTCACTTGATCCACCCTCACCGGGGTACGGTCTAAGCATGCCACCAATGAATGACGGCGGTTACTTTATGATCGCATCGTTCTTTTTGCTGATTTCGGTTCTGACATGGTGGGTACGTACTTACCTGCGTGCCGAAGCACTGGGCATGGGCAAGCACGTTGCATGGGCGTTTGCCTCTGCGATCTGGCTGTTCCTTGTGTTGGGTCTGTTCCGTCCGATCCTGATGGGCGACTGGTCCGAGATGGTGCCTTATGGCGTGTTCTCGCACCTTGACTGGACGAACCTGTTCTCGATCACTTACGGCAACCTGTTCTACAATCCGTTCCACGCGCTAAGCATTGCGTTCCTTTATGGATCCGCCCTGCTGTTCGCGATGCACGGGGCCACGATCCTTGCGGTTAGCCGCTTTGGTGGCGAACGCGAGATCGAACAGATCGTAGACCGCGGCACCGCGACTGAACGTGCTGCATTGTTCTGGCGCTGGACCATGGGCTTTAACGCCACCATGGAAGGTATCCACCGCTGGGCGTGGTGGTTCGCAGTTCTGACAACGCTCACCGGCGGTATCGGAATTCTGTTGACCGGTACGGTTGTTGATAACTGGTACGTCTGGGCGCAAGTCCACGGCTACGCACCACTGAACTAAGGAGAGAGTTGATGAAAAACGACAACATCCTCGAAATGAGCGAAAAGAGCAGGCTGTCTGCGGACATCACACTCTTGATGCTTAAAGGCGCAGGTTATGCGGCGGTGTTCGTGCTCGCGCTTTGGTTCATCATCGCAGCTATGGCCTTCATTGGCCGGATCCTGCCTGAGGAAAGCCGCGAAACGCCTGATCCGATCAACCGCTCATCCATGATGATCGAAGTGGTCGAACAAGCCGTACACGTCTGATGAAATTGGAACAGGCGGGGCGCGACGCACCGCCTGCTTCTACGCTGTAGGGCCTACCTCCCCGGCTGGCCCTTCGTTGGGACCTTGTGTCCCAGTTCCCTTCCTGTTGGCTACAGGAGACGAGCGTCGCAATCGGGTCACCCCTTTTGCGGCGCTTTTTCATTTTACCATAAAGGTGCTGCCATGACCAATCGTCCGCATACTCCGTTTCTTGATCGTATTTCCGGTCCTGCCGATATTCGACGGATGAATGACACAGCGATCGCCAATCTAGCTGACGATGTGCGCGCCGAAGTGGTCTCGGCAGTGTCAGAGACAGGCGGTCACTTGGGATCATCGCTGGGTGTGGTTGAACTGACCGTGGCTATACATGCGGTCTTTGACACCCCCCGCGACAAGCTGATCTTTGATGTAGGTCACCAGTGTTATCCGCACAAAGTGCTAACTGGCCGTCGCGACCGTATCCGCACGTTGCGCCAAGAGGGCGGTTTGTCCGGTTTCACCAAACGCAGCGAAAGCGAATATGATCCCTTTGGTGCGGCGCATTCCAGTACTTCGATCTCTGCTGCCCTCGGGTTCACGGTCGGGCGCGATTTGGGTATGCCCAATGGTGATGCAATTGCCGTGATCGGCGACGGATCGATTAGCGCGGGCATGGCTTACGAGGCGATGAATAACGCAGGGGCCGAAGGCCGCCGTTTGTTTGTGATTTTGAATGACAACGAGATGTCGATTGCCCCACCTGTTGGGGCCATGTCCAAGTATCTATCGGGCCTCTATGCGTCGCCTATGGGCGAGTTGCACAAGATGGCCGAAGGGTTTGAGGCAGCTTTGCCCGGCCCATTGCGTGACCACGCCCGCCGTGCGCGCAATCTTGTTACGGGCATGCAAACTGGTGGTTCTGGCACGCTGTTTGAAGAACTTGGTTTTTCATACATTGGCCCGATTGATGGCCACGACATGAACCAGCTTTTGCCGGTTCTGCGTGCAGCACGCACCCGCGCCACGGGGCCGGTTCTGATCCATGTTTGCACTACCAAAGGCAAAGGCTATGCCCCTGCCGAAGACAGTGCAGATTGCGGGCATGGTGTATCCAAATTCAACGTCGCTACTGGCGCGCAGGCAAAGTCATTGCCTAATGCGCCAAGCTATACAAAAGTTTTCGGCACTGCGTTGACTACTGAGGCCCAGCTCGATCCGACGATTGTTGCGGTGAGCGCGGCGATGCCGTCTGGAACGGGCGTTGATATCATGGGTGCGCGTTTTAAGAACCGTGTCTTTGATGTGGGTATTGCTGAACAACACGGTGTGACCTTTGCTGCTGGTATGGCCGCTAGCGGGCTCAAGCCGTTTTGCGCGATCTATTCGACGTTCCTGCAGCGCGGCTATGACCAGATTGTACATGACGTGGCCCTGCAAAACCTGCCCGTCCGCTTTGCGATTGATCGCGCTGGCCTTGTTGGTGCTGATGGTCCGACCCATGCAGGTGCATTTGATATCGGATTTATGGTGGCCCTTCCCAACATGGTTGTGATGGCCGCAGGGGACGAGCTGGAGCTGATGCATATGGTCCGCACTGCTGCCGCCTATGACGAAGGTCCGATCGCGTTCCGCTATCCGCGCGGCGAAGGTGTCGGGCTGGAATTGCCCGAACGTGGTGAGCTAATCGAGATAGGCAAGGGCCGTATTGTTCAAGAAGGGTCCGATGTGGCGATCCTGTCCTTTGGGGCGCATCTTTCCGAGTGCCGCAAAGCTGCTGAAAAACTGGCAGCTCATGGGGTCAGCACCACAATCGCAGATGCCCGTTTTGCCAAGCCGTTGGATCGCGCTTTGATCCGGCAACTATTGCGCAATCACAAAGCGCTGATCACCGTTGAACAAGGTGCAAAGGGCGGCTTTGGCGCGATGGTTTTGCATGATTTGGCAAATGACGGCCTGCTTGATGGTCGCTGCCAAGTCCGCACAATGACACTGCCTGATCGCTATATTGATCATGCCGCACCTGACGCGATGTATGCTGATGCGGGACTAACGGCTGTGGATATTGCCGCGACCGCGATGCAAGCGGCAGGGATCAAGATGAAGAATGCCAGCGCAAGCGTCAGCTAAGATCAAGATGCTCTAGCGCTGCTATGATCCGCGCCTCTGCCTCTGCGGGGGGCAGTTGCACGGGCAATGGTGGCACTGCGTCGGTCAGCCCAAGGTGGCGCGCGATGGTGTATGCCACACGAATGCTGCCATAGGCTTGAACCTCAGTCCAAAGCGGTTGAAGCGCGGCTTGCAGCTTTGCTGTCAGATCAACATCACCCGATTGCGCCGCTTTGGTCAGGGCCATTGCCGGCTTTGGCAAGGTCCCCCCGATCGCGGTGTACCAAGCGTCCGCACCTGCCAAAAGCCCCGCGGCACATCCCCAATCGGCACTGTAACCAATAGCAAAATCATGTGGCAAAGCTGCGCGCAATTGCGCCAGATCATCAGCGATTTCACCTGCCGGAAGCGGCATTTTCACAGCCTGAATGTTTGGGATGTCTGCCAGTCGCTGTAACAAAGTTAGGGAGAAATTAAAGTGCGTCGTGCCGGGATTGTTGTAGATGCTGATCGGAAGGTCTGTGGCCTTGGCGACGGTTTCAAAATGCGTGAAAGCCTCGTCCTGCGTCAGTGGTGTGTAGGACACGGGTGCGAGCAATAGTGCGTCTGCCCCGGCTACTTGGGCGTCTTGCGCATAAGCCACGACATCATTCGTCCGCAATGCGCCAACACCGACGATCAGTGGGGTGTTTGTGACAGTGGCGACTGCGGCTTTGATTGCGCGCAAGCGCTCAGTGCGCGACAGATATGCGTAGCTGCCAGTGCTGCCTAACAACCCGATCGAGTTCACTTTTGCGTCCTCTAATCGTGCGACCAAATGGCCAAGCGTGTCGGTATCGACTTCGCCTGATGCGTTGCAAGGCGTGATCGGGAAAGCTGAAAGACCGTGGAACATGGACATGGTATGAACCTTTTTTACAGAGGGCCGGTTTGGAACAGCCAGACTTTGATGCCGCCATGCGGGATTGCAGCACCCTTGGGTTTGAACGGTAGACCGGTAGCTTTGGCCAGTCCGGCGTCACTGGTAACGATGCCAACGCGCCAACCGCTGAACCTTTCACGCAGTGTTTCGCCCAAGGATGCGTAAAGCCCGTAAAGTAGTTTTGGGTTGCCGATGCGTCCACCGTAGGGCGGGTTGCAAATGATCAAACCGGCAGGGCCTTCAGGTCGAATGACATCCGAAGCACTTAGATTTTCAAAGGTGATATGATCAGCCACGCCTGCGCGTTCGGCGTTTGCCCGGCTCATGCGTACAGCACCAGCATCGCGGTCGCTGCCATAAAAGTGCTGGGTGATGGGCTTTGTGTTTTCGCCCATTTTGCGCAGGATGCTCCAGCGACCAGCGTCGAAATTAGCCAATTGCATGAAGGCGAAGTCGCGTGACCGACCGGGCAAAAGCCCCGCGGCCATTTCCGCTGCTTCGATCAAAAACGTGCCTGAACCGCACATAGGGTCCAGCACGGGTTCCGACCCGTCATAGCCGCACTCGCGCAGCATCAACGAAGCCAATGTTTCACGCATTGGGGCCTTGCCAACCGCTTCTTTGTGGCCGCGTTTGTGCAGGCTTTCACCTGATGTATCGATACTCACGGTCACGCGATTGTCGTCGATGCGCACTTTGATAGTAAGTGGTGCATCAGCACTGATCGTCATGCCGTGGCTATCTTTGAGTGCTGTTTCGATCCGCTGGGTGGCGGCACCCGCATGATAGATCTTGGATTTCTTCGAAGTCGTAACTTCGACCCGCACAGGAATGTCCGTTCGCAGGATATCGCCCCACGGAAATTTGCGCGCGCGTTTATCCAGCTGTGCCAGATGGAACGCCATAAAGCTGCCGACCCGCGCCAGAATACGGGTGGCCCCACGCATTACAAGATTGGCACGCCAGACGTCTTCCCAATTGCCAATTACAGATACACCGCCTTGGGTGCGTTCAGCATTGGCAAAGCCGTTTTCAAGAGCCTCGGACAGCAGAGCATCCTCGAACCCCGGGGTAGCGACCATAAAAATTTCAAAGGTTTCTTCCATGCCGTCTGCATAGTTGCGATTGCTTGCCGATCCAAGCGCCGTCTTAGGAGGGTGCGGCTTCGGGTTTTGGTTTCGGCTTGGTAATTCCTTCAAGCGCTCTAAGCGGGCGACGCACGGCCTCTGTTAATCCGGGCCTTGTCGGGGCAACTGATTGCTTGCTGACCTCGACGATCAGAACGCCACCAGCGGCTATCACGGGAATATTATGGCCTATTCTTTCTAGGAAATCCGCAGATTTGCGCCATATCTTTTTGGCGGAAGGGGGCTGATATAGTGCAGACAGCGTCCGCTCGGTTACGAACTGATGCTTGCGCAATTGAGCTTCTAGTTGGCTCAATGAATAGGGCCGACCGTAGCCAAAAGGCGTCGCATCCGACCTTGACCATAACCCCGCACGATTAGGCACGATGAACACGGCCTTTCCGCCGGGACCAAGGACGCGCCACGCCTCGTCCAGGATCATCGAGGGTTGTTCGGTAGTTTCTAAACCGTGGAGCATCACCAGCTTGTCGACTTTTCCGGTCTCAATCGGCCAGAGCGTATCTTCGCAAAGGACGCTGACGTTCTTTCCATCAGCAGGCCAGGGCATCACCCCTTGCGGCCCGGGCATCAGCCCGATCACCCGCCGCGCATCTTTTAGATACGGTCGCAATAAGGGCAGGGCAAACCCGAAACCCACGACCATCTGGCCTTTGGCTTCGGGCCACATTGTGACCAATTCGTCGCGGATGACCTTTTGCGCCGCCCGGCCCAAGGCGCTGCGGTAATAGAAATTTCGCAAATCCAGAACGTCTAGGTGCATTGCGGTTTACGGCCCCTTCGGCAAAACTATATCATGAGCATAACAACGCGGAGCGGTATTTCCATGACAAAGACAGCAACGGTCGAAATGGTTGTGGTGCCATGCTTAAGCGATAACTACGCGTTCCTCGTGCATAATGCCGCCACAAAGGAAACGGCCTTGATTGATGCGCCAGAGGCAGAACCGATCCAAGCGGCGCTGGATGCACGCGGTTGGACGCTGACGGATATCTTGATCACGCATCATCACTGGGATCATATCGATGGGTTGGAGCCGTTGCGCAAGAACGCCCGTGTGATCGGGGCGCAGACCGACGCCCACCGTCTGCCTGCGCTTGATCTTGCCGTGGCAGAAGGCGACACGATCACAGTTTGCGGTCAAGCGACCGATGTCATTGATGTGTCAGGCCACACCATTGGTCATATCGCCTTTTACATGCCGGATGCGGGGTTTGCCTTTACCGCTGACAGCTTGATGGCGCTTGGCTGTGGGCGGCTGTTTGAAGGCACGGCTGCACAGATGTGGGAAAGCCTGCAAAAACTGCGTGCGTTGCCCGATGACACGGTCATTTGCTCGGGCCATGAATACACAGAAAATAACGCCCGTTTCGCCGCATCCCTTGACCCAGACAATCGCGACCTTATCTCTCGTATCAAGGGGATCGCGGCGGCGCGTGCTGCTGGCAAACCAACGGTCCCATCAACGCTAACCCTAGAAAAGCGCACAAACCCGTTTTTGCGTGCTGATCTTCCAGAATTCAAATCCGTCATGGGCATGGCCGATGCATCCGCAGTGGATGTGTTTACGAAGGTCCGTGCGCTGAAAGACACGTTTTGACCGCAGCAACGATGCGTTTGGTCGAAAAACAGAAGAAATCTACGGCATCACGCGTATTGTGATGCTTAAATGGAAAAAAGTCCTTGAAGGTTGGCGAATAAAACCAAACCTTAAGGGTAAGAGGCCACGGTTGGTCCGTGCAGGACACGTCCCGACCCCCGATATGAAGGAGCACAAACCGTGCCATCATTTTCGACCACATTAGAGCAGTCCATTCATGGCGCACTTGCGCTTGCCAATGAACGCAAACACGAACTTGCCACGCTAGAGCATCTGCTCTTGGCGCTGATCGACGAACCTGACGCAGCCCGCGTGATGCGCGCGTGCTCGGTGAATCTTGACGATCTGCGCAAAGATCTTGAGGATTTTATCGGCGATGATCTGTCGACCTTGATCACTGATGTCGAAGGGTCCGAGGCCGTGCCAACGGCAGCTTTCCAACGCGTGATCCAGCGTGCGGCAATTCATGTACAGTCTTCTGGTCGCAGCGAAGTCACCGGCGCAAACGTGCTGGTCGCTATTTTCGCAGAGCGTGAAAGCAACGCGGCCTACTTCCTGCAAGAGCAGGACATGACGCGCTATGACGCCGTGAACTTTATCGCGCACGGTGTGGCGAAAGACCCCGCCTTCGGCGAAGCGCGTCCTGTCACAGGCTCGCCCGAGGAAAGCGAAACGATCGCACCGGGTGAAGGTGATGCGAAAGAAAGCGCACTTGCAAAATATTGCGTCGATTTGAATGCAAAGGCTACAAAGGGCGATGTTGATCCCCTGATTGGCCGCGCCCACGAAGTCGAGCGTTGCATTCAGGTGCTTTGCCGCCGCCGCAAGAACAACCCGCTGCTGGTGGGTGATCCGGGCGTTGGTAAAACTGCGATTGCCGAAGGCCTGGCCTTCAAGATCGTTAACGGGGAAACACCAGAAGTACTGTCCAAAGCTACCATCTATTCGCTTGATATGGGCGCATTGCTGGCCGGCACACGCTATCGCGGCGATTTCGAAGAACGCCTGAAGGCCGTGATGACTGAAATGGAAGATCATCCCGATGCCGTGTTGTTCATTGATGAAATCCACACGATCATTGGTGCTGGTGCGACATCTGGTGGTGCGATGGATGCGTCGAACTTGCTGAAGCCTGCGTTGCAGGGCGGCAAGTTGCGCTGCATGGGGTCGACGACCTACAAAGAATTTCGTCAGCACTTTGAAAAGGACCGCGCACTTAGCCGTCGTTTCCAAAAAATTGACGTAACAGAGCCTTCAATCCCAGACGCAATCAAGATTTTGCAAGGGCTAAAGCCTTATTTCGAAGAGCATCACAGCATCAAGTATACGGCTGAAGCGATCAAAATGGCGGTCGAATTGTCCGCTCGCTACATCAACGACCGCAAACTGCCCGACAAGGCGATCGACGTGATCGACGAAGCGGGTGCCGCGCAGCATCTTGTTACTGAATCAAAACGTCGCAAGACCATCGGCGCCAAAGAGATCGAGAATGTCGTCGCCAAAATTGCGCGCATTCCAGCCAAGAATGTGTCCAAGGACGATGCAGAAGTGCTTAAAGATCTCGAAAAGTCGCTCAAGCGGGTGGTCTTTGGTCAAGATGCTGCGATCGAAGCGCTCGCGTCTGCGATCAAACTGGCGCGTGCTGGTTTGCGTGAACCTGAAAAGCCGATTGGTAACTACCTGTTCGCGGGCCCAACCGGTGTGGGTAAAACTGAAGTTGCCAAGCAACTTGCTGATACGCTGGGTGTTGAACTTATGCGTTTTGACATGTCGGAATACATGGAAAAGCATGCTGTTTCACGCCTGATCGGCGCGCCTCCGGGGTATGTCGGCTTTGACCAAGGCGGTATGTTGACCGACGGTATCGATCAGAACCCGCATTGCGTGCTTTTGCTGGATGAAATGGAAAAGGCGCATCCTGACGTTTACAATATCCTGTTGCAGGTCATGGACCACGGCAAACTGACGGATCACAACGGACGGACGACTGATTTCCGTAACGTGATCATCATTATGACGTCGAACGCCGGCGCGTCGGAAATGTCGAAGAATGCTCTCGGCTTTGGCCGTGAAACGCGTGAAGGCGAAGATACAGCTGCGATTGAACGGACGTTTACACCGGAATTCCGTAACCGTCTGGATGCGATTATCAGCTTTGGTGCATTACCCAAGCCGGTCATTATGCAGGTGGTTGAAAAGTTCGTGCTGCAGCTCGAGGCACAGTTGATAGATCGCAACGTGCATATCGAACTGACAAAGGGTGCGGCTGAATGGCTGGCCGACAAAGGCTATGATGTCAAAATGGGTGCGCGTCCGCTGGGCCGTGTCATTCAGGAACACATTAAAAAGCCGCTTGCCGAAGAACTACTGTTCGGCAAGCTTGTCAAAGGCGGCATTGTGAAGGTTGGCGTTAAGAAAGGCGCGTTGGAGCTGACATATGAAGCCCCGGCACAGGGCAGGATTTCCGGAGGTGGTAATAAACCACCACTTTTGACGGCTGACTAAGTCTTTTGACGATAATTAGAAAGGCCCGCAGTTATACCAACTGCGGGCCTTTTTTTGTGCGTGATGACACGTCTATTTTTCTGTTAGCTTCAATTCAATGCGGCGGTTTTGCGCGCGCGCTTCGGGCGAATCCAGCGGATTGATTGGCTGGAATTCACCAAAGCCGTTGGCCGCCAGCCGCCGAGGGTCGATCCCCAAGTCTTGGGACATGAACCGCACGACCGACAAGGCACGTGCTTGGCTTAGTTCCCAGTTATCTGCAAAACGGCCACCGGTTATGGGAATATTGTCAGTATGCCCGTCCACGCGGATCACCCAATCGATCCCTGACGGAATGTCATCAGCAATTCCGCGCAATATGTCTGCGATATTGGCAATCTCGGCCTCGCCAGCAGGGGCAAGGGTCGCACTTCCGGGTTCGAACAGCACTTCGGACGCGAAAATAAAGCGGTCGCCCTCGATGCGAATACGGTCTTGGCCTTCCAAGACTTGGCGCAATTCGCCAAAAAAGTCCGACTTGAACCGTGCAAGATCTTCGGCTTCGGCGGTCAGCCTTTCAGCTTCTTCCTCAAGACGGGCTTTTTCGGCTTCTAGCCTGATGCGTTCGGCTTCTTCCAAAGCGCGGCGCTGACGTTCTTCAGAGACAACGCGCGCAAGGGCTGTATTCAGCTGCGAGCCGAGGGTTTCAATTTGCACCTGTGCTTCAATATCTGCTTCTTCCGCCAGATTGAGCAGTGACTGCAGATTTCCAACCTGCGTGCGCAATTGCGTGATCTGTTCATTTAGTAGTGCGACCTGTCGCTGGCTTTCAGCGGATAGCGCTTCTTCTTGGGCCAATTGGTCATTTGCGATGGCCAGTAATTCCGCTTGCCGCTGCGCTTCGGTCGCTTGGAGGTTTTCACTGTCTTCAAGCAACGCCAGTCGCGCCCGGACTTGTGCAAGCTCAAAGGCGAGCGCCTCGTTCTCGCCAGCAAGCGATCCGCGCAGGTTATCTAGTTCTTCTTGCGCCGCCCGCGCTGCTGCCAAAAGAGTGAGCGTTTGCTCTGCCTCAAGACGCTGGCGCTCAAGGTTCAAGGTCATTGCGGTCAATTCAGTATCCGCGTTTGCCAACCGTTCGCGCAAAGCCTCGGCTGCGGCCAGATCGGTGAGAGCCTCTGCCTCTAGGGCGGAAATGCTTTCGGTTTTTGCGGCGTTTTCGGTTTCCAGATCGGCGACCAGTGCCTCTAGCGCTTCGCGTCTCGCCGCAGCAAGTCGTGCCGCCTCTACGCCTTCGTCGATCTCGGAACGGGCTTGGGCTAGGGCAAGGTTCAGCGCGTCTTGTTGCGACAATAACTCGGCCTGCTCCGCTTCCAATCCGGCAATGTTGTTCAATGCTTCGCTACGTTCCGCGAGCAGCCCTGCGACTTGCGCCTCGAACTGGGTGATGTTGCTTTGAGCTTCTGCCAATGCCTGATTTTGGGCTTCACGTTCCGCGATCAGTGCTGCGATGCGCCCTGCCTGAAGAGTTGCTTCGGCGTTCGCCGCCTCAAGATCAGAAGAAAGCGCTGCACTGCGGTTCTGTTCCAGACCAAGCGTCCGCGTGAGGGCGGCTACTTCGCTGCTCAAAACGTTCAGTTCGTTTTCTTGTCCTGTGATCTGTTGGCGCAGAACGAATTGGATGACCATAAAGATGGTCAGCACAAACATCAAAACCAGCAAAAGTCCGGTCATTGCGTCTACGAAACCGGGCCAGATTGCGTTCTGGAATCTGTTAGATGATCTGCGGCTTAGCGCCATGGATCAGCCTCTGCCTTTGATCGCGTTGGTCAGATTGAGGATGTCGCTGCGCAAATCACCGATGCTTTCCTGACGACCTGCTGACATCTCCTCTAGAATACGTAGCAGTTGCACATCAATTGACCGCAACCGCATCCGGCTTTCAGCGTCGATGCCTTCCATGCCGTTGTCTTCCAGCTTTTGAATTAAGGCGGCTTGCCCCTCTGCCACCCGTTCCAGCAATGCGGTATTGGCGTTGGCTGTGCTGTTCTGTGCCATTTGTTCCATGGCCGCCGCTAGGCTGGCAAAGCGTTGGTCGTTCTCGTTTCGGTTGCCTTCGTTCTGGCCCATCATCATGTGCATAGTGTCCATGACCTCTGCCAATTGATCAACGAAAGCACCCATGGCCCCCATATCTGTGCCGGCTCCTTCTTCGCCGTCGACGCCAATGCGTGTGATCGTCGAGAGCCATTCTTCAAGTTCGCGGTAGAAACGGTTCTGCCCGTGACCAGCAAATAATTCCAAAAGGCCAACGATCAGTGATCCGGCCAATCCCAAAAGGGAACTGGAAAAGGCCGTGCCCATACCGCCCAGTTGTGCCTCTAATCCAGATTGCAGGCGTCCAAAAATGTCTGCACCAGATTCACCTTCACCCGGATTTAGCGACCGTATTGTTTCAACCAATGCTGGAACGGTTGTTGCCAAGCCGTAGAATGTCCCTAAAAGGCCTAGGAAAATCAACACGTTGCCAATATACCGTGTGATTTCGCGATCTTCATCGATCCGCTGCGCCACAGAATCGAGGATTGACCGCCCAGACGACGACGACACCTGCGTCCGTGCGCCGCGTGATCGCAGCAGCGTCGCCAGTGGCGCCAAAAGCGAAGGTGCAGTGCTATAGGAATGTCCGCCCGCGTCGCGCGCGAACCGTTCAATCCAGCGCACCGAATTCATCAGCAAGAAGACCTGATTAAAGCAGGACATCACGCCAAGGACGAAGACGCCCAAGATGAATCCGTTCAGGTAGGGGTTTGATTGATAAATTGCCGTGATTTGTTCAAGTCCCAGATAGAACCCGGAACCGATCAAACCTAGGACGATCAACATAAATAGAAGTTGCCGAATGGGCTGAGAGAATTGTGGCTGTACCTTGGGCGCCCTTTTGTCCGACACGGATGGCAATCCTCATATTGTGTTGCGGCTACGTTTGCATAACACCATATGGGCAAATTTTCACAAACCCAATCGAAATCAGGGTGCGCTTATGTTGCCTGCAAGGCACGCACACGGTCGACCAGCCACGCCATATCATCGTCGCGGATAGCCAATTCGGTCAAATGGCTGGCTGTGTTGAACAGATATTCGGTATTTGGGCCGCGTCCGCCAATGGCCTGTGCGATGATCTGCGCCTGTTTTTCCAGATCGAACTGGCAGTACTGCACGTGGTCGCGGTTGATGATGTAGGCCAGCGCTTGGATCGTTTCGCCGTCCTCTGTCATCAAGGGCACGGTATCTTCGTAGTAGGCAGATGAAATCAGTTCGCGTTCGCGCAACATCGCAAGCACGTCGTCTTTTTCTTGTTCGTCCACTTGAAAGGCAACGCCAGTGCATTGCCCACCGGGGAGCGTGTCCAGCGCAAGTACAAGCCCCGGATCTTCTTCGGACCCACGGTGATGGATCGACAGCATGCAAAAACTTCGATGGTAATCATGCAGGCATGCTTTGACCTTTTTGGTCGGGGTAAAACCCGGATTCCACAAAAGCGAGCCATATCCAAAAACCCAAAGCGCCATGCTGTTTCCCTTTTCTCTTCCACCCATAAACACTGGATTTGACGGAACGAAAAGGGGCTAGCTTGTATGCAACAGATCCCCGAAGATCGCGGCGGTGTGGTCTTGCAGGTAAATTCGCAGCCACGGCGTATATTGGTTGGGGTGACGCGCCACATCAGCAGACAGATCATAGAAATCAACCCAACGCGTATTCATTACTTCGTTTGGGTTCATTTCTATTTTCAGATCATTTGGCGCATCCGCCACGAAGACCTCTACCACTTCGTGTTCGATCAGCCCGCCACCGACATCTGCGCGGTATTCGATCTGGTCGCGGTGGGACGGATAGAGCCCAGTGATTCCAAGTTCTTCTTCTAGGCGGCGTACAGCGCAATCGGTAGCGTCTTCGTCCCATTCGGGATGTGTACAGCAGGTGTTCGCCCAAAGTCCGGGCGTGTGATATTTGTCCATCGCGCGTTGTTGTATCAATACGCGCCCACGGTTCATCACGAATATGCTGACCGCTTTGTGCTTGAGCCCGCGCACATGCGCGTCCAACTTTTCCACTGGTTGCAATTCGCCGTTTTCCCAGGCCGGAATCATGATCGTCATGTGCGCAACGGTGACACGAGGCGCGTCAAATGCGCAAGGTTTTTGATACCGATTTTGAGGTGTGCCATCGGACGGGCCTTTACCAGCTTCTTGTTCATATACGCTTCAAACGTCAGCTTTTGCACGTCCACATCGTGGCATAGTGATACAAACCGTTCACGGCGTTCGTCGCTGCGGTAATAGGCATTCTGCATGGCGCCCAGAACACGAAACACCTGTTTGTGTTCCCGCATAAAGAGCTTTCGTGCCAATTGCAGATCTTTTACGCGTCCTGACGCTAAAGTGGCTGCAGCGGCGGTCGCCGCCACGCGTCCGCCAACCATCGCATAGTAAATGCCTTCGCCGGATGACGGGGCAACAACGCCAGCCGCATCACCAGCGAGGACGACGTCTTTGCCGTTGTCCCAGCAATCAAGTGGCTTGAGCGGGATCGGCGCGCCTTCTTTACGGATCGTTTTGCAGTCCGTCAGGCCAGAGGCCGCGCGCAAATCAGCGGTGGCCTGCTTGACGTCAACGGATTTGATCATAGACCCCATCCCGACGCTGGCCTGCTGCCCGTGCGGGAAAACCCAGCCGTAGAAATCAGGTGAGATTTTCCCATCGTAGATCACATCGCAACGGGCGGGGTCGTAAGTCAGGTTGCGCTCCGGGGCTTCGATAATCTCGTGGTAGGCGATCACATAAGGAATTTTTTCGCCGTCTTTAATCTCGGTTCGCGCGACATTGGAGCGTGCCCCGTCGGCGCCGATCACCAACTTGGTCGTCAGTTTCATCGCGTTGCCGCTGACCTTGTCGCGGTAAACGACATGGGTGCCGTCCGCGTCGCGTTCGATCTTTGTGAAAGTGCCAGTGTAGCGATGCGCGCCAGCTTCCTTGGCGCGGGTACGCAGGAATTCGTCGAAATGCTCGCGATCAACCATACCCACAAAGCCGTTTTCAATCGGGATATCAACCTGACGACCGGTAGGAGAGATCATGCGCGCAGTGTTTACCTTGGCGACGATCTGTTCTTCGGGGATGAAGAAATCTTCGATCAGGCGCGGTGGAACGGCGCCGCCACATGGTTTGATCCGCCCGTCACGATCAATGAATGCGACCTTGTGACCAGACCGTGCGAGGTCTTCTGCGGCGGTGGCGCCAGATGGGCCTGCGCCTACGACGACGACATCATATTGCATTGATCATTCTCCCGGAACGAGTGTGGCGGACGGCATTCTGCGGTCCATAATTTTGGCGGCCATAGTTGCGGCTGCAATGAAAAGGGCGGCTTCGGCGATAAAGACGATACCAAAGGCTTGGGGGTCGCTCATGCTGAGGCGCAGCACATCCACCAAGCCCGCGCCGACCAGCCCGCCAAATCCGGCGGCAATGGCCTGTGCAGCACCCCAAAGGCCCATGCGCGTGCCTTCGCGGCGCGTTGCACCTTGGGCGGCGAGCGCCATCATGGAACCGATCGCCGCGACTGCGAACATGCCGTTGAAGAAACCTAAAAGAACAACGGCAGGTACAAGAGGCGCGCTTGGCCCGATGGGACCAAGGAATGTAATCAGGATCAACGCGAGTGCCGATCCGACACAACCCGTCATCACCCAATTGCGCAATGCTCCGATTTTTAGGCCAGTAGCGAGGATGCCAACGGACAGCATGCCAAGGAAGACACCACCGTTCTGAGCGCCTGAAAGTGACGTTGATTGCCCGGGGGTGAAGCCGAAGACGAGGCCTGCGTAAGGCTCCAGGATCAGTTCTTGCATGAAATAGGCTGTCATCGACAGAAAGACGAAGATGGTGAAGTTGCGTGCTTTGCGTTCTGACCAGACTTCTTTCAGGCCTTCGCGGAATGGCGTTGGGTCAGGTTCGCGGATTGCTATCAAGGTACGCTCGATCCGCCAAACCGCGATGCAGGTGACCAATGTCGCAATGCTGACGACGATACCAACAATTTTGATGAGCAAAGTTGGGGAATAGGGGTCGATGAACTGTCCGACCGTGCCAGCGGTTGCTGCAATTCCGAATATCATCATTAACCATGTGATTGTTGCTGCTGCCGCGCGGCGGTGCGGTGCCGTGGTTGTTGCCAGCAATGCCAGCAACGATGTGCCCGATGCGCCAACACCAAGGCCGATTAGCGTGTAAGCCACGATTGATACGGCCAATCCCATTGCAAAGGATTGCGGAAAGATCGGCAAAGCGCAGGCGGCCATGAATGCCCCCAAAGCCAGCGCAAGCATCCCGCCAATAATCCAGCGTGTACGGTGTCCGCCCGTATCCGAGTAGAATCCCCAATGAGGCCGTGTCAGTTGGATTCCGTAATGTAGTCCGACCAACAGGCCGGGCAGGATTGCGGGCAATGAAAGTTCGACCACCATTAGGCGGTTTAGGGTCGATGTTGTTAGGACGACGATTGCGCCCAATGCCATTTGCACAAAACCAAGCCGAAAAATCTGGAACCAAGTCAGTGTCAATTCAGCCTCCTATCGTGCGCAAAGCGACGGCGGCAATCATCATGCCGCTGATGTAAAACAGGATGCCCATGCCTTGATACCAAGGGGTTTTGCCCTCTGGATCGCGCAGCAAAACGCGCATCGCACCCAGTTGAATGGCAAGCATTGCCGTAATGCCCAAGGCATAGATTGGCTTGTCCCAATAGGTCAGCAGTGCGATCACCAATGCCTGCGGAACCGCCATGATCCAGCACGCAATTCGCGCCGCCCGATCAGGACCAAGTGTGACTGGTAGCGAACGCAGTCCCATTGCGCGGTCGCCTTCGACTGCTTTGAAATCGTTCAGCGTCATGATGCCATGTGCGCCTAACCCATAAAGCACCGCAATGCTGATGACCTCGATGCTGGGCGCACCTGCTGCCAAAACCGCAGCACCCGTAATCCACGGCAAAGTCTCGTAGGCCAGCCCGCAAAGGCCCGGCCCCCACCAGCCGGATTTCTTGGCGCGGATCGGTTCAGCCGAATAGGCCCAAGCCGCCGCAATCGCCAAAATCGTAGCGCCAAACCCCCAAGGGCCAAGCTGATAGCCAAGAACGGTACCAACGACTGTCATAATCAGCGCGATATAAAGCCCCCAACGCCCTGGAATCCGGCCTGAAGGAATCGGCCTTTCAGGCTCGTTGATGGCGTCTACATGACGGTCGCACCAGTCATTCGCAGCCTGCGACATTCCGCAGACAATCGGCCCTGCCAGAATGACGCCAAGTGCCACTAAAAACCAATGATCAGAAGGGCTTGCCCCTGATGAAACGACACCACATAGGTAAGCCCACATTGGCGGAAACCATGTAACCGGTTTGACCAAACGCAGCATCGCGCGCGGCTCTGGCCAGCGGCGATCTGTGGTGGCGATCTGTAAATCAGAAGTCAGGCTCATTATGTCAGTCTAAATTGACATAAACGTTCCAGCAAGTGTAAATTAAAGTTGACAGTGCGCTAACTTGTCACTCCACC
>UPTN01000198.1_pt1 | contig 33394 bp, 36 predicted proteins | sample 2160111 | NCBI WGS metagenome assembly UPTN01 (sample SAMN06265058, study PRJEB28932) | marine metagenome | isolation source: Columbia River Estuary | place: USA:Columbia River Estuary, USA | collected 2014-05-05
TTGCCCGTACACCATTCAATAGTCTTGATGACACCCCGCTTGATCGGGCTTTCAAACGTACCAGAATAGGTCAGACCACTACGATCATGGACACGTGGTGGAGCGTCAGTGCCGTGATCAGGGCGAGGTGATTTTGGGGTCGTCTCGGTCAACTATCTTGTCCTATGCGATCCAAAAAACGTCAGTCACCTTCGCCAAACTTGTCGGCGACAAGGTTCTCGATAGCAGCGGCAAGCGCCTCAGCCTGAGGACCGGATGTTTCCACCTCAATAAATGTTCCAATGGAGGCTGCCAACATCAAAAGCCCCATAATGCTGTCACCGCCAGTGGTGTCGCCGTCTTTACTGACCTTGGCGTCCGCGTCAAAACTTTCGACAACTTCGACGAATTTGGCTGATGCGCGTGCGTGTAAGCCTTTGATATTTTGAATTTTCAGGCGCAGTTTTGTCATTGCGGCAATCCGCCATTATGGCTGTTGATATATTTATGCGCCGCCGCAATTGCGGCCTCGACAGCATCAGGCACAGAGGCACTGCGGGATTTGGCAAGCTTGATCAACATAGGCAGGTTTGCCCCATAGACGATCCGGCGGTTTTCGGGGCTACACGCACGCAAAGACAGGTTTGTGGGTGATCCACCAAACATGTCCGTCACGATGACGACCCCGTCGCCCGTGTCGACTTCGTCAGCGGCATCACAGATTTCGGTTTGCTTCGCCGCACGGTCATCGTCGGGGCCAATGGCAATACTGATCATACCCGGCTGAGGACCGACAACATGTTCAACAGCCGCAAGATATTCCTGCGCAAGCCCCCCATGTGCTACGATAACTATACCAATCAAACTGCTTGTCCTTCGCTACCTTGCGCCGCGCGACGCTCAAGCTCTCGGTGTCGTTTAGACACATGCCAGCCGTCCTGTGCAAGTGCAGAAGCCATGCCTTCAACCATCATAACAGAGCGGTGTTTGCCGCCGGTACAACCAAAGCCAATCGAAAGATGTGTTTTACCTTCATCCTTGTTGGCAGGCAGCAGTAAGTCGATCAGTGATTTGACCTGTGCAAAAAACGCATCATAGCGCGCATCTGCCGCGACATAAGCCGCGACATCGGCGTCACGGCCATCGCGCGCGCGCAACGTTTCATCCCAATGCGGATTGCGCAAAAACCGACAATCCATAACAATATCAATGCCGCGCGGCAGTCCACGTTTGTAAGAGAACGAATGCAATGTGACGCCAAGCTTGCGGCCCTCGCCTACGCCGAACCACTGCTCAATTTCAGCTCGCAAATCATGCGGCGACAAGCCTGTCGTCTCTATCAGAACATCGGCACGTGCGCGGACCGGAACCAGCAATTCGCGTTCGGCCGCGATACCAGCCAAAGGCGGACCTGCGGGCGCCAAGGGGTGCCGTCTGCGCGTTTCAGAGTAACGCTTTACAAGTTCTTCTTCGGCAGCGTCCAGATAAAGAACTTGCGCTGTCACATCGACCTTGGCTGAAAGTTGGTCAATCGCGGCAATCAGAGCATCCACACCGAAATCACGGTTGCGCACATCGAGACCCAAGGCCAAGGGACGGCTGGGAGGTGGCCCGTTAAGAAGGCGCGGTAACAATGACAAAGGCAGATTATCAATCACCTCGAAACCCAAGTCCTCTAGCGCATTGATCGCGGTAGAGCGTCCCGCACCAGACGGTCCAGTGACCAGTACAATCGACGGCGCGGTTGTCTTTGGGTCGCCTGCCGCAGTGGTCATCTATCGCTCCAACCGGATTTGAGAATCTGAAGTATTGCTGAAACGAAATGTGCGCCATCTACCCGCCAGATCAAGGGCAGATCACATCCCAAGACCGTGAATAAACGCTGTTGTGGTAAACGTGCAGTCTCTGTCTCGTTCAAATCGACGACCAATGCGACAGCAGCGGATGGCGCGTGACTTGCGTTCAAGATGCCTATGCCGCGCGCTTCGATCAGGCCCGTCAACGTTGGCGGGCAACTGGCGATGATCTGGTTTTCCGAACGTTCCAAACACGTGTGGTCGTCAGCGATCAGGTCACAACCCAGCGCCATAAGTTGCAAGCCGAGGCCTGACTTTCCACTGCCCGACTTTCCTGTGACCAGCACAGCCTTGCCATGCCAAGACAAACAAGTGGCATGGATCGTCGTATTCATTTTCTAAAGTGGCAAACCAACAACGAAACGCGCACCTAGCGGTTCCGACGTAGGATCAGCATCGGTTGGGCGAATATTCTCGGCCCAGATCACACCTGCATGCGCAGTGACAATCTGCTTGGAAATCGCAAGCCCAAGGCCAGAGTTGTTGCCAAAATCACCGACTGGACGCTCGGAATAGAAACGTTGAAAGATCTTGGTCAGTGAACCGTCTGGAATACCGGGCCCAGTGTCTTCAACAACGACAAGCACACGGTTTTTGCGGGTGCGTGCCCAAATCCGGATAGCGTCACCCTTTTCACAAAATGAAATGGCGTTGGTGATCAAATTCACAAAGACTTGTGCCATGCGCCCCTCAAGGCCCTGCACCATGATTGGATCGGCTGGTAGATCAGCAACAAAGTCTACGCCACGCAACCTTGCGTCTTTGCCAAGGAAATCTGCAATATTGCGGAGCATTTGGACCAAATCAAAGGTCTCTTCTTCCTCTTTGACCAGTTCACTATCAAGACGGGATGCGTTCGAGATATCACTGACCAAACGGTCAAGGCGTTTGACGTCATGTTCGATGATCAACAGCAATTTTTCACGTTGATCTTCACGCTTTGCCACACGCATCGTACCAACGGCAGAGCGCAGCGACGCAAGCGGGTTTTTGATTTCGTGGGCAACATCAGCTGCAAATTGTTCATTGCCTTCAATGCGTTGATAAAGGGCACGAACCATGCTGCGCAGCGCACCTGACAGGCGGCCAATTTCATCGGGCCTACCGGTAAAGTCGGGAATGCGCACTTTCACAGGCGACATTTTGCGGGCGTTCTTTTCCTGACTTGCTTCGGCTGCTGTAGCCAGTTGGGCCAGTGGGTTTGCAATGGTCGATGCGAGAACCATGCTCAGTCCGACGCTGACCATGATGCCGATCAAAAACAGGCGCAGATATTGTTCGCGTTCGCGCCGCACAAGGCTGTCGACCTCGCCTGCTGCGGTTGTAACGGCAATCACGCCGACGGGTACATCGTTGCGCAAGATCGGGGTGGTCACGATGAAACTGGTGTTGCCACCTACTTCGGTTGCTTGAAGCTGGGTGCCCTGTTCGATCGCACGGCGCACGCTTTCTTGTGACAACCGGATGCCCACTGGCTCTGCGCTGGGTTCTTTAGCGTCAAGTGGCAACAGTTGCACTGCGCTGTCCCAAAGGTTCGCAAAAAAGTCGGTCAGGAAGGTACCGCCAGTTTGCTGTTCCAGATCGGCAACTTCTGAGGCCGATAGCATACCCGTAGCACTCGTCACAAAAACCGCGTCTGTTGAGAAGACAGTCACTTCCACGCCGCCGCGCAAATCCATAGCTGCAAGTGTTGCCGTTGGATCGATTCCATCGCCTGAAACAAGGTCAATTGGTGCAATCGATGGCAAGCGTGCTTCAAATACGTCCGCGATCAGTTGCGCCTCGTTCACCAAACCTTTTGCACGCTGGAAAGCAAGGCTATCACGTGATGGACTAAGATAGAGAACGCCTGCAATCAGCAAGATCAGCGCTAGCAGGTTAAAAGTGACGATCTTTCGCGCAATCGGCGAATGCCGCAAAGTCGCGAGCCGTCCGCGACGGATGTTTTCAGTATCACCACCGGCATCTTCTACCCAATCTTCGCCCAAGACGAGATCGGGACCGCGCGCGGCCGCACGGACCGATTTCAGGTCACGTACGTCAATTTTAGGCGCAGCGGTCATAGTTTACTCTTCGTTGTAGCGGTAACCGATACCATAAAGCGTTTCGATCGCCGAAAACTCGTCATCGGTGTTGCGCATCTTTTTACGCAGCCGCTTGATGTGGCTGTCGATGGTCCGGTCGTCAACATATACTTGATCATCATAAGCGACATCCATGAGTTGATCGCGGCTTTTCACAAAACCCGGACGCTGCGCGAGCGCTTGCAAAAGCAAAAATTCCGTGACGGTAAGCGATACGTCCTGGCCTTTCCATTTCACTGCGTGACGCAGCGGGTCCATGACCAGCTCGCCGCGGACCATCACCTTGGTTTCTTCGGTTTCTTCGATTTCTTCGCCCGCAAGCGCATCTTGGCGGCGCAGCAAAGCCCGAATCCTTTCAACCAGTAAACGCTGGGAAAATGGCTTTTTTACGTAGTCGTCCGCACCCATGCGCAGCCCAAGGACTTCATCAATCTCATCGTCCTTAGACGTCAAGAAAATAACGGGCATGGCAGTCTTCTGGCGCAACCGTTGCAGCAGGTCCATTCCGTCCATCCGTGGCATTTTAATGTCCAAGACGGCCATATCGGGCATACGTTTGTTAAAAGCGTCTAGTGCAGATTGTCCGTCGTTATACGTTTCAACCTCAAATCCCTCGGCCTCGAGCGTCATCGCAACTGACGTGAGGATGTTCCGGTCGTCATCCACTAATGCAATTCTGGACATGCTTCGGTTCCTTATTGGCTTGCGCACCACTAATGGGGTGCTGACCTCAACTTTTCGTCCTTTTATCCAAGCGAATCAACCGTTAACTCAAAGGCTGCCACAAATTTGCCACAATTGGCTCATTTTTACCAAATCGCGGGCGTGTCGGGACCTGCTGTCGCCTGTCACAGGCGCTGATTGCGCTAACATCTAAATGGTTGCGCTAACTATGATAAGGTGGGGTATCGGCTTTCGAAATCTTGGTGTTAATGAGAGACATCGCTAGCCATTTCGGCCTCACAAACAAGGAGCGAACCCATGGACCACGGTACGGTCAACCCATCGATGAAACTTGAAGATCAAGGCATCACAGGGCTGGGTTATGTGTATTACAACCGCTCTGAAGCCGAATTACAGGATGCCGCCGTTGCGGCGGGCGAAGGCGTAACGGGCCAAGGCGGCACATTTCTTGTCACAACGGGCAAGCACACCGGTCGTTCACCCAAAGATAAATTCGTCGTCAAAACACCCTGCGTTGAAGACACTATCTGGTGGGAAAACAACCCGCCGATGGACATGGATAAGTTCGACACCCTTCATGCCGACATGTTGGCCCACATGAAGGGCGGCACCTATAACGTCCAGGATTTGTTCGGCGGCGCCGACCCTGCACACCGCCTTGATGTGCGTGTCGTCACTGAACTTGCATGGCACGGCCTGTTCATTCGTCACTTGCTGCGCCGTCCTGATGCGTCGGAATTGGCAAGCTTTGTACCTGACTTCACTGTCATTAACTGCCCCAGCTTCAAAGCAGACCCCGCCAAACATGGCTGCCGTTCCGAGACCGTGATCGCGATGAATTTCGCAAAGAAGCTGATCCTGATCGGCGGCACGGAATATGCGGGCGAAAACAAGAAATCGGTTTTCACGCTGCTGAACTACCTGCTGCCTGAAAAGGGCATCATGCCAATGCATTGTTCTGCCAACCACGCACCAGGCAACCCCGTTGATACGGCCGTTTTCTTTGGACTGTCCGGCACCGGAAAGACAACGCTGTCCGCAGACCCGACCCGCGTGCTGATCGGTGATGATGAACATGGCTGGTCCGACCGCGGCACTTTCAATTTCGAGGGCGGATGCTACGCCAAGACGATCGGCCTTGACCCAAAGGCAGAGCCAGAGATTTACGCCACCTGTTCCATGCCGCACACGGTTATCGAAAACATGGTGTTCGATCCGGAAACACTCGAACTTGATTTCGAAGACGACAGTCTGACAGCCAACATGCGCTGCGCTTACCCGCTGAACTATATCTCTAACGCGTCCGAGACAGCACTTGGCGGTCACCCCAAGAACATCATCATGCTGACGTGCGATGCATTTGGTGTCCTGCCCCCGATTGCTCGGCTGACACCAGCACAAGCGATGTATCACTTCCTTTCTGGCTTTACCTCCAAGGTCGCCGGAACAGAACGTGGCGTAACCGAACCAGAACCCACATTCAGCACATGTTTCGGCGCGCCGTTCATGCCGCGTCGCCCAGAGGTTTATGGCAACCTTTTGCGCAGCAAGATCGCAAGCCACGGCGCGACTTGCTGGTTGGTGAACACAGGCTGGACTGGCGGTGCTTACGGCACAGGATCACGGATGCCGATCAAGGCAACCCGTGCGCTATTGTCAGCGGCCCTTGATGGAACACTGATCGAAAGCACCTTCCGCAAAGACCCTAACTTTGGCTTTGAAGTGCCTATCTCTGTCGACGGTGTTGATGATGGTCTTCTCAACCCACGTGATACGTGGACTGACAAGGCAGGCTACGATGCCCAAGCCAAAAAGCTGGTTTCAATGTTCAGTGATAACTTCGAAAAATACGTGCCGTTCATTGATGACGACGTCAAAGCGGCAGCGATTGGTTGATTTTCAGGTAACGCGGATCAAGGTTCGCGTTACCCCATCACGCCGCGGCGTATCAGGTTCGCGCCCGCGACGATCAACACCAACAAGGTGACCCTGCGAAACCTTTCTTGGTCGAACCGATCACCTAATCGAAACCCCAACCACATGCCCGCAAGCGCTGGCAAAACCAGAATGGCGGAAAAGCCCCACGTCTCGGCATTCAGGATGCCGGACTTCAAATGCCCTGCCAAAAGCATCACGGACCCAAGTCCGTAAATCACACCCTGCACCGCCATTTGACGTTCGCGCGGAGTGTTCAGCGCCAACAGATATAACACGGTCGGCGGGCCCCATGTGCCAGCTAGACCACCAAGTATCCCCGAAACTGTCCCCGCCGCCCATTCAAACGGACGGCGCCAGCGCGGTGCGATCTGAGGACGCCAACCAACCAGTTGGATCAGGCACAGCACGACGACTGGCACGCCAAGCACAATAAACATTGTGTCCGCAGGGATATGCCGCACGAATTGCGCAGAAATCAGAATCATTACACAAACCACTAGAACATAGCGCCAATGGTCGATCAAAGCCGTCCGTGCCGGGCCAAGGCCCGCGCGAGCGACTTGCATAATGTTAGTTGTAACAATCGGAAGGATAAGGCCCGCCACAACCAGTTCAGGCGCAATAAGTATGCCCATACCGGAAATCATGATCAGCGGCATGGCAAACCCGACCGCACCTTTCACAAAGCCGCCTAACATCGTCACGCAGCATGCAAAAACGAACAAAGCAGGGGTCAGCATGGAAAGAAATTCAGGCATAACTCTTACTTACGCCATTGCGGGACACGCGCCAGTCTAAAATCCGCTGCGACACTTTTGTGCGTGCCGCGCAATCAGCGCAAACAATTATTGCGCTGCAGTTGCAAAGTGATTATCTCTGCACCTGCACATTGATAGGAGTCGCATAATGCCGCATGATGGTCAGGACATGACGTTGAACCAAAACCCTGTACTGGCTGATCTGCTGTCATTGACCGCCGCTGCGCTGCCTGCCGTGGACGATCTTGTCGCACGCGCAAAGACATCGGTACGCACTTTGGTGACCGAAGGCGACCGTGTTTCGGGCAAACTTATCGAAGAAAACCAAACTGCCGCACATGGCTTGGCATGGCTTGCCACGTATCAACAGTCGCTTCAGCAAATGCAAAACTGGGCGACGCGTTTGGAAGACCAAGGCAAGTTTGGCGAAGTTGAACAATTGATCCACCAGATCGCATTCGGCGAATACCTCTGGCAGATCTACGGCGGCATCCCGATGAGCCAAGGCGAAATCCTGCGCTTGCAAGACATCGGCCTGACCCAAGATGACGCACGCGCACTTATGCAACCAGCCGTGATGACCCTCACCCAAACTGGCAACACCCAAGCCGCGCGCATGCGCCTTGTTACGTTGATGCAAGAGCAGTCCGCCAACATCACAGTCGGCGCCTCCGGTCTTGATGACGAGCTTGAGATGATCCGCGAACAGTTCCGCCGCTTTAGTATTGAGCGGGTCGAACCTCATGCGCACGACTGGCACCTCAAGGATGAATTGATCCCGCTGGAAATCATCGATGAGATGGCCGAAATGGGCGTCTTTGGCTTAACCATTCCGGAAGAATACGGCGGCTTTGGCCTGTCCAAGGCTTCCATGTGTGTGGTGTCCGAGGAACTGTCACGTGGCTATATTGGCGTCGGTTCCCTTGGCACGCGGTCCGAAATCGCGGCCGAGTTGATTCTCTGCGGCGGCACCGAAGCACAAAAGCAACATTGGTTGCCTGGACTGGCCTCTGCCGAAATTCTGCCGACGGCTGTGTTTACCGAACCCAACACCGGGTCAGACCTTGGTAGCTTGCGGACCCGTGCTGTCAAAAAGGGCGACGATTGGGAAGTCACAGGCAACAAAACCTGGATTACTCATGCGACCCGCACCCATGTAATGACACTGCTTGCGCGGACAGAGCCTGACACCACAGACTATCGTGGGCTATCGATGTTTTTGGCCGAAAAAACACCAGGCACCGAAGAAGACCCTTTCCCGACCCCCGGCATGACCGGCGGCGAGATCGAAGTTTTGGGTTATCGGGGCATGAAGGAATACGAACTGGCATTCGACGGCTTTGCCATTAAAGGCGAAAACCTTTTGGGCGGCGAAACCGGCAAAGGTTTCAAGCAGTTGATGCAGACGTTTGAATCCGCACGCATTCAGACTGCAGCCCGCGCTGTTGGTGTGGCACAATCGGCGCTGGACGTGGGCATGCAATACGCCCAAGACCGCAAGCAGTTCGGAAAATCACTGATTGCGTTCCCGCGCGTTGGCGGCAAGCTGGCTATGATGGCCGTTGAAATCATGGTCGCCCGTCAGTTGACGTATTTCAGCGCGCATGAAAAAGACAATGACCGCCGCTGTGATCTAGAGGCTGGCATGGCAAAGCTTCTGGGTGCCCGTATCGCCTGGGCCTGCGCAGACAACGCCCTTCAAATCCACGGCGGCAACGGTTTTGCTCTGGAATACAAAGTCAGCCGCATCTTGTGCGACGCACGCATCCTGAACATCTTTGAAGGTGCCGCTGAAATCCAAGCTCAAGTCATTGCACGTCGCCTTCTTGATTGAGGCCAGCCTCCTGCTAAGTGTTAAGACAACGCTTTAGCAGGAGCCTCCGCATGACCCAGACCGTCCTTTTGACCGGAGCCTCTGGCTACATCGCCAAACACATCGCGCTACAACTGCTTGAAGCAGGGTACAACGTGCGCGGCACCGTCCGCGATCTATCCCGCGGCGCAGAAGTCACCGAAGCGATCCGTCCCCACCTGAAAGACGACAGTAACCTTGAGACGCGACTGGCATTCGTTGCACTTGACTTGACCACAGATACTGGCTGGACCGAGGCAATGGACGGGGTCGACGTGCTGATGCACACAGCATCACCGTTTCCTTTGGATCAGCCCAAAAACGAAGACGATTTGATCCGCCCTGCGGTTGACGGTGCCATGCGTGCGCTGCGTGCAGCCCACGCAGCCGGGGTCAAGCGGGTTATCCTCACGTCCTCGACAGCCGCGATCAGTGGTTCTGCCCTACCCGCTGGCGACATCTCGTTTGACGAAACGAACTGGACCGATCCGACCGACCCAGACGCAGGGGCTTATGTGCGTTCAAAGACCTTGGCCGAACAAGCGGCATGGAATTTTGTGAGCAAAGACGCGCCCGATATGCACCTAACGACCATCAATCCGGGGTTTGTGCTGGGCGCACCTCTGGACCAGCATTTTGGCACTTCAATTCAAGTCATTGAACGCCTGCTGCGCGGCAAGGACCCCATGTTGCCTGACATCGGCTTTTCGACAGTAGATGTACAAGACGTGGCTGAAATGCATGTCACCGTGATCAACAAGCCAGAAACATTCGGTCAGCGTATTATGACAGTCGATAGCTTTTTGACCTTCAAAGACATCGCACAGGCGGTGAAAGCCGCCTTTCCTTCTCGCAGAATCCCCACGCGTGTTGCGCCGAACTTCCTGATACGTATTCTGGGGCGGTTTGACCCGACGATCAAATCCATCATACCCGGCCTTGGCCGCGTCGATAAAATCGACAACAGCCGTGCGCGGGCAACCATCGGGCGCGGGATGCGGCAAGCGCGCAAGTCAGTGGTTTCATCTGCAACATATCTAATCGACAATAAATTGGTCTAGCGGGCTTAACCACGCGCGATCACCTCGACCAGACGCGCCCTTGCGGGTGGCAGCGGGCGATCACCAAGCCCCTTGATCAACCTGTTTTCAATGAAAAACCCGGTTGTTCCCAAAGCGCGCGCGATCTCGGCTGGGGTCGCGTCACCTTTTCCGGCCAAAACAGGAGGGAGTGGCAACATGCGGTCTGCCCATTCGCCCGCACCTTCACGGCTGACGGCACGGCCAGATTTTGGCGAAACATAGATCAGGTCCTCGTTCACTCCACGCACAGCACAGGCAGACAAATCCAAGCCAAATCCCATTTCTTCAAGCAGGGCCTGCTCCCAGCGCAAGTAAGCCAGTGGCCACACATCCGACTGCCCTAAAAGGTCCAGCAATGCGATTGTGCGAGCATAAAGCGGACGGTGTGCTTCGCGTTCGGGTAAAACCATGACCAGCAAACCACAGACCGCATTCAACCCCGCCAGAGCGAGCCTGTCGCCCATGGCAGCGGCGGCACGGCTGCGGATCGGCTCAACGGTGAAGCTTCCTAAATGGCTATCCAAACGCGCCTTCCAGGTGACAGACAATTGGGCGCCGGGCTGCAGCAGCGGGGCAACCTTGCGACTGGTCCCACCACGCACAACGCCGGCGTGGCGGCCATGTGTTTCGCTGAATACCTCGATGATGACCGATGTCTCGCCGAATGGGCGCGCGGCCAGCAATGCGGCTTCGTCTTGCCATTCAATCATGTGAGGTTGTCCTGCGCATGGATGCATAACAAACTGGACATCGCGCAGTTACAAGAGGCAGCGTGCATTGATAGGGCAGATGCCTCCGGCGGGAGTTTGAAGGGCAAGATGATAACGGTTCTTTAACCATACTAGCGCATAGAGATATGGCGGTCCTAGGCTGGAGAGCGGAAGATCGTGCAAGGTGATGAGAAAACTCTCGTCTCTTTTAGGGCAAGGTGGTGTTCATCATCTTGCCCTTTAAACTCCCGCCGGAGGCAAGAATTACTCTAGTCCCGGCTCGTCCAACAAATGCCTGCCTTGGCGGTCTTCGACTTCAATCACCCATAGGTCTGGATCAAAACTGCATTGCTTAGTGATAGAGGCATCGACTGACGCCTCTTCGCCTTCGACCAGAACCATCCATTTTCGGTCACCTGTCATCAAATCAAAACTGCGTTGATAGCAACAAGCCGAACCATCCAGCGTGTTCAATTTCACCAGAACAGCGCCCGCAGTATTATCACCGCGTTTGACGATGAATGCAGGTATTTCGATCAATCGCAGCCGCGTCAGATAGGCAGAGACCCAGATATCAGCGGTCAGTCTCATCTTGGGCTAGACGTTGCCGTCTTTGAAATCGAGACCCATCTCAGAGTAGCGCTCGGATTCTTCCAGCCAGTTAGGTCGCACTTTGACCTGAAGGAACAAGTGAACGCGGCGGCCCAAGAATTCCTCCAACTCTAGTCGCGACGCTTTGCTGACAGACTTTACAGTCTCGCCGCCTTTGCCCAACACGATACCCTTGTGACCATCGCGGGCCACATAGATCAACTGGTCGATACGGGCCGATCCATCGGGGCGTTCTTCCCAATTCTCGGTTTCGACGGTGAGCTCATAAGGTAGTTCTTGATGTAGCCGAAGGGTCAGTTTCTCGCGGGTCATTTCGGCGGCAATCATGCGCATCGGCAGGTCGGCTATCTGGTCTTCGGGGTACAGATACGGGCTTTCCGGCACTTGTGTGACCAGCCAGTCGCGCAGGGTATCACAGCCATGACCACGTTCGGCCGAGATCATGAAAGTTTCGGCGAAGGGGTAGGCTTCGTTCATCTCTTTGGTCAGCGCCAGCAGGGTTTCGGATTTCACCTTGTCGATCTTGTTGATCGCCAGTGCGACAGGCGATTTGCCCGCCCGCTCTGTCAGAGTTTCCAAGATTGCTTTTACGCCTTCGGACATGCCGCGATGAGCTTCGATCATCAACACAACAACATCCGCGTCAGCGGCCCCGCCCCAAGCGGCGGCAACCATTGCGCGGTCCAGACGGCGGCGTGGTTTGAACAGACCGGGGGTGTCGATAAAGATAAGTTGCGCGTTTTCGGCCATTGCGACACCGCGAATTCGTGCGCGCGTTGTCTGCACCTTGTGGGTGACGATGGACACCTTCGCGCCAACCATCTGGTTCAGCAAGGTCGACTTACCAGCGTTGGGTTCGCCGATCAGGGCCACAAAGCCCGCTTTGGTCTTTACATCAGTCATGTGTCGACTTTCTTCAAAAGGGCTGTCGCGGCGGCTTGTTCTGCATGGCGTTTGGAACCGGCGGTGGCTTTTTCACTGGGACCAGAGGCAAGCCGGACTTCAATTGTAAATATCGGTTGATGGTCCGGACCGCTGCGGTCAATTTCAACATATTGCGGCGGGACTTCGCCGCGGGCCTGCGCCCATTCCTGCAGCGCTGTCTTTGCATCACGTGCATCGTCGGCCACATTGTTAATCCGCGCGCCCCAAAGGCGCAAGATCGCAGCACGCGCCGCATCAAACCCGCCATCCTGGTAAATCGCTGCAATCACGGCTTCCATCGCGTCGGCCAGCAAAGCTTCTTTGCGTCGCCCGCCTGACTTCATTTCGGATCGGCCCAGCTTCAAGACTGCACCCAGATCAATGCCGCGTGCAACATCAGCGCAAGTCTCTCGGCGCACCAATGCATTGTAGCGCGGCGCAAGCAAACCTTCGGGGGCGTTCGGATCTGCTTTGAGTAGCGCCTCGGCCATCACAAGACCCAGTACACGATCACCCAAGAATTCCAGCCGCTGATTGTCGTCGCGATGCGGGCTCATCATCGAAGAATGCGTGACCGCCCTTATCAAGGTTTCGGGCTTGGCAAAGTCATGCCCCAGCCTGCCTGAAAAGGCTGCGAGTTCTGCTGAGAGCTTCAATCGAGCGCCTTGAAGAAACGATCCGACCGCCATGTCCAGAAAGCGAACATCGAACTGCCTGCAGACGAGAACATCACGCGGTCGGCGCGACCAACAATGTCTTTTCTATCGACGAAACCAACACCGCGGGCGGCTTGGGAAAAGCGGCTATCGGTAGAATTATCGCGGTTGTCGCCCATGAAAAAGAACTGCCCCTCTGGCACAGTGAAAACGCCTGTATTGTCAGAAGGACGGTTCCCGATATTCAGAATCGCGTGACTGACACCATTGGGCAGCGTTTCGATGAACCGTGACTTGGTGCATTCTGCCCCGAAGCCAACAGCGCCGTTTTCACACTGAGGGCGGATGGCCAATGGCCCTTGAGGTTCCATGATTTCAGAGAATGTACCCGCTGCTTCGATCTGCACAGGCGCGTCGTTGATATAAAGAAGGCTATCGACCATCTGGATGCGGTCGCCAGGCAAACCGATCAGGCGTTTTATAAAGTCACGGCCATCAACCGGGTGGCGGAACACGACAATATCACCGCGTTCAGGGTCAGAGCCAAACAGGCGCTTGTCGCTGTCTTCGGCAAATCCACAAAAGTCGTCAGCACCCAGATCAATCCCAACCTGCGGGATCCGGATCGACGGGCAAGATGCGTAAGAATAACCGTAGGCCATTTTGTTGACGAACAGAAAATCGCCAATCAGCAGCGTATCTTTCATCGACCCTGACGGAATCCAAAAAGGCTGAAAGAACAAGGTTCGGAAAATGCCAGCAATGAGCAGCGCCCAGAACACTGTTTTCAGTGTCTCTATCAGCCAGGCGATGAACCCAGTATTTTCAGCCATTTTCCATTCCTTCGTGCGGTTTGAGGCTACATGCGCGTGTGTGCCTGCCCTGTCAAGCGATGGGGCGGGCTTCGATCACCACAAAGGCCTGTGCCCAAGGGTGATCGTCGGTCAAAGTCACGTGAATGATCGCCTCGTGGCCCTCTGGGGTCATCTCGTCCAGCCGTGTTTTGGCCCATCCGGTGACGGCCATGACAGGCTGGCCACTGCGCAAATTGGACACGGCCATGTCTTTCCACGAAATACCCATGCGTAGGCCCGTGCCCAGCGCCTTTGAGCAAGCCTCTTTCGCAGCCCAACGTTTGGCATAGGTTCCTGCCACATCCGCACGGCGTTCTGCCTTTTTCTGTTCGACTTCGGTAAAGACCCGATTGCGAAATCGGTCGCCGAAACGATCAAGCGTGCCCGCGATACGTTCGATATTTGCTAGGTCAGTGCCGATGCCCAAGATCATGAACTGCGGGCCGCATCCATGACGCGACGCATTTCGGCAATCGCTGGACCAAGACCGCGAAAGATCGCCTCGCCAATGATGAAATGGCCGATATTCAACTCGATCACCTGCGGCAGTGCCGCGATCGGGGGCACGCAGTCATAGGTCAGGCCGTGACCTGCGTGGACTTCCAACCCCAGATCATGTGCGAATGCTGCCATCTCGGTAAGTTTGTGCAATTCGGTATCACGCACATCGAAACGCCCTTCGGCATGCGCATCGCAATAGGCGCCCGTGTGCAGTTCAATTACTTCTGCACCGATGCGGTGGGCGGCTTCAATCTGGCGTTGGTCAGCAGCGATAAAAATTGACACACGGCTCCCTGCTTCACGCAGTGGGGCGATGAAATGGGCCAGCGCATTTTCCTCACGGGCGACTTCTAAACCGCCCTCGGTCGTGCGCTCTTCGCGTTTTTCAGGCACGATGCAGACAGCATGCGGCTTGTGGCGCAGCGCAATCGCCTGCATTTCCGGTGTTGCGGCCATTTCAAAATTCAGCGGGCCATTCAGCGCAGCCATCAAACCTTCGATATCCGCATCAGAGATATGACGACGATCTTCGCGCAGGTGCGCCGTGATCCCGTCTGCGCCTGCTTCTTCTGCAATAACTGCGGCACGCACCGGATCAGGCAAAGCACCACCGCGGGCGTTGCGCACAGTAGCCACGTGGTCGATGTTCACACCAAGGCGCAGTTTACTGGTCATGTCTTTTCCCTTTTCATCCCGTCACTCCTGCAATCACAGGTGATTGTTGTCCGCAGGGGACGTCTTTTTGTTCAACTGGTCAAGCTTTGCCCTCAGCACCTTTTTACGGCGCATCTGGTAGGCGCGGATCAAAGGCACGGCGAGATAGTAAGCAATCGTGGCCGTGACCAAGCCCGGAAGTATGCCGCCTACCAGATATGGAAAGAACACATCATCATAGAACACCTGCATCCCACGCCAGTTAATCCGCTCAGACGTAAAAATCGCAAACAGGTTGTGCCAAACGTCATAGCTGGCATCAGCAAACTTTTCGCCTAAGCCGGCAACTTTGGCTTGCGGAACATCAAGCAGCCAAGACCCCAAAGTGATCGAAACCCAACCAATCGGCGGAAAGGTCACTGGATTGCCAAAAAACGTGGCCATCAGGGCCGCAAAGATATTACCGCGAAGCAACCGCGCGATGATGGCACCAAAAACAAAGTGGAGCCCGAAAAGCGGGGTAAAGCAAATGAACACACCGGCCCAAATGCCGCGGCTTATCTTTTCTGGCGTATCAGGTAATCGGCGAACGCGGTGCTTTACATAATTGAATGCGCGCGCCCAACCCCCCCGCGGATAGAAAAAGTCGAGAACGATCCGTCCGATCGCCCTTCTATCCCTGCGCTTGAATACCAACGGTTGTCATCCTTCCCTGCGGGATGTGCCCGCCCCCGGAACTGCAAGTCCAGGATCTTTGTGTCGTATGATCGACGACACGTTGCTTTCAGCCTCAAGCGCAGTTCGCACGCGATGCAAATGCTCTGCGTCGCGTAAATCGACGTCTATCAACAACCTAAAATAATCAGGCTTGCGGTCAATGAACCTAAGGTCAGAAATATTGGCGTTCTGTTCGCCAATCAATGTGCAAATTCGTCCCAGGACACCAGAAGCATTTGCAATCGTAACATCAAAAGTAACGGTATTCACCGCACTGTGATTGCCTTCTTGCCAATGCAGATCAATCCAGCGCTCTGGCTGTTCTTCGTAGTCGGCCAAAGCTTCGCAATCGATGGCATGCACAACAACGCCCTGACCCCGGAATGTAATACCCAAGATACGTTCGCCGGGGACAGGTTGACAGCATGCGCCGCGATGCTGCACTTGATCTGGGTTCAGGCCGACCACGGCGCGGGCTTGTTCAATCTCGTCGCCGTGCTGGCTTTCTAGTTCTGGATAAATTGCAGTTACGACACTGCGTCCGGTGATTTCAGCACTGCCCAATTGCGCCAGCAATTCGTCGACGTTATCGATTGCAAGCGCCTTGGCGGCTGTGCGCAGAGCCTTATCGGTGGCCCGTTTACCAAGGTTCTCAAAAGCAACACGCGCAAGTTCACGTCCCAAACGGACAAATCTTTCACGGTCTTCTTCGCGCAAGGACCGCCGGATTGCTGTCTTTGCACGACCGGTGACAGCAATGTCGATCCATGTCGCTTGGGGTTTCTGGCCTTCTGCGGTGACGACTTCAACCGATTGACCATTCTTAAGACGGGTCCAAAGCGGCACGCGCAATCCGTCGACCTTTGCCCCCACACATGCCGATCCGATCCGTGTATGGATCGCAAATGCGAAATCAATCGGCGTTGCACCGCGCGGCAGTTTGATCACGTCGCCTTTGGGCGTGAAGCAGAACACTTGGTCCTGATACATCTCAAGCTTGACCGCTTCGAGGAACTCGTCATGGTCTTGATCTTGATCTTCGTCCAGCCGCTCGGTCAACGATGCAATCCAGCGCACCGGGTCAACGGCAAAGCGGTTTTCTACACGTTCACCATTCTTGTATGACCAGTGGGCGGCCACACCTGTTTCAGCAACCTCATGCATTTCGCGGGTGCGGATTTGAACCTCGACCTGTTTGCCATCGCGACCGGATACTGTGGTGTGAATTGAACGATAACCGTTGGTTTTTGGTTGGCTGATATAGTCCTTGAAACGCCCAGGGACCGCACGCCAACGCTGATGGATAGCGCCCAACGCGCGGTAGCAGTCGGCCTCTGTAGCGACGATGACGCGAAAACCGTAGATGTCGGAAAGTCGGCTAAAGCCTTGTTCTTTTTCCTGCATCTTGCGCCAGATAGAATAGGGCTTCTTGGCGCGGCCGCTTACCTCGGCAGTGATGTTGGCTTTTTCCATCTCGACGCGCATGTCGGCTGTAATTTTCTGGAGCACGTCGCCAGTTTCACGCTGTAGCGTGATAAATCGCCGGATGATCGAGTTACGGCCCTCTGGGTTGAGGACGCGGAATGACAAGTCCTCAAGTTCTTCGCGCATCCACTGCATACCCATGCGACCTGCAAGCGGCGCAAAAATATCCATGGTTTCGCGTGCTTTCTGAACCTGCTTGTCGGGACGCATCGATTTGATTGTTCGCATATTGTGCAAACGGTCCGCGAGCTTAACCAGCGTGACCCGCAAATCGCGTGACGTGGCCATAAATAGTTTGCGGAAATTCTCGGCCTGCTTGGTCTGGGTCGAGTTCAGCTGTAGATTGGTAAGCTTGGTGACACCATCGACCAGATCCGCGATCTCACGGCTGAACCGCTGTTCGACCACCAAAAAAGAGGCTTTGGTATCCTCGATGGTGTCATGCAGCAAAGCCGTGACGATTGTGGCGTCGTCCATCTGTTGCTCTGCCAAGATGCATGCGACAGCCACAGGGTGCGTGAAATATGGTTCGCCAGAATGACGAAACTGGCCTTCGTGCATTTCTGCACCAAAGGCGTAGGCATCGCGCAATAGCGACGGATTGGAATTGGGGTTGTAGGTGCGGACCAGTGCGATGAGATCGTCTGCAGTCGTCATCTGGTCCCGCGCCTATCCGTTCAAGGCCGGTAAACCGCCCTTAGCGCTGCCCTTGCGCTTCCATTAGCGCACGCAGCAATTTCTCTTCAGACATATCGTCGTCGGCAGGCTTGTCAGGCTCGGTGCCCATAAGCAGGGACATGCTGTCCTCTTCCGGCTCGTCAACTTCGATCTGAGTCTGGTTCGCTTCGATCATACGCTCGCGCAGATCATCGGCAAGCTGTGTTTCGTCAGCGATTTCACGCAGAGACACAACAGGGTTCTTGTCGTTGTCACGGGACACTGTAATGGCCCCGCCTGCGGATATTTCACGCGCACGATGTGCTGCAAGCATCACCAGTTCGAACCGGTTAGGAACTTTATCGACGCAATCTTCTACGGTGACGCGGGCCATGGGCGTACTCCAGTCAATCAAGAGGGACTTAGGAAGTGGCCTATTTAGTGGCTTCAGGCAGATTTGACAAGGGCCTCAGAGATGACAAACCTCAGAAATAAAAACGCTGTTTTATAGGCCAATTGGAACCACTTCTGCGCGGTCGTGTGCGGGCAAAGCGGCACAGATTTCGCGGGCGGTCAAACCTGTCACCGGATGAACCCACAGTGGTGCAACATCGCACAACGGCACCATAACGAACGCCCGATCTTGCATACGGGGATGGGGCAAGATCAACTCCGATGGCGCTTTTGCCAGTTGCGCCGCGAGTGGTAAATCGCGCCAACGCATGAATTCTGCAAGGTCAGGCAAGACGCTGTCCCCCATAGCGATCAGGTCCAAATCCAGCGTGCGCTGGCCCCAACGGGTTTCACGGACCCGCCCCGCCTCTGCCTCGATTGTGTGAAGCGCGGCAAGCAGGTTCTGCGGGCTCAGGTCTGTTTCAATCGCGATAACTGCGTTCACAAAGGCAGGACCAGACCCTGCTGGAAACGCCGGCGTGGCATAAAACTGGCTGCAATCAGGTGTTGAATCCGCGATTTCAGCTATCCGACTTATCCCCTTTTGGACAGTTTCCCTAGCGTCACCCCAAACTGAAAGTTCGTTGCTACCAAGGGCGATAAGCGTTTTTCGGCTCATTCTATTCTCCTAAAGCCCTTGCCTCGATTCGGCTTTACATTACATAGTCGAAATTCTTGCGCAAAAAAGAACACTCTCGGGACACGAATGAATGCGCAAAGTAGTTTTTGGAAGGACTATTTATGTTTTATCGGGACGAGCGCTTGGCGCTCTTTATCGATGGATCAAATCTGTATGCGGCCGCAAAGTCGCTGGGATTCGACATCGATTACAAATTGCTACGGCAGGAATTTATGCGCCGTGGTAAATTATTGCGGGCATTTTATTACACTGCTTTACTTGAAAATGACGAATACTCACCGATCCGGCCCCTTGTGGATTGGCTGAATTACAATGGCTTCTCGATGGTGACCAAACCGGCCAAGGAATACACCGACAGCATGGGTCGTCGAAAGGTGAAGGGGAATATGGACATCGAGCTGGCCGTCAACGCGATGGAACTTGCCCCGCATATGGACCACGCAGTCATCTTTTCAGGCGACGGCGATTTCCGCCCACTGGTCGAATCACTCCAGCGCAGTGGCGTCCGCGTCTCTGTTGTTTCAACGATTCGCAGCCAACCGCCAATGATCGCAGATGAATTGCGTCGTCAGGCCGACAACTTTATCGAACTGGACGAATTGCGCGACGTCGTTGGAAGACCGACCCGCGAACCCCGCTCAGAAGAAGCGTCAGAGATTGCTCCGCTAGACGCCTGACCAACTTGGGTGGACGGGGTGCAGCGATGTGCCTCGTCCGCGCAACCTATCTGATACTGGACCTGCCCGCGTCAATTGCTTACCTCTGGTACCGAAGCCGGAGCATGACATGACAAAACCACCCCTCACTCTCTATCTTGCCGCCCCGCGCGGCTTTTGCGCAGGTGTCGACCGCGCGATCAAGATCGTTGAAATGGCGCTCGATAAATGGGGTGCGCCTGTCTACGTCCGCCACGAGATCGTGCATAACAAATTCGTCGTCGATTCTTTGCGCGATAAGGGTGCCGTTTTCGTCGAAGAACTTGACGAGTGCCCGGATGATCGCCCTGTGATCTTTTCCGCCCACGGCGTGCCAAAAGCGGTTCCTGCCGCCGCCGCCAAGCGCGAAATGATCTATGTTGACGCCACTTGCCCGTTGGTCAGCAAAGTCCACATCGAAGCCCAGCGCCATTCTGACAACGGTCTACAGATGATTATGATCGGACATGAAGGTCACCCCGAAACCGTCGGCACAATGGGGCAGCTGCCCGAAGGGGAAGTCCTGCTAGTCGAAACAGTCGCAGACGTAGCAACCGTCGCTGTGCGCGACCCATCAAAGCTGGCTTTCGTCACCCAAACTACACTTTCTGTCGATGACACTGCGGACATCGTGGCAGCCCTTTTCGACCGCTTTCCACAGATTGTCGGACCCCATAAGGAAGACATCTGCTACGCAACCACCAACCGCCAGGAAGCCGTTAAGGCGATGGCCCCAAAATGCGACGCGATGCTGGTCGTTGGCGCGCCCAATTCATCAAACTCGAAACGACTGGTCGAGGTAGGTGCGCGCGCAGGATGCAACTATGCCCAGCTTGTACAACGTGCGACTGACATTGATTGGCGCGCGCTTGAAGGGATTACATCTATGGGGATCACAGCAGGGGCGTCCGCGCCAGAGGTGCTGATCGCCGAAGTCATCGACGCATTCAAAGATCGCTACGACACGACGGTTGAGATGGTCGTCACTGCCGAAGAAAACGTGGAATTCAAGGTGCCACGCGTGTTGCGGGAGACAGCATAATGATCAGCCTGCAATTCTTGGTCACTGCAATCGTCGTCTGTGTAGCCCCTGGCACTGGCGTGATTTACACACTGGCCCTTGGGCTTGGCCAAGGACGACGAGCAGCGATTGCGGCGGCCGTTGGCTGTACAATCGGGATCGTTCCCCATTTGGCGGCTGCAACATTGGGACTGGCAGCTTTGCTGCACACCAGTGCGGTTCTGTTCCAAGTCGTGAAATTCGCAGGGGTCGCCTATCTGCTTTATCTGGCATGGCAGGCGCTCAAGTCCGATGGTGCGCTGTCGATCAGCCCCGACGCCAAACCGCAACCCGCTTTCAAGATCGCGCGGCGCGGTGCATTGATTAACATCCTAAACCCGAAGCTTTCGATCTTCTTTCTTGCCTTGCTGCCACCGTTCCTAAGCGGCAACCCAGCGACCGCCACCACCGAGATGATCTTGATGGGCGGCATCTTCATGGCGCTGACCTTTGTGATTTTCGTCCTTTACGGTGTCTTCGCGGCATTCGCGCGAACATGGCTGTTGCAAAGCAAGACCGTCATGACATGGCTGAACCGGTCCTTCGCGGGCATCTTTACGGCTCTTGGCCTGCGCCTGGCATTTGAAAAGGCATGAACCAGATTCCACGATCCGCACTGATCCTTGGCCTCGCGGGGCTGATCCCTTTTCTTTGGGGCGCTTTGACGGTGACAGTGCCATCTGTTGCGCTTTGGGGGCAATCCAATCTGGGGGGCCGATTCATCGGACCCTATGTGCAGCTATTTTATGGGGCGATAATCCTGTCTTTCATGTCAGGCGTACTTTGGGGGTTCGCGACCAAGGCCACCGGCCAAATGGCAACGGCCAGTTATGTACTGTCCGTCATTCCGGCCCTTTGGGCGTTCTTCATGACGGGTGGCGGGCCAACGACCGCTGCGGTGAATTTGATCGTCGGGTTCTTAGGCTTGCTGCTGCTTGATTGGCATTTCTGGCGCTTGGGTCTGGCCCCACCATGGTGGATGCATTTGCGCGGATTGCTGACCGCGATTGTCATCTTGTCATTGTTACCGTTGGTCTTTTGATGACTGACGCAAAAACCATCGCGACTTATAATAGCAAGGCGGCAGACTATGCCGCGACTTTCGCGTCCGACGGACCCGACAAGACACTCTTGGCGTTTCTTGATCTGATGCCAAAGGGTGCAAGGATACTGGACCTTGGATGCGGACCCGGGACTGCGTCGGCACATATGCGCAACGCGGGGATGGACCCTGACCCGATGGACGCCTCAGAGGGGATGATCGCGCTGGCCCGTGAACGCTATGACCTGCCAGCAAGGCTTGGAACTTTCGACGATATCAGCGGCACGTCGGTTTATGACGGTGTCTGGGCCAACTTCAGCCTGCTACATGCCGCGCGTGCAGACTTGCCTCGGTATTTTCTAGCTCTTGGAACTGCAACAAAACCAGACGGCACAATTCACGTCGGGATGAAAACCGGTGATGGCGTGATGCGCGATGCATTGGACCGGCTTTATACCTATGTCAGCGTTCCCGAATTGCAGGGATTGCTAGAGGACGCAGGCTTCACCGTAAACTATATCAAAGAAGGGGCAGAGCGCGGCATGGCCGGCACAATCGACCCTTTCGTTATCATGCGAGGACGCAAGAATGCCTGAACTGGTCGCCTACACAGACGGGGCCTGTTCGGGCAATCCGGGTCCGGGTGGCTGGGGCGCTCTCTTGATCGCGCGCGATGGTGACAAGGTGCTAAAAACCCGCGAACTTTCCGGTGGAGAAGCTGATACAACGAACAACCGCATGGAATTATTGGCAGCGATCACCGCGCTTGAAACGCTAGAGCGGGACGCCGCGGTCACGATCATTACCGACAGCGTTTATGTTAAAGATGGCATCACCAAGTGGATTCACGGCTGGAAAGCGCGTGGCTGGAAAACGGCCGCGAAAAAACCCGTCAAGAACGAAGACCTTTGGCGCAGGTTAGAGACGGCAACAGCACGCCACCGCGTCACATGGGAATGGGTCAAGGGCCACGCGGGTCACCCCGAGAACGAAAAAGCCGATGAATTAGCCCGCGCAGGAATGGAGCCGTTCAAACGATGAAAGAGCCCCTTGTCCTTCTTCCCGGCATGATGTGCGACGCGCGGCTTTTTGGCCCGCAGATAAATGCTTTCTCGCATGAACGTGCAATCATGGTGGCGCCTTTGGGCGATCACGACACAGTCGCGGCACTCGCGGCAGACATCCTGAACACGGCCCCGCAAACATTTGCACTTGCGGGTCTGTCGATGGGCGGCATCGTCGCGATGGAGGTGTTTCGCCAAGCCCCCGAGCGCGTTTCGCGCCTCGCGTTGCTCGACACGAACCCCAAGGCCGAAACTGAAAAGATCGCCCAATTCCGCGAACCGCAGATTAGCAGAGTCCGCGCTGGGGAATTACGATCCGTCATGCGCGACGAGATGAAGCCAAACTACCTGACCGACGGCCCGAATATGGGGCAAATCCTTGATCTGTGCATGGCGATGGCTGAAACGCTGGGGCCGGACGTTTTTGTGCGCCAATCCCGCGCGTTGCAGACGCGTCCCGACCAACAAGAAACACTGCGCGCCGTGAAGGTACCGACGCTGATCTTGTGCGGTGAAAACGATAGCCTTTGTCCGTTACACCGACACGAGCTTATGCATGAACTGATTCCACATTCGACATTGGCTGTGATCAAAGACGCCGGTCACCTGCCGACACTTGAACAACCTGACCTAACAAACGAGGCTTTGGCAAAATGGCTGAACCAGTAATCCCCGCTGAACTACTTGCGCTATTGCAGCGCGTCGACACGCCCACCGTCTGCAACGCTATCGAAGTCGCCCAAGGCAAACGCGGATTTGACGCCTATACGAAAGGGACGATGCAATGTTCTGCCCCGGGGCAGTCGATGGTTGGCTTTGCCCGCACGGCAAAGATCGCAGGTCGCGAAGCCCCGACCGAAGCAACCGACGTGATCCGCGCCCGTCGTCTTGAATATTTCCGCAACATGGCAGACGGCCCGCGCCCTGCGATCGCAGTGATCGAAGATGTCGATTACCCCCATTGTGTCAGCGCTTGGTGGGGCGAGGTCCATACAAATGTACACAAAGGCCTTGGGCTGAACGGTGCGCTTACCAATGGCGTGATGCGTGATTTGGGCGATTTGGCTGAAGGCTTTCCTGTGGTTGCCGCATCAATCGGACCAAGTCATGCGTTTGTACATGTGCGCGAACTTGGCACGCCTGTGACTGTGATGGGGATGACCGTCAACCAAGGTGACTTGGTACATGCTGACCGACATGGCGGTGTCGTGATTCCGCCAGACGTGATTCCACACCTTCACGATGCGATCGAGAAAATGTTTGCGGGCGAACAGATCATTCTTGGGCCAGCGCGCGAACCTGACTTTAATCTTGATAAGTTGCTCGACGCTTGGGCAGCATTCGAAAAAGCGCGGACCTAACTGACCTTTAAGACGATCTTGCCAATATGCGCACTGCTTTCCATGCGGGCATGGGCAGCAGCAGCATCGGCCAGTGCGAACTCTTGATCCATAACGGGGGCTATTTTACCCGCAGAAATCAACGGCCAAACTTGAGCGCGTAGCGCATCAGCGATCCGCGCCTTGGCAAGGTCAGATTGCGGGCGCAGGGTTGATCCAGTGACCGTCAAACGCCGCGTCATCAACTGCACAAGGTTCAAATCGGCTTTTGGCCCTTGCAGAAATGCAATCTGGACTAAGGTTCCGTCGTCAGCAAGCGCCTTGAGGTTGCGTTGTATATAAGGGCCGCCGACCATATCAAGGACAAGATCAGCCCCACCAAGTACTTGCATTTTTTCAACAAAATCATCTTCGCGATAGTTGAACGCAGCCTCTGCGCCAAGGCCTACGCAAGCTGCGCATTTTTCTGACGACCCGGCAGTTGCAAAGACCCGCGCACCAAATGCTTTGGCCAGTTGGATCGCGGTTGTCCCGATCCCCGAACTGCCGCCATGTACCAAAAACCGTTGCCCTGCATGCAACCCGCCACGCATGAATACGTTGGACCAAACGGTGAAAAACGTCTCGGGGAGGCAAGCAGCTTGCTTGAGCGTCAGACCTGCGGGAACAGGTAAACAGTGGGCAGCAGGCGTGGCGACGTATTCCGCATAGCCACCACCGGGCAGCAGCGCGCAAACCTGATCGCCAACTTTGACTGATGACACCCCTGCACCGCAGGCGACGACCTCACCCGCGGCCTCTAGTCCGGGTAAATCGCTGGCACCTTTAGGCGGATTGTATAGGCCTGCGCGTTGCAGCGCGTCCGGACGGTTCACACCTGCATAAGCAACTTTGATTATTACTTGATCGTTTGCGGGCTCCGGAACGGGTCGATCGGTCAAGGTCAACACTTCCGGCCCGCCTGGTTTTGAAATCTCGATTGCCTGCATTGGTCTAGCCTCTAATCTGGATCGCGCCACATACCTGGCAGATCAATATCTTGCACCTTTGATGGCGCTTTAACAGAGGCCGTCATACGGCCAAGCGTATCAGCGAAAGGCTTGAGAATAGGATTTGCCTTGGCCTGCGCTTTGAACTTTTCAAACTGCATCACGTTATCAATTCTGCGGTCGATGAATGCGTCGGTCGCTTGCATGTCCAAACTATCATCACCTAGCCAAAACAGCACGACCGAACTGTAAACGCCCGACAGCGTAAGCCGCTTTGTGTACCAGTTCACATCGCGCGATGTATCACCAAGTGCATTCCAGATTGCGTCAGCAGTTCCCCAAATCAGTTTTGCGCCATCCGGTGCCATATGCGGGAGGGCGAACAAAGCCGTGCCACGGCGTACCGCCTCTTTATCATCGACCGCGCGGATACGCAGGCGCACCGCAAACGCGACTTTGTCGCGAAAGCGCATTCCTGACAGGTCAGCTTCCTTCAAGGCGGCAATCATCGTGGCATCGCCGCGCTTGTGAAACGCTACAGCCAGATCAACTGCGCCGCGCGGGCAAAGCGCTTTGGCATGCACCGGGTTAACTTCCGCTTCTTGGACTGCAGCGGCAAAGGCTGTCGACGACCACCCATCAAAGGCCACATGCGGCAGCGCGGCATCCAAAAGCTGATCCAGCAACGGGTCTGTTGGGGCGTTTACCATGTGTATCTCCTTATGCAGCATAGACTCGACAAACTAGTCTACCTTTGCTAACTGACCACTTCCTGCAATTTTTGCAAATCCAACTTAGAGAGGTGGTGAAAACCACATGCAGGTTAGTGTTCGTGATAACAACGTTGATCAGGCGTTGCGTGCTCTGAAAAAGAAGCTCCAGCGTGAGGGCGTTTTTCGTGAAATGAAGCTCAAGCAACATTTCGAAAAGCCGTCCGTGCGTAAAGCGCGTGAGAAAGCAGAAGCTATCCGTCGTCAGCGCAAGCTGGCACGTAAGAAGCTTCAGCGCGAAGGTATGCTTTAAGTAACCTTCCAACGTGAAACTAAATACCCCCGTCTGTGTAAACAGGCGGGGGTTTTTCGTTCTGCATTCATTTTCGAGCGCGGGGGCATTGGTCGTCACTCGGACGGTTTGGCCTTGTTGCGCAAATCTTGCTCATGCGTTTTACCATGACGGGACTTGTGTCGAAAAGCGCATCACGCTTGCCTAATGCTGTTCAGGCACCAGAATCTCGCGCTTGCCAACATGGTTCGCCGAACTGACGACGCCTTCGTCTTCCATCTGTTCAACCAACTTAGCGGCTTTGTTGTAGCCGATCGCCAGTTTGCGCTGGATGTAGGACGTCGAACATTTGCGGTCCTTGATAACAATTGCGACTGCTGTGTCATAAAGCGCGTTTTCACTGTCAGATCCGTCGCCCAACCCCAGTACCAGATCAATGCTGCTTTCCGATCCTTCGGCCGGTCCTTCGACAACACCAGACATATATTCTGGCGGACCAAAGCCCTTGAGGTGGTTGACGATTTCCTCGACTTCCTCGTCGCTGACAAACGGTCCATGGACGCGTGTGATTTTGGAACCGCCAGCCATATAAAGCATGTCACCCATACCCAAAAGCTGCTCTGCGCCCATTTCACCCAAGATCGTGCGGCTGTCGATCTTCGACGTCACTTGGAACGAAATCCGCGTCGGGAAGTTCGCCTTGATCGTGCCGGTGATAACATCGACCGACGGGCGCTGTGTCGCCATGATCAGGTGGATACCAGATGCACGGGCCATCTGTGCCAGTCGCTGGATGCATGCTTCGATTTCTTTGCCAGCGACCATCATCAGATCAGCCATCTCGTCAACAATCACGACGATATAGGGCAGCAGTTCCGGCTGGAACTCTTCGGTTTCAAAAATCGGGTCGCCAGTTTCGTCGTCAAAGCCCGTTTGAACAGTGCGGCTGAACATCTCGTTCTTGCCCAGCGCGTCTTTCACGCGACCATTGAAGCCATCGATGTTGCGCACGCCCATTTTGGACATCTTGCGGTACCGTTCTTCCATCTCGCCGACGACCCACTTGAGGGCGACAACGGCCTTCTTCGGATCGGTCACAACGGGCGACAACAGGTGCGGGATGCCGTCATAAACAGACAGTTCCAGCATCTTGGGATCAATCATGATCATCCGGCATTCTTCGGGTGTCAGCTTGTAGAGCAGCGACAGGATCATCGTGTTGATCGCCACGGATTTACCCGAACCGGTTGTACCCGCGATCAAAAGGTGAGGCATCTTTGCAAGGTTCGCAATGATCGGCTCGCCGCCGATGTCTTTGCCCAAAGCCAACGGCAGCTTTTGATTACCGTCACCGAAATCACGGTGCGACAGGATTTCACGCAAGACCACCTTTTCACGGTTTTCATTCGGCAATTCGATACCAATGACCGATCGGCCTGGGACGGTAGAAACACGCGCGGACAGCGCCGACATCGAACGTGCAATGTCGTCGGACAGGCCAATTACGCGGGACGCCTTCAAACCGGGTGCTGGTTCCAGTTCGTACATCGTTACGACAGGGCCCGGACGGACAGACACGATGTCACCTTTGACGCCATAATCATCCAGCACACTTTCCAGCATGCGGGCGTTCTCTTCCAAGGCTTCATCGCTCAGGTGATGGCGCTGGATTTCAACGGGGCTGGTCAACAGACCCAGAGGCGGGCGTTCGTAGCTGGCGTATTTTTCGTCGAACTTCAGCGCTGGCTGTGCCTCTGCCTTGGCTTGGGTAGAAGGCTGAGCTGCGCGCTTTGGCGGATGCTGGACAACACTGCGCGGTTCCGGCGTCGGTGCTGGTGTCGCTACAGGAGGCGTCGGCACGAATTTCTCTGGAATTGGCCGATGTGGTGCGGCCATACGCGGCGCATCAACGGGCACCTCGATCAATTCCTCATCAGCGGACAGGTCTTCTTCCAAAGGTGAAAACACCAATGGTTTTGGGCCGCGACCCGCAGTCAGGGAAGGCTCAATCCGCACGCCTGTTGGCGACGGTGGGACAGAGCGGTTCTTGATCGCATCCGCAATCCGCGCACTCACGCGGTCGGTGTTGCCATCCAAAGGGATGTCCATTTCGGGCAAGTCGCGGGTCACCAACTCTGGTTCAGGCATTGCATCGTTCCGCTTCAGCAGACCAGCAAGGAACCCGCCGCTTTGCGAGGCTTCCTGTGTTGGCATCTTACGGGCGGGTGCAGCAAGTGGCGCATTGCGCATTGGCGGCGCTGGTGGCAGTGAACTTGCCGTCAAAGCTGGCTCTGATGTTGGCATTGCGGGGTTTGCACGCACGACGGCCGCAGCACGTGCGCGGTTTGCATCAATTGGCGGCACTGTGAACGGATCATCAGACTCTGGGGCTTCACCGCGCGGCGCACGGGTTTCAAAAACCGGCGCCCGACGCGCTTGAATAGTGGTGTTCACGCCGTGAGCAGCCTGCGCCGACAAAGCAGCGCCCTTACCAACAAAGCGCAGGAAGAACGCATAAAGCATTACTGTTCCCAGCAAGGCAAATCGACCAGCGACTTTCAACTCTGGGCGCGTAAAGCCGACCGCGAATGCCATCAGCGCCAATAATGCGACCCCTGACAGAAGCGACAACAGCTTGACCCCAAACACCGTGCCAAACGGCACAATTGTCAGGATCACACCCAGAACGGTATCGCCAAACAATCCGCCAAGACCAAAATTCGCAGGCCAATCAGCCGTAGGAGCCAACGTCGCCGCATGCACTGACGCCAAGATGATCGCGACAGGTGCAAAGATCAGACGACCCACCGCGCGTTCTTGGCCGTGGTGCATTACAAAGCGCACACCCCATGCCACCAACACTATCGGGACAACCCAAATCCCGAGGCCGATAATCATCATCAACGGCGCGGCAAGTGACGCCCCAAAATGACCCAACCAGTTTTGCACAGGCGCATCCGTCGCAGAAATCCAACTTGGATCGGTTGGCGCATAACTACCCACCATCACAGCGATCAGGAGGCCCGCGAAGATCAGCCCCAAGCCCAAAAGCTCTTTGGTGCGTTTTTCGATCGCAGCTTGTGTTGTGCTGTCCAAAAGCGGGTCACGCCGCCGGGATTGGTAAGATGCCATACTATTCTTCCTCAACCATACAAACAGTCGCGGATCAGGGTCAGACCGCGCTGCATTTCTTGTGTTGGGGCCACCATTGCGACCCGAATGTAATTTTCTCCGGGGTTTTCCCCGTTTGCCACCTGGCTCAGATAAGCGCCGGGTAAAACCCGCACACCTGTTTCTTGCCAAAGTTTCACTGCCGCCTGTTCGCCATCCGCAATAGGCAGCCACAAAAAGAAGCCCGCCTGCGGGGACTGGTAACCATCGACGTGGCCCAAAATATCGTCAGCGACCGTGTACTTGCGCTGATACAATGCACGGTTTTCTTGTACGTGCTCCTCATCCGCCCAGGCGGCGGCAGCAACAGCCTGCAAAGGCTCGGGCAGCGGCGCACCTGCAAAGGCACGCAAAAGGCGAATGCGGGCGATAGACTTTGGACCACCTGCACAAAATCCGGACCGCAATCCCGGCAGGTTTGATCGCTTGGACAGGGAATGAAAGATCACAACGCGCTCTGGGTCGGCACCCATTTCTTTGGCGATTTGAAGCGCGCCGGGGGGCGGTGTGTCGCGGTAAATCTCGGAATAGCATTCATCGGCAAAAATGATGAAATCGTGCTTTTCGGCAAGCGTGATCAGATCACGCCAATAGTCCGCGTCGGCAACTGCGCCTTGTGGGTTGGCGGGCGAACAGATGTAAGCAATCGCAGTGCGGTTCAAAACGTCCGCAGGCAGCGCATGGAAATCTGGCAAGTGCCCCGAGGCCAAGGTCGCGGGCACATAGATCGGCTCGGCCCCGACAGAAAGGGCTGCGACGGCATAGACCTGATAAAACGGGTTCGGGGTCAAGATAACGGGCTTGCCATTCTTATCTTCACGGCACAGCGCCATGGCGGCGTTATACAGGCCTTCGCGCGTGCCATTGAGCGTCAAAATTTGCTCTGCGGGAATATCAAGATCGTAGCGGCGTTTCAGAAATCCACCAATCGCATCCAACAGGGGCGCAGTTCCATAGTTGTCAGGGTATTTTCCAAAGCCAGCTAGGTTATCGGCAAGAATATCGCCCACGAATGCAGGAAAGGCATGGCGCGGTTCGCCGATTGTCATATTGATCGTCTCAGCGCCTTGGGTCGGCACGTCAAGAAGCGCACGCAAGCGTGGCCACGTCGCTGCCGGAAGGTCCGAAAACCGCTCAGGAAATACCATAACTGCCTCAATTTACGGGATCATTTCGCCCCGCTTTTTTCCAAACTAGCCCGCCAATAGGCGTTCTGTCCAGAACAAGACGCGAACTGGGTTCTTTTTTGTGGCTTTTGGGTCAGTGCGTGAGGGTCAGACCAAGACTTACGACAACGCGCGTTCTGCCGCAGCGCACAAACGCAGCAACGCCGCCTCCGTCCCGTTCTGACCGTTCAACATGATCCCGCATGATGGTACACCTGTCGGCAGCGTCATCGAACAGACATCCAGCAAGTTTGCGATCCGCGTATTGCGCAGCGCCAACAAGTTCTCGGATTTATAATAATCCTCATCTGTCAGCAGGCGCTCTGCGTTGGGTGGCAGCATCGCTGCCGTCGGCATGATGACCGCATCAAACTGCGCCGTCGCGGCGGCATATTGCTTGCGAATGTCGCGTAGCGTGTTCCAGCCCGCACAATAATCAGCAGCACCGACGGATTTTCCGCCGCGGACACGTTCCAAAATCTGCGGGAACATCTTTTCAGGATTGGCTTCGACCAGATCGCGCCACCACCCATAACTATCCGCCGCGTAAAGGTTTCCCGCCACCGCAAAGGCGTCGTTGAGCTGCGAAAAGCTATGATGTTCGACCACAGCACCTGCAGCTTGCAAACGTTCAACAGCACTCTGAAAAGCGGCACGAGGCGCATCGCGCACGCCGTCAGGCGCGATAGTATCAAGGGCCATCAAGCGGACACCGCTAAGGCTGCTGCCTTCCAGATCAGCGGGTTTGCTACCTTCCAACGCAGCCAGCAAAAGGTTCGCGTCTTCGACTGAACGACAAAGCGGGCCGATGGTATCAAAGGTCAAACACAACGGCACAGTGCCTTCCAAAGACAACCGTCCGTGGGTTGTTTTCAACCCAACCAGATCATTCCAAGCGGATGGAATGCGCACAGATCCGCCCGTGTCAGACCCTATCCCGGCCGCCGCCAATCCAAACGCAACCGAAGTCGCGGCCCCTGATGATGACCCGCCCGGCACAGCGTCATGATCATTCACACATGGCGGGGTGGCTGTGATCGGATTTAGACCCAACCCTGAAAATGCGATTTCGGACATATGGGTTTTGCCCAGACACACCAAACCCGCTGCGGTCGCGGCCTTCAGAACCACGGCATCAGCGTCTGGAACACGGCCTTCCATCAGAGCGGTGCCTGCTTGGGTCGCAATACCAGCCGTATCAAACAAATCTTTCCAAGAGATCGGCACACCGTCCAATGGACCACGACGCATCCCTGATTTGGCACGCTGCGAGGCCGCCACCGCTTCGGCACGGGCTCGGTCATGGGTGACGCGCGCATAAATACGGTCGCGGTATTCGTGGGTATCGATGGCGTCCAGATAAACCTCTGTCAGGGCAACCGGATCAATGTCCCCTGCCCCAATCGCGCGACCCAAATCCGCCGCTGTCATCCATCGCCATTCTTGCATGCCCTACTCCTTTGGTTGGGCAGACGGTAGCGGCCAAGCAGCGCATGGACAATCCCGCACGAGCGGCCATATTGCAGCATATGGATAATGATTTGATCATCGTAGGTGGCGGGTTGAATGGACCCGCTTTGGCGCTTGCTACGGCACAAGCCGGGTTTCGGGTAACCATCATTGATAGCTTGGCCATAGACACCCGCAAAGACCCTGCTTTTGACGGACGCAGCTATGCGCTTGCGCTGGCTTCGATGCGACTGCTGCGCGGCATTGGTGTTTGGAACGCGATCAAAGACCATGCTCAACCGATGCTTGAAATCAAAGTCACTGACGGGCGGATTGGCGAAGGGCCTAGCCCTTGGATGATGCATTTCGACCATGCCGAAATCGAAGAAGGACCGATGGGATATATGGTCGAAGATCGACACCTGCGCCGCGCCTTTCTAGACGCAATGGCCGCGGATGATCGCATCACGCAGCTGGCAGAAGAAACAGTCGTGGCACAAAGGACCGATGCCAGCGGCGTAGCGGTGACCTTGGCGTCGGGCAAAGTTGTCCATGGCCGCCTTTTAATCGGATCTGACGGACGCAAGAGCGGCACTGCGACGCGTGCAGGGATCAAGCGCACCGGTTGGGGTTACGGCCAAACGGCGGTTGTCTGTGCCGTCGCACACGAAAAACCACACGGCGGCATTGCCCACCAATTCTTTATGCCCGCGGGCCCTTTGGCGATTTTGCCACTGACCGAAAACCGCAGCTCGATTGTATGGAGCGAAACCGACGATCGCGCGGAAGAGCTTATGTCAATGAGCGATACGGACTTTCTAGAGGCCCTGCGCCCTGCATTCGGTAGCTTCTTGGGGCAAATCAGTCTGACAGGTGCGCGGTTTAGCTATCCACTGGGGCTGACACTGGCCAACAGCTTCATTGCCGACCGCATGGCCCTGATCGGGGACGCAGCCCACGGCGTACACCCGATTGCGGGCCAAGGGCTGAACGCAGGGTTGCGCGATGTAGCAGCATTGGCCGACGTATTGGAAACGGCCCGCGCACGCGGCGAAGACATCGGCGGCGCGCAAGCCCTCGCCCGCTATCAAGAATGGCGGCGCTTTGATACGGCAACGCTTGCGCTGGCTACAGATACGTTCAACAGATTGTTCTCTAATGATAACCCACTGGTTCGCGCAGCACGTGATCTAGGCATGGGCGTTGTCAACGCAGCACCAACTTTGCGCCGCGGGTTTATGCGGCGCGCAGCAGGTCTGACGGGCGATTTGCCAAGGCTTATGCGCGGGTAAAAAGCTGTCCGCTGGGCTATCTGAACGT
>UPTN01000199.1_pt1 | contig 33312 bp, 29 predicted proteins | sample 2160111 | NCBI WGS metagenome assembly UPTN01 (sample SAMN06265058, study PRJEB28932) | marine metagenome | isolation source: Columbia River Estuary | place: USA:Columbia River Estuary, USA | collected 2014-05-05
ATTTGGCTTCGCCGGAGCTCAGAAACTGATCGATAACAACCTGCGCGCCGTTGACGAAGTCACCAAACTGCGCTTCCCAGATCACCAGCGTATCGGGTGCGGCAGTGGCGTACCCGTATTCAAACCCCATGACGGCTTCTTCCGACAACAGCGAGTCGATGATATTTACACGGACGTCGTTGTTGATTACCGCCAGTGGCGTAAATACTTCACCATCAACCTGGTTGTGCAGGACGGCGTGCCGATGGAAAAATGTGCCGCGGCCGGAATCCTGTCCCACCATGCGCAGGCCTGTTCCGGTTCGTACCAGGCTGGCGTATGCCACGGTTTCACAAAAACCCCAGTCCAGTCGTAATTCGCCCTGCGCCATCTTCTTGCGGTCTTCAATAATTTTATTGACCCGCGGGTGCAGTTTGAAACCCTTGGGTAGTTGGGTCATTTTGGTGGCCAGACCGCTGATTTCATCAATGGTGATGCTGGTTTCAATAGTGTTGAGCGGTTTTCCGACGTGATGATCAAAGCCATGCCAGTTGGCGGCGTGCTTGTTGCTGCTGGGGTGTTGTTCCACATCGGCAACCTGCTCACCGTCATCAAGGCGGCGGCGGTATTCGTCCATCAACATTTGTGGATGGTCACGATCGATGATTTTGCGCTGAACCAGGTCATCCGCGTACTTTTTGCGGGTGGTTTCCATGCCGCGAATGGTCTTGTACATCATCGGCTGGGTTGCAGCGGGTTCATCGGCTTCGTTGTGTCCGTGTTTGCGGTAACAAACCAGGTCAATAACTACATCGCGTTTAAATTTCTGACGGAAATCGCAGGCTATTTTCATCACGTGATGAACTGCTTCCGGGTCGTCCGCGTTGACGTGGAAAATGGGCGCGTGGACCATTTTTGCAATAGCGGTGCAGTAAAGCGTTGAGCGCGTATCTTCGATCTTACTGGTGGTGAAACCGATCTGGTTGTTGATGATGATGTGCAGAGTTCCGCCAACCGCGAAGCCCCTGACCTCGGACATCTGGAATAACTCCATCACGACGCCCTGACCAGAGAATGCGGCATCGCCGTGTATCAGGATGGGCATAACCTCGTCATGGTTTTCGTCTCCGCGCCGATCCTGACGCGCCCGCGCCGAGCCTACAACCACCGGATCAACAATTTCGAGATGAGACGGGTTAAATGCCAGCGCCATGTGGACTTCGCCGCCGGGAGTGCGGATATCCGATGCAAAGCCCAGATGATATTTAACATCTCCCGGTCTGTCGGGATCGGTCACGGCGTGATTGCCTTCAAACTCGTCAAACAGCATTGAAGGTGACTTACCAAGTATGTTGACCAGTACGTTCAAACGACCGCGGTGGGCCATGCCGATAACCACTTCCTGAACACCATGGTTGCCGGAATGCAATATGGTTTCGTGCAGAAGGGGAATCAGGCTGTCGCCGCCTTCCAGCGAGAACCGTTTTTGACCGACGTAACGGGTATGCAGGTATTTTTCCAGACCTTCTGCCGCGGTCAGCATATGCAGAATGCGCAGGCGGTCTGTATCGTTGATATCGTAATAGCCCTGTGGGCCTTCCAGTCGGGCACGCATCCAATCGCGCTTGGCGGTGTCAACCATGTGCATGTATTCGACGCCGATGCTGCCGCAGTAAACACGCTTGACCAGTGCAAGGATATCCTTGAGTTTCATGCGTGCTGGTGCGACCAAAGAGCCCGTATCAAATTCGTGCTCAAGATCGGATTTGTTCAGGTCATGAAAATCGAGCTCGAGGTCGATAACCGGCGCGTGGTGGGCTTTGCCCAGTGGGTTCAGCTTGGCAGCTTCATGTCCACGGATGCGAAATGAGTTGACCATGCGGGATACGCTGGCCTGTTTGTGGTCTGTAAATGCGCTGCCGACCGGTGGATATCCGACTTCGTTTAAAGGCGCTTCGCGAAAACGCTCGCCAACTTCGAGGTGCCCTGTTTCGGGTGCGTCCGGCGCGGGCATGGAGTCGAAGTATTTGCGCCATTGTTCCGGCACGCTGGCAGGGTCTTCAAGCCAGGTTTCATACCAGCCTTCAATATAGGATGCGTTACCACCATATAGATGCGAGGTCTGATATAACTGCTCTAATTTTGAGCTCACTATTTCTACGCCTTTCGGGTTTTGCCAGTTGAACGGATTTCGGTGCTGATTCCCGGGAATATTCAGCAACTGAAGACGTCAAAAACGAACGTTTTTCAGCATAGCAGCACAGTATAACCGACTAGATGAGGTCAGAGAACCAATTTGGGAAGGCCTGTCCTAAAAACAGGCGTGTTAAATCGCAAATACTACCTTGAGCCCTGTTTTGTGCACGCATTGATGGGTTTCCAGACCTGAGATCTGCATCGGGAAGTGCCGTTTGATCAACTTGACCCGCATTTGAAGGGTTGCAAGAGCCTGAGCCAGTCAGTCCTCTGTTCCCAGTTGGAAGTGACCACTGTTGATGAGACCTGTCAGCGTTTCGAGTGCGTCATTGTCGAGTATGCCGGTGTTAATACGCGGTTGCTCCGACGCACATAATGCTTCTGCAAGTGTAATGCTGCAATCGTACGGCTGTCCGGCCGCAAACAGTCTCGCGCCCCGGGCGTTCGCAATCCAGGTCAGGCGTGTCCAGGGGTTTTTAAAAAGTGTTGCGCCGGTATTAAGCGCCGCTAGCAAGGCAGCCGGCTTGATTAATTCAGGCGGTGGCATAGGTTCATGCGCGAGCCGGAAGCGGCTCATGAAAGCGGCGAGGTAATTATCAAGACTCTGGCCTTCTTCAAGGCTGGCCAGCATCAGCTTGCGCAGGCCGTGTAATGCTTCGCGGTCTATTTCACCGGGCCTGTGTGCGGCCTTCAGTTCCGGATCGGAATACCGGCTCCCTTCATCAGCAGCAAAAGCCAGCCACTCACCAAAACCTTGTAGAAGGTCTGCAGCGGACGGCGCGCGTGAACCAATGGACCAGGTCATACCGGGCTCAATCGCCACGCCGTAATGGGCCACATTGGGCGGCAGATAGAGCATGTCGCCGGGTTCCAGCAGCCATTCCTGTTCTGCAGTGAACTCTTTTAAGACGTTCAGTGGACAATCCTGAATCAGTTCCGGGTTAAAGGTTTCGGCAATCTGCCAGCGCCGTTTGCCCTCGACCTGCAGCAGGAATACATCATACTGGTCGACATGGGGCCCAACGGAACCCCCGGTCTCGGCATAGCTGATCATCAGATCATCCAACCGCCAATGAGGGATAAAACTGAACTGCTGCATGAGCGACTGCAGGGGCGCGTAGTGCTTTTCGACATCCTGAACCAGTAATGTCCAGTTTTCTTCCGGCAATTTTGCAAAGTCATCCTCTTTAAATGGCCCATGGGTCACCGACCAATCCGCAGTCGCAATGTCTCCTTTGACCAGACGTGACTCAACCATTTCCTCACACGCCAGGCCGGCAAGATCATTGCCGTCCAGCAAGGGTGAAAAACCGGGCATGGCTTGCCGGATAAGGCAGGGTTTCTTTTGCCAGTACTCGTTTAAAAACCCTGCTGTTGTCAGGGCTTGGTTGTCATTACCGAAAATCATTTTGCTTTTAATGCTGGCGTGACAGTTGGCCCGCTAGTCTTTGCGCTACCCGCTCCCAGTGACGCGGCCATGGCCGCTGCATTACCGGTGTAGCCGGCAGGTGTCAGCGCCAGAAGTTGCTGTTTGGCGGTATCGGGTATATCCAGTGTCGCGATAAAATCGACCATGATGTCCGCAGTGATTTTTTTACCACGGGTCAGGGTCTTCAGCTGTTCGTAAGGGTTTTCAATGCCGTGCACGCGCATGATGGTCTGAATGGGTTCGGCCAGAACCTCCCAGCTATGGTCAAGGTCATCTGCGAGTTGCTGTGTGTTGACCTGTAGTTTGCTCAAGCCTTTGAGCAGTGACGAATAGGCAATCATGCCGTGGCCTGCCGCTGTCCCGATGGTGCGCAATACGGTGGAGTCGGTCAGGTCACGTTGCCATCGTGAAACGGGTAGTTTTTCAGCCAGGTGAGTTAGCAGCGCATTGGCAACACCAAGGTTGCCTTCGGCATTTTCAAAGTCAATCGGGTTCACCTTGTGCGGCATTGTCGAAGACCCGATCTCGCCCGCTATGGTTTTCTGGCTGAAATAACCGATCGAAATATAGGCCCAGATATCCCTGCACAGATCAATCAGAATAGTGTTGTAACGACTCAGGGCATGGAAGCTTTCAGCCATCCAGTCGTGGGGCTCGATCTGGGTTGTCCACGGGTTCCACGTTAGTCCCAGCGATTCGACAAAATGCCGTGCGAATAGCGGCCAGTCAAGATTTGGATAGGCGGCAATATGCGCATTGAAATTGCCCACCGCGCCGTTGATTTTGCCAAGCATGGGTTGTCCGCGAAACAACTCGGTCTGTCTTTGCAGGCGTATCACGACATTGGCCATTTCCTTGCCCAGTGTCGTTGGTGATGCCGTTTGACCATGGGTGCGCGACAACATGGGAACGTTTGCATGCTCGTTGACAATGGCCCTTAGCGCTTCGTCAACCTGGGCAAATGCCGGTAGTAAAATTTGCTCGCGAGCCTCTTTCATCATCAACGCGTAAGCGAGGTTGTTGATGTCTTCGGAAGTGCAGGCAAAGTGTAAAAATTCCGCCAGACCGGCCAGTTCATCCTGCCCTGCAAAACATTCTTTCAGGTAGTACTCCACCGCTTTGACATCATGATTGGTGGTCGCCTCAATGGTCTTGATGCGTTCCGCCGCCGTCAGGTCGAAATTATGCAGTAGCTGGTCGAGGTAGCGGTTGGCTGTCTCACCAAGGGGCGGTATCTGAGAAATATCAGCGTTGGCAGCGAGGGCCTGAAACCAGCGGACCTCAACGATGACCCGGTAACGGATAAGTCCGTACTCGCTGAATATTCCACGCAAGTCTGCAGTGCGTGCTGCATAGCGTCCGTCGACAGATGAAATAGCGGTCAGAGAAGAAAGTTGCATGATTTTTCGGGCTCTTTTTGGGGCAGGGCCATGATACCACCGACACCAGGCAAGGTAACCTCACCGCTCAATGTCATTTTAGCCGCCGCCAATATTTATTTTCGCAATTGCGTTGCAGTATCCGCCAGATTATAGCGCTTAAGACACCGCGAAACGCGGGGTTTTGGGTGGGGCCGGGCGATATAAGCAACCTGTACTGAAGCGTTGGATCGGCAGCAAAGCGGATGCGGCGGGCTGGCCTATAGGGCTGGCCGGCCGGTTCGTGATGAGGCCAGAGAAATTATCGGGCTTTCCGACGATGCACTGGTACGGTTGCCGGGTTCGCTTGAGTTGACCAGAGACGGAACCCGGGGCTGAAGTGCTTGTGGACGGCGGATGCGTATGGGGGCGGTGGGTTTTTGACCGCGGCATTTTAATACCCTGACCTGAAGGTCATCACCATCCGGTGTTAGTTGAAGCCGCAGTACGGCCGGGGATGAGGTGTGCAGGGCCTTTTGATCGCGGAACATAAAAACGGTTTTGCGGGTGCTTTTTGCAGCAAGCTGCAGACGTCGAAGTTCGCTGAAAGACAAGGTCTCAGGCCAGGCGAGCATGACACCGCCGCTAATGCCGCGAACAATCTGTTCACAGGCCCATAGTGACTCCTGCCGGTTTTTTGTGCGCACCAATAACAGTTTTTCCAATGCCACTCCGCGGCCCTGTAACGCGCACGGGTAAGGTATCCAGGGCGGGTCGATCATGGTAACCCAGTGGTTTTCCTGGCTAAGTTTTGCCAGCACCGGCAACAGGAGGCTGAGCTCTCCGCAGCCGGTAGTGTCATTAAACAGCTCGGTTACCGCGCCCAGCGGCCAGCCATTACCCGGCAGTGCCTGATCCAGCGCAGCATAGCCCGTGCTATGGGTGGGTATGTGGTGCGCTGTCTGCTTGCCGCGCCACAACAGTGAGCCGGGGGGCAGGGAAGCCAGTGCGCTGGAGATCGCTTTTTTGTTCATACGGTCATTCCGACGCGATTCTGTATGGCCGCTTTTAAGTGTCCAGGTGAGGGCGTATTACACCCACGCCGAGACCTTCGATAACCAGTTCCTGCTGACGTAGATCGACCACGATGGGTTGGAACGCCGGGTTTTCAGGCAACAGACTGACATGGTGTCCGTCACGTTTAAAGCGTTTGACAGTAACCTCGTCATCCAGCCGTGCGACCACGATCTGGCCGTTTTGCGCCTCGGGTGTTTTGTGTACAGCAAGCAGGTCGCCATCAAGGATACCGGCGTCCCGCATGCTATTGCCTTCGACCCTCAAGAGATAGTGCGGCCGGGATGAGAACAGGGTGCGGTCGACTTTGTACTCGTGCTCGATGTTTTCCTGGGCCAGAACCGGACTGCCGGCCGCCACCCGCCCGACCAACGGCAGCGGCATACGCAGGGTTTTTGATGCGGGCAGGTTGTCGTGTGACAGTGCGGTAAGGGTAATACCGCGGGATCTTCCAGGCTCGATCCTGATCATGCCCTTGTTTTCCAATGCGCGTAGATGGCTCTCTGCTGCATTTGGGGAGCGAAACCCGAAGTGGCTTGAAAGCTCGTTTCTGGTCGGCGGAAAGCCGATGGAATCAATATGTTTTGATATGAAAGCAAGAATTTCTTGTTGCCGTCTGGTCAGCGGTTTTTCAGTCATGTCAGGAACCCTGTTTTAGTACTGTAAATATATACAGTATTCAGGTTCTTTTCAACACTATAAAACCGGACAGCCAAGGCCGCGCAAAATAAGCCCTGTATAAGGCCTGCAGGTCTCGCCGCGGTCTGGAGCGGTGGCGCTAGTATGGGTACGGGTAATAAGCGCCGTAGCCGGGGTAATACCAGTAGTAGGGTCGGTACATGCCGTAAAAATCGTAATAACTGGAGTCACTGCGTTCGGGCCACAAGCTCATGAATTCTATATCCACCACGGGAAAGTGATAGTCGTATTCACCCACCTTACGAATGTCGATGTGAAGAATTTTTCCGGTCAGGGTGACCTCACGGCCTTTCTCAAATATTTCCGGGTCATAGAAACCCGGCTTGCAAGCGATAAAGCGTCCACTGGTCTGGTCAGATTCTTCAGGCCGTCTGGATTGTTCCAGATCTCTGGAAAGAATTTCAAAACAGGTGAAGTCAGTTTCGGGCCGGGTCTCCAAAATAACGCCACCCCACATGACAGCGGTCTGCAGATCTCTCTCGGTAGCGTCACCGGGGGTTAGTGGTGGGTACTCGCCACGTAATTGTTCCGGGATAGCGGTGCAGGCGGATGCCAGCAACACGGTCAGAATAAATAGACTGCCTGTACGAATCAAACGGTTCATTCTCGTGCCCCTGTGACGAAAAATGGCGGCGCGCTCATGTTTAGGCTCATGACGTAGGCCGCGGTTTAAAGTTGGCTATCAAGCTGGCCAACTCGGCCTGGCTGCCAGCATCCCTTGAATAGCGACAGCGTGTATAGAGCTCGGCAATCTGGATGATGTCAGCGTCTCTATACTGTAATTGACCACTGGCGTTAATGGCGAGTTCCATTGGCCCCATGGATGGGTGTGAAATAAATCCGGCCTTATTTAATTGCTTTAAGAACTGACGCCACAGGCGCACCAACGGGTCCTGTTTTCGGGTTGTTCTGAACCTCAGCAGCCACGGTGCCAGCAAGAAAATTACCGCGCTCAATAGCAGGCTGATGGTGATCATTGCGACAACCAGTTTAGCCGAGCTGAGAAAGGACCAGCCAAATACTGAAAGCAGGCGCGACTGACTTTCAGAGCCAAATGCTACGATCCAGTTATTCCAGCTCCTCTGGAACAAATCGAAGCTGTTGCGCACGCTTCTCACCCACTCGTAATCGAGCAAGTAGCGGCGCTCGGAAAGCGATTCCATGGCGCCTTGCTCAACCCGGTCAGGGGCAACGGCGGCTGTCGGGTCAATGCGTGTCCAGCCTGAGCCTTTGACCCACACTTCCGACCAGGCGTGAGCGTCAGACTGCCTGACCAGTAAATAAGAGCCTACGTCATTGAACCACCCGCCCTGATAGCCGGTAACCACGCGAGCCGGAATACCGGCCATACGCATCATTACTGTGAATGCGGATGCGTAGTGTTCACAGAAGCCCTCGCGGGTCTCGAACAAAAACTCATCTACCGTGTGCTTGCTCAATAGCGGTGGGTTCAGCGTGTAATGAAACTGTTCGCGATTGAAATACGTCAGCGCCCGCTGAATGATTTCGGTATTGCTGTTAGCTTCTTTGCGCCACTCGGTCATCATTGTGGCGGTTCTGGGGTTGAACCCTTCCGGTAGACTGAGAGCGGCGCGTAAAAAGGTTTGCTTGAGTTCGGGGCTGTCCACAAATAACGGGTGAGAGGCCATCGTGTAAGCGCGCAATTGTGTTACCGGACGTCTCGATAATAGCTGGTAGTCCATGGTCAGGCGTGTCTTTTGGGGCACGATCGCCGGATAGTCCAGGGCAAACAGCCAGCGCTGCTCTGTCGGTTCCATTTGCACTTCATACCGGAAAAGCGCTTCGTCCGGGGTCGGCTTGTTGCTGGCTTCGAGCGTACGGTACAGCTGACTTGTTTGCCAGGTGCCGCCATCAAAATCCCAGAAGACCGGTCCACGCCAGTAGAGTTCGCTCTGGCTTGGCAAGTCACTGGAGAAGGTGGCGCGAAACGCCGGAGAATCGTCCATAAACAAGTTTTGTATACTGCCCGGGCTCATCGACCCCGACAGACCTGAACGCGCGTCCAGGGCGTCTTCCGGCACGCCCCACAAGGGACTGCCCCAGCGTGGGAAAAACAGGAAGAGCACCAGACCAACCGGCAGTGCGAGTGCCATCAGACGCATTCCGAAGCCCAGTTCAGTGAGTATATTCCGGCCGGAGTCCGGTGCTGTGCGGATATTTTCGTAGGCTTCCCGCCTGTGCAGGTACATCAACGCTATGAGCGCGCTGAGCATGCAGGCAACGATATAAAAAATCATCGGCACGCCCTGGGAAAACAGAAATTGTGTTCCGCACAGGAACAAACTCAAACTTGCGACCACGCGTGCGTCGCGGGTGCGAAAGGTTTCCAGCAGTTTGAGTGCCAGCATCAAAACCAGCATGCTAACGGCCGCGCGCCGCCCCATCAGGCTGCCGTACGTCAGGATCAACACGCCGACCGCAAAAGCAGTCGCGACAATGCGCAGTAAAAGCGGCATGGGCTTCCATTGGCGAAATTCCGCCAGTAGCCGCCAACCAATAGGTAACAAGGTGATCGGTATCAAGTGCAGCGGCATGCTCATCAGTTGCGGCAACATACTGATAACAAGAGCGGCCATTACCCAGAGAATTCCGAGTCGGTTTACCATGCTGGGTGTAGAAGCAGTCATGCCTGGTAAAGTGCCAGCAGTTCAAGGCAATTCGAGCGGTGCTGAACGCCCTTGCCGACAGGTACCAGCGCATTGGGAAGCAGCAGGCTGTATGAGACCTGTTTATGATCTGCCGCGATGACCCAGGCCGTCAGGATAGAAAGCCGTTTCTCGACCTCAACCCCACGTAATAAATCCCAGTCCAGTTCACAGGCATCCTCTCGCGGCGTTTCCATTTCCAAAGTGTAAAGCTGATCATGACGGGCACTGGCCCGCCAGGCGATACGCTGAAACGAGTCACCCGGCCGATATTTACGAATGCCGTGTATCTGGTCGCCGTCACCCTTGGTGGCACGTCCTGACTGGCCGTAACCCGTTTTGGGCAAGGGCGGAGCATTTCTGGCTGGCGAACAATAAACCAGACAGCGGGTTTGCGGGAAAATCCACGACCATGCTTTGAAAAGACCCAACGGAAAACGTGTTTCCAGGCGGAAAGAGGGCATTTTCAGCCAGCCGCGCACGGTGGTCGCTTGTTTCAAATACATCGAGCCGGATGCATTGGAAGATAAATCCATGCAGTCCTGGGTCTCCTTGAACCCGGCCTGGATTGCGAAGCGTTGCCGGTCTTCCTGGTTGGAAATAAAAACCTGGAAGCGGGCGGATTCGCCGCAAAACACCGGCTCGCATTGAACGCTGTCAATTTTTAACCCCGACAGGTTGCGGTAGGCGATCAGTGTTGTCAGTTGCGCGATTGTGCCGAGCAGGAAAACCAGCATGAGGGCCATGTTGTTATTAAAGTTCAAGCCGCCAAGCGCCATCAGTACAAGCATGGTGCCAAACCCCCAGCCGAAACGGCTCGGAAGTACGAAAATATGACGGTATTCGAGTACGAACGGCGGTGTCATCGGACCGCGTTTGGAAAGCACGCGCTGCCTGATCCGGCGAACGAAGGCCTCTTTAAGTGAGACGGGTGCTTGTGCGTTGACGGCGTTTGCCATTTGGGTGGATCAGGGTATTGCGACCTGGTTCAATAAATTGGATATTTGTTCTCCGACCGAGGTTTCCATACCGTGTGGAACGGTCATGCGATGCCGGGCCAGTCCCGGGAAGATGGCTTTGACATCTTCGGGGATTGCAAAATCCCTGCCTTCAAGAAAGGCGAATGCCTTGCAGCAACTCAACATGGCAATTCCTGCCCTTGGTGAAAGACCGGTTTCAAACCAGCGGCTGTTTCTGGTTTCCGCGAGCAACGCCTGTACATAGTCGAGCAGGGCATCGCTCACGTGCACTTTCTGACAGTCTTTGGTGAGTTGTAGGACGTCATCTGGACTGATCACTGCCTTGGTGTCTTTTAGCAGGGATATCCGATCCTGAGCAATGAGCAGTTCCCGCTCAACGCTGGGTTCCGGAAAACCCAACGAGATGCTGAGCAGAAAGCGGTCAAGCTGCGAGTCAGGCAATGGGAACGTACCGACCAGGTCAAGCGGGTTTTGGGTCGCAATGACAAAAAACGGTTTGGGCAGCATATGGGTATCGCCCTCGATGGTCACTTGACCTTCCGCCATCGCTTCCAGCAACGCGCTTTGAGATTTTGGTGTGGCGCGATTAATTTCATCCGCGAGGACCAATTCTGAAAATATCGGGCCGGGGTGAAACTCGAACTTTTCCAGGTCACGGCGATAAATGGAAACACCAAGAATATCGGCAGGCAGCAGATCACTGGTGAACTGGATACGCTGGTAATGAACGCCAAGGACCGTTGCCAGTGCGTGTGCCAGGGTGGTTTTACCGACACCGGGCAGGTCTTCTATCAACAAATGCCCCTGAGCCAACAGACAACTGAATGCCAGTTTGACCTGCTCTTGTTTACCCATGATGACCCGGTTAACCGTGTTAACCGCTTCTTTCAGACGTGCAACCCGGTCGTCGTTGATGGCAGCCTGGTGTAATGAGGTATTAGTCATGATTCATGTTTCCAGCAATTCGTTGATTTTGGCCGCGCAGATAAAATCGTTTGCGGATAAACCGCCAATGGCATGGGTTGTGTATCGTACTTCACAGTAGCCATATCCGGCGGAAAAGTCCGGGTGGTGATCTTGTTGTTCTGCAACATGGGCCATTGCGTTAATGAAGGACATGGTGTTTGAAAAAGTTTTGAATTTAAAAGTGCGCACAATAGCATCGCCGTTACCGGTTAATTTCCAGCCGGGTACTTGTTCGAGATACTGGGTTGAAACACTTGATTCAAGCGGGCAAACGCCGCCTTCGCAGGGTTCACAGTGCTTGTTTTTTAATCCTTTCAAATCCGCTCCGTGGACTCTTTGATAGCAGAATTCTTTTACTGTTTTTTGCGCTGTCGGCCTGAATTCTGAGGTTTTCAGCAAGCCCAGTATACATTCACTGGAAATTAAACTCATTTCGTGGAAGTATCTGGCTTTCAATAATGCGATCCAGTCTGTCATTTTATCTGAATCTGAACTTTTTCGCTGAAAACAAGATAATTCACTATGCAAAAGACACCATCATGTGCAGCACTGGTCTTGCCCGGCGGCGGCGCGCGCGGCGCTTACCAGGTAGGCGTGCTCAAGGCCATCAGCGAGATGGTGTCCGGTAACCAAAATCCTTTCCCGGTAATCTGCGGTACTTCGGCCGGGGCCATCAATGCGGCCGTGATGGCCAGTCACGCGCATGAGTTTTTAACCGGTGTGGCCAGGTTGGAACACTTTTGGCGCAGTATGCGTTGCGAGCGTGTTTATCGAACTGACGCGCTAACTGTTTTTAAATCAGGAATGCGCTTTGCGCTGACGTTGTTATCCGGCGGGCTCATCGAAACCAATCCGAAGGCTTTTTTGGACAACGCGCCTTTAGGCCAGTTTTTGCGGGGCGCGATGCAGTTGGTTGGTATCCAGGCGGCGCTGGACGCGGGTGCCTTGCGTGGTGTTGCCATCACCGCTTCCGGCTATAGTTCTGCCAGTGCGATCAGTTATTTTCAGGCGCAAAAAGGCATTGAAAACTGGGAGCGCACGCGGCGCAAAGGACAGGCTACCCAGTTGAACGTCAGTCATTTGCTGGCATCGGCGGCATTGCCTATTCTTTTTCCCGCTGAGCGTATCGGCAACGAATATTTTGGTGATGGCGGTATGCGCATGGTGGCGCCTTTAAGCCCTGCCATCCACTTGGGTGCCGACCGCATTATGGTAATCGGCACGCGTGATGAAAAGCCTGACCTGCCACCAGAAAGTCCCACAGACTATCCTTCAGCCGGCGAGATTGGCGGTTACTTGATGGACACCATTTTCATGGACACCCTCAACGCCGATCTGGCGCGCATGAAGCGCATGAACATGGTGCTGGATCTGGTTGAGGATGAACAGCGGCGGCAGTCGGGGCTGATCGAAATTGACAGTCTGGTCATCCGGCCCAGTAAAGACCTGCGCCATGTGACCCAGGCGCACGTGCATGAGATTCCCCGCAGCGTTCAGCTTTTGCTGCGCACACTGGGCGGTTGGGGCAGGGACTGGCGCATGGCCAGTTACCTGCTGTTCGAGTCATCCTATTGTGGTGAACTGATTGACCTTGGTTATGCCGATGGTATGCGGGCTGAACAGGAAATTATTCACTTCCTGAAACGATAGCCCGCCGTTTACGCTTCGTTTTCCGGCGTGACGTTTTCAGGTCGCCTGTTTGTGCGCCTTCAGCGGTGGCTTAACACATCCTTCCACCTGCTCGCGGGTAAAGTCGTCCACGGCGATCACCTTTTCACTGGCCTGTTGCGCGAGGCGCACCATGGTTGCCTGTTCCTCGGTAATGACACCACTTTGCGTGGCACGCTCAACCAGACCTTCATAGTTTTCAAAGTTGACCGATTCCTTCAGGGCATTTTTGATGGCCCGTCTTGCCGGTTCAGCTTCAAGTACCAGGTGAAAAGCCTTGTTGACCTTGCCGCTGGCATCGTCCCTGTCTGAGATGAATACGCCGTTGGTCAAACGGTCACGACACTCGCTTTCGGTGAGCAATAGCTTTGCGACATCCTTGACCGTTCTGTCAGATGGCGGGCTGTAAGGCGCGCCAAAAGGAAACACGATAAACCGCACCAGGCGGCCAAGCACCGGCAGCGGAAAATTCCGTGTAACGCCGATCAAACTCTGCTGCATGGTATAGAGACTGTCCTCCATTCCCCACGTAAGCAAAGGCAGGTCACTGGCTGGACGACCGTCGTCTTCAAAGCGTTTTAACATGGCGCTTGCCATGTAAAGATGAATCAGAACATCTGCCAGTCGGCCGGATAGTTTTTCTTTAAATTTGAATTTTCCACCCAGAATTACGAGCACGGAATCAGCCATGAACGCGAACGCCGCGCTCATTCTGCTGAGTTGTCTGAAGTATTTGGCGTGCGGCCCCCGAACCGGTGCCGGAACCATCATTGCGCCGGTTAAACCGAGCAAAAGACTGCGCACCGTATTGCTCATTGTGTAGCCGATATGTGTAAACAGGGCGTTGTCAAAATTGCGTCTGGCCTTGCTGTTGGCGATACCGGTCACTGCGTTCATTTCCTTCAACAGGCAAGGGTGCGCGCGAATCGCGCCCTGGCCGAAAATAATCAGTGAGCGGGTCAGAATATTGGCGCCTTCCACCGTGATGGAAATGGGCATCGCCTGGTAACTGTGCGCAAGATAATTATTGGGTCCCTGGATGACCGCCTTGCCGCCGTGAATATCCATTGCATCGAGAATGCACTGGCGACTGCCTTCGGTTAACTGGTATTTGTTGATGGCTGATAACACACCCGGTCTTTCGCCCTTGTCGAGAGCGATTAGTGTGAGCGCGCGTGCCGCGTCCATGCGGTAGGTTCTTCCACCTATTCGCGCGAGTGGCTCTTCAACGCCGCCGAAATTGCCGATGGGTATGTCAAATTGGGTACGAATCCGGGCGTAGGCACCGGTTAGTAAAGATGCCATTTTGCCGCCCGCGACACCCAGTGACGGCAACGAAATTGCGCGTCCGGCCGCGAGGCTTTGCATCAACATGCGCCAGCCTTGCCCAAGTCGCTCCTGCCCGCCGATAACCCAGTCCATTGGTATGAACACATCATTGCCGCGGGTCGGGCCGTTCATGAACGCTGCCCCAACCGGCATATGGCGATTGCCAATTTCAACGCCCTTGGTGTCGGCCGGAATCAGCGCGCAGGTGATACCAAGATCCTTGGTGTCGCCCAATAGTCCGTCCGGGTCCAAAGCCCTGAAAGCCAGGCCAAGCAATGTCGCGACCGGCGCCAGGGTGATGTAGCGTTTATCCCAGCTGACCCTTAAACCAAGCACTTCCTTGCCTTCAAACTCGTCCTTGCAGACGATACCAACGTCGGGCATTGAGCCTGCGTCAGAGCCGGCCAGCGGCGATGTCAGCGCGAAGCAGGGAATCTCTTCGCCGCTCGCCAGGCGCGGCAGATAGTGGTTCTTTTGTTCCTCGGTGCCGTAGTGCAATAACAGTTCGCCGGGTCCGAGCGAATTGGGCACCATCACCGTGACCGCAGCGGTCAGGTTACGGCTTGCCAGTTTCATGACCACGGCCGAGTTGGCCTGTGCGGAAAACTCCAGCCCGCCGTAGGCTTCGGGAATGATCATGCCGAAAAACCGGTTTTGCAGTATGAATTGCCAGACGGACTCTGGCAGATCCTTTTGCTGGTCGTAAATTTCCCAGTCATCGAGCATCAGACACAGTTCTTCGACCGGGCCATCAATAAACTCGCGCTCGCGGTCGCTTAAGTGCGGGGCAGGTTGCCGTAACAAACGCCGCCAGCGTGGCTTGCCGCTGAATAATTCTGCGTCCCACCACACCGTACCCGCTTCAAGCGCCTCGCGTTCAGTTGACGAGAGCTTGGGCATCACCTTGCGGTAGATGCTGAACAATCGGTTGCTGATTAACAACCGACGCAGGGGCTTGATTGCGAAACCGGCGAGGCTGACCGTGAAAATACCGTACGACCAGCGAAACCATGCCGGTATGGGGTAGAAATGGCGGAGCTCAGTAAACGCGAACGTCAATCCTGCAAGGATAGCGATCGAAATTAACAGTGGAATACGGTAATGGGCCAGTAAAAGCACTGACAGTACGAGTATAGCCAGAAAGAGGGCGGTCATACGTGTCCTCGCTTGGATGCATAATATCAGCGTCAATCCATCAATTGGATCGGTTTGGTTTAGCGGTGGTTATAATAGGGTTGCGATTGGGATACGGTCAAGGCAACACTTTCACATAACATGAAACCCGATTGCAAGCGTGCCTGTGTCAGCTTAAAATTACCTGTTGGTTCCTGTCTAATTATCATAAACCGAATATTTCTTTTATATCCATTTATATCAAATATTTATAGGGAGTTCTTAAGTGTCTGTTGAACGTACATTATCGATTATCAAACCTGACGCCGTGGCAAAAAACGTCATTGGTGAAATTTATAGCCGTTTTGAAAAGGCTGGTCTTAAGATTGTAGAAGCCCGGATGCAGCATCTGACGCGTGAAGAAGCTGAAGGTTTTTACGCGGTGCACAAGGAGCGTCCTTTTTTCAATGACCTGGTCAAATTCATGACTTCAGGTCCCGTTATGATCCAGGCACTGGAAGGCAAAGACGCGATTGCCGAGAACCGTCGTTTGATGGGTGCGACCAATCCGGCAGAGGCCGAAGCCGGTACGATCCGCGCTGATTTCGCACAAAGCATTGATGCCAATGCAGTGCACGGTTCTGATGCACCTGAAACGGCTAACACCGAGATTGCTTACTTTTTTGGAAAATAGCACTCCAGATAGTCGTGGCACTGCCAGCAGTGTCGCAAAACGCGTAAACCTTCTTGATTTGGATGAAGCGGGTTTACGCGCTTTTTTTGTTTCCATCGGGGAAAAACCTTTTCGGGCGCAGCAAATCCTGAAATGGGTCTATCACCACGCGGAAACAGATATCGCCGCAATGACCGATATCGGTGTTGCATTGCGGCAGAAGCTCGCCACGATTGCTGAGATCAAACCGCCCAAAATTCTGCGCGAGCAGAAATCGAGTGACGGCACGGTAAAGTGGTTGATCGGTTTTCACGGCGGCAATGCGGTGGAAACGGTGTATATCCCCGAACCCAAAAGGGGAACCCTGTGTGTTTCTTCACAGGTTGGCTGCGCGTTGAACTGTTCGTTTTGTTCTACCGGTGCCCAGGGTTTTGCCCGTAACCTCAGTACTGGCGAAATCATTGGTCAAGTCTGGCTCGCCGCGCAGGCTTTGGGCCATGAACGTAACGGTGAGCGCCGGATTACCAATATCGTCATGATGGGTATGGGTGAGCCCTTGCTGAATTTTGATGCGGTTGTGCCGGCCATGTCGCTGATGCGCAGTGATCTTGGTTTTGGCTTTGCTTCAAAACGCGTCACGCTGAGCACGGCAGGGCTGGTTCCCGGAATTTACCGCCTGAAAGACACCATCGACGTGGCGCTGGCGGTATCGCTGCACGCGCCGGTCGATGACGTGCGCACCGAACTGGTGCCGCTCAACCGAAAATACCCGATTGCCGAGTTGATGCAGGCCTGTCGGGATTATGTTTCGGACAAACATAAACGCTCTGTCACGTTTGAATATACCCTGATCGATGGTGTTAATGACCACCCTGAACATGCGCGCAAACTGGTTAAATTACTCAGAACAGTACCTAGCAAGCTGAATCTGATACCCTTTAATCCGTTTCCCGGTACGCAGTATCGTTGTTCCAGTCCTGAGAGGATTGTAAAATTTCAGGAAATTGTCATGCGGGGCGGGTTGATTGCCACGGTGAGAAAGACGCGGGGTGAAGACATCGACGCGGCTTGCGGACAACTGGTTGGCAAGGTCAAGGACCGAACCAAGAGAAGCGAACGTATCAAACTAAAAATGGCAGAAATGGCCCCATGATTACGCTCAGACGCATCCATAATAAGCCTGGCAGCACAATGTCTACCACTGTCGCACGGTTACTGGTGTTGATCGCTTTGCTGGTTGTCAGCGGTTGCGCGACGCAGCAGTCAACAGGGTTCGACGGAAAAAGCGCAGACGAGAAAGCGGCCGAAAGCAACACGTCCCTGGGGCTTGAGTACTTGAGCCGCGGTCAGTATGAAGTGGCGCTAGGAAAACTGAAAAAGGCGGTCAAAGCCGACCCTGACTATGCGCCGGCACACACGGTCATGGCCGTGCTGTATGAACGTATCGGTGAGAAAGAACTGGCAGGCAAACATTATCAAGAGGCTTATGAGGCTGCCCCCGCAGATGGCGACGTTAATAATAACTACGGCGTTTATCTATGTAAGGCGGGCGAATCAAGCCGGGCCATGAAGCATTTTTTAAAAGCGCTGGAAGATCCATTTTATAGTTCTCCTTCGGTGGCTCTCACCAATGGCGGTTCCTGTGAGCTAGGCAGGGGCGATCTGGAAAAGGCCAATGAATACCTGCGCAGAGCGCTAAAAATAGAGCCGGACTTCCCGGACGCGCTGATTAGCATGGCGAGGCTTAATTTTGAAAAGCCGGACTACCTGACGGCACGGGCTTTTTTGCAGCGCTACGAGGCCGTCGAAAGTCATGCGGCAGCCAGCCTTTTGCTTGCTTTCAAGATAGAAACAGCTGCGAAAGACGATAAATCCGCGCTCAAGTACAAACGCGCACTTGAAGCTAACTTCCCTGATTCTAATGAGACCGCAGAAGTCCGGAGAATCGCAGGAAAATGATACAACAACAAGAACTCATACCCATGTCAGTGGGTGAGCACCTGAAGCAACAGCGCATTATACGTAAATTGTCCCTGGCAACCGTTGCCAGAGCCATCAAGCTGGACGAAAAGTTGCTTGGAGAAATCGAGCAGGAGCAAGCGACGCATGTCGCTCCGATCTACCGCAACGGTTATATCCGGTCATATGCAAGGTACCTGCAGATTCCCGCAGAAGAAATCGAAGGGTTGATTACAGAAAAAGAAGTTTCCCAGCCACTGGTGCGAAATATATTTTCCGAACCACCCAGGCACAACTCGGTAGAAAGGTGGCTGCGTGCTACCAGTTACGTACTGGCATCATTGTTAATTGGAACGCTGGCCTGGCAGTTTACCCATGAGGCCGTCCGGCTATCCCAAAACGGTCCGCAACTGCACTCCGCGGCAAACAATACGGTTGATGCAGGCGACTCCACGACACAAAATTCCGCGCCTGAAATTACCGGACCGGTCAATGCGTCTATCGCGCTGTTGGGCGCACTGCACAGCAGCGATTCGACGGGTGTGGACGCTGCCGATCAAGCCTGGGCCGCTGTTTCCCAGCCGCTTTTGCTCGACGGTGAAAGCCGCCTGCAAGTCAGTGTATCTGCCGATAGCTGGGTTGAAATCACGGACGCCGACGGCGTAGAGCTTGAAATGGACCTGTTGCGTGGCGGCAGTGATAATGCCTACAAGGGCAAGCCGCCATTCCGAATTTTATTTGGACGCGCTTCGGCCGTTCGCATGTCCATGGACGGCGAGTCCGTCGACTTATCGACTTTTACCCTGGACGATGTTGCGCAGCTTAGCTGGCCGCAGACATTACAGGCTGACAAAAACGGGTCTACTGACAACTGACATGAACTCACCTATTCGATCAGTCCGCGGGATGAACGACATCCTTCCGGAAGACATCCACTATTGGAAAATGCTTGAGACGACAACGGAGCAGGTCTTCGGCTCGTTCGGCTTTGAACAAATGCGCTTGCCCCTGCTGGAGAAAACCGAAGTTTTCACCCGCGCGATCGGTTCCGCCACTGACGTGGTTTCAAAAGAGATGTACAGCTTTGATGACCGCAACGGCGAGTCACTGAGCTTGCGTCCTGAAGGTACCGCGGGTGTGGTGCGTGCCGCTCTGCAAAACGGTTTGTTATATGGGCCGGTCAAACGCCTTTGGTACAGCGGTGCAATGTTCCGTTACGAACGACCGCAAAAAGGCCGTACCCGGCAGTTCCACCAGATTGGCGCAGAGTTGTTCGGCGCCACCGGACCTGACGCGGACGCTGAAGTGTTGGCCATGGGTACCCGTTTGTGGGAACGACTTGGTTTGCGCAATCTGCGGCTGGAAATCAATTCACTGGGCAACGCGGATGAGCGCGCCGCCTACCGTGATCAATTGTATGCGTTCCTGCTAGCGCACCGGGACGAGCTTGACGATCAAACCAACGAGCGTGCCGAACGCAACCCTCTGCGTGTGTTGGACAGCAAAGACCCGAAGGTCAGGGCTTTACTGGAAAGCGCCCCGTTGCTGGCAGACCACCTCGGTGAAGAATCACGTCAGCATTACACACAGTTGAAACGCTACCTGGATCGCCTGGGTATTGAATACCATGAAAACCCCAGACTGGTGCGGGGACTTGATTATTATTGTCATACCGTATTTGAGTGGATCACGGATGAACTGGGTGCACAGGGCACTGTCTGTGCCGGTGGCCGCTATGACAGTCTGGTTGAATTGCAGGGCGGCAAACCCTGGCCGGGCATTGGTTTTGCGATGGGCGAAGAGCGTTTGGTTGAACTGCTGAGGCAAAAAGACGATATTGTCCCACCTGTGATTCACGCCTACCTGGTTGGGGTAGGAGAAAACAGCACTGAATCTGCGCTCGAACTGGCGTATGATTTGCGCGCTGGCAATCCGGACTTACGTTTAGTCGCCAATTTAAACGGCGGCAGTTTTAAGGCGCAATTCAAACGCGCGGATCGCAGTGGCGCCTTACTGGCTCTGGTGCTTGGCGAAGATGAAATTCGTGAAGGCCGGGTTGCAGTGAAATTTTTGCTCAGTAATGATGAGCAGTTAAATCTCCGCCGTGAAGAGGTTGGAGACTGGGTTCGTAAGTATATCGAATCGTTATAAACCTTCTGCCGGGTATAATATCCGGGCTAATTTCAACTTAATGGATTGAACAAAATCAATGTCCGATTTATATGATACCCACGAACAGGGTGAACGCGTAAAAAACTGGTTACGGGAAAACGGCAGTGCCATCGTCATGGGGCTGGTGCTTGCATTCGGCATCATGTTTGGCGTCAAGCAATGGCAGGCATGGGAAACCAGCAACCGCCAGGCGGCTTCAGCTGAGTACCAGGTGCTGAACTCGCTTATTGAGGCTGGCAATATGGACGCCGCGGTGTCCAATTACGAAGTGCTGAAAGATGAGTACCCTGATTCTGCTTATACCGCCATGGCCTCCTTGATGATGGCCAAAGCACGGTTGCAGGCCGGTCAGACGGATCTCGCGATAGCGGCTTTGACGCATGCCATGGACAACGGACAGCCAGAACCCATTAAGATCATCGCAAGAGAAAGACTCGCACGGGTCACACTCAGCCAGGGTGATGCTGATGGCGCAATGAAGTTGTTGGATGGCGCATCATCGGAAACCGGTTTTGAAGCACTGTTCGCTGAAGTTCGTGGTGATATTCATCTTGCCAACGGCGATACTGAAGCAGCCATCAAGAGCTATCAGGCAGCCATGGAGACCCTTGATGAAGGGGTTGGAAATCGCGAGTTCCTGAAAATCAAGCTGGAAGCACTTGGCGCCGCACCCTTAGAGGCTGAAGACCTTGACGGGGGTGAAATGTGAGGCAATGGCTTATTCCTGCTCTGGCAACCGTACTGCTGCTCAATGGTTGTAGCTGGATAAAAAGCTGGGGGGACAAAGAAGATTCAAATGCCCCCGCCAAACTGGTTGAATTTGAGTCGACTCTGAAAGTCGGCAAAATATGGTCTGTAAGTGTTGGCAAAGGACTGGATAAGACCGGCAGGCAACTTCGCCCCGCTTATTCCTCCGGCAATTTGTATGCGGCCGATTACAAGGGCTTGCTGACCGCTGTTGACGCTGAAACCGGCCGAAAGCATTGGGAAATCAAAACCAAGCTGCCTTTCACAGGTGGTCCCGGCATTTCGGACAACCTGCTGTTAATGGGAACACAGGACGCCGAGGTTTTCGCGTTTGATGCCACCTCGGGCACACAGCTTTGGTCCGCTACCGTGACTTCTGAGGTACTTGCCCCGCCGGCAGAGGCAGATGGCATCGTGGTTGTACGTAGTATTGACGGCCGTATATTCGGTCTTGATGCCGATACCGGACAACGCAAGTGGGTATACGACCATAACGTGCCGTTGCTCACACTCAGGGGCAATGCGCCTCCACTGCTGCGGGCGGGTGTAGCGTTTATCGGTTATGACGGCGGTCAGGTAGTTGCCCTGCGGATAGACGATGGCACCTTGATGTGGGAGCAAACCCTGGTAACGACACAGGGCAGAACCGAACTGGATCGCTTATCGGATATCGATGGTCAGTTGGTCTTTATTGCTTCCGATCTTCTGGTTTCCAGTTACAAAAACCGTCTGGCTTCGCTGGCGGGTGATTCCGGCAGGCTACTGTGGTTCAAAGATATCTCCTCGGCCACAGGTGTTTCGGTTGACCGTATCAACCTGGCCTTAAGCGACAAGGACGGCAACGTTTGGCTGCTTGATCGTCGCAATGGTGCCGAGATGTGGAAGCATGACCAGTTGGTGCGTAGAGAACTTACGCGTCCGGTGTTTTATGGCAGTTTCATTGTCGTCGGCGATTTTGACGGTTACCTGCACTGGATAAATATCAGCACTGGTGAGTTCGCCGCCCGCGAAAAAGTTGGTGGCAAAGGTTTTGCCGGGCCACCCCTGGTGGTGGGCAATACGCTCTATACCATGACGAAAAAAGGTGATCTTTCGGCATTTCGGGCAGGTGCGGCGCTAAATTAACGGACTTGTCCGTTACTTGGCGGCCACCGTCATGTATTATGCAGCCATTCTTGAAGCCCTGAAGATACCGTAATCTGATGTTACCTGTTGTTGCCATTGTTGGCCGTCCAAACGTCGGCAAGTCCACCATCTTTAATGCATTAACCCGCACCCGTGATGCGTTGGTTGCCGATATGCCCGGTGTTACCCGTGATCGCCAGTACGGCATCAGTGATGTGGGTGAGCGCCCGGTTGTCCTGATTGATACCGGCGGGCTCGTTGGCGGCGCCGAAGGTATTGATTACCTGACCGCTAAACAGGTCCATCAGGCCATCGAAGAATCCCAGTTGGTTTTGTTTGTGGTCAGTGCCAGAGATGGACTGACAGCAGAAGATGAAGAAATCAGCCAATTATTGCGCCAGCATAATCGGCCGGTGTTACTGGTCGGTAATAAGACCGATGGAACCGACACCGATGTATCACTGGTGGAGTTTGCGGCACTCGGTATGGGACCAGCCCTGGCAGTAGCGGCATCACACCGTCGTGGTATGTCGGCCATCATGGAAGAAGCGGCCGCAGTTTTACCGCCAATTGAAGATGACGAGATTGAGCCGGATGATGGCAAGGACTGTATGCGGTTGGCAATTGTCGGCCGGCCCAACGTGGGTAAATCAACCCTGGTTAATCGCATGCTTGGTGAAGAACGGGTCATGGCTTTCGATCTTCCCGGCACCACGCGTGACAGTATTAGCTCGTTTATGGAACAGGACGGGATCAAGTACGAGCTCATCGATACTGCCGGTGTGCGTAGACGCTCGCGAGTCAGTGAGGTCATTGAAAAATTCAGTATCATCAAAGCATTGCAGGCGATAGAACGCGCTCATGTAGTGGTTTTGATGCTCGATGCTACCGAAGGCATCACCGACCAGGACACCACCTTGCTGGGTCATATCCTGCAACAGGGCAGGGCTCTGGTTATCGCATTGAACAAGTGGGACGGCATGGAAAGTGACGAGCGCAAGCAAGTGCTCTCTGAAATGGACCGGCGTCTGCAGTTTGTACCCTGGGCGAGGCAAATCCGTTTGTCTGCTCTGCATGGTTCCGGTTTGAAAGAACTGAACAAAGCAGTTAAAGAGGCGTGGCGCAGTGCAAGCATCAATATGTCGACGCCTGAATTGACGCGCGTTTTGCAAAAAGCCTGGGAAGCGCATCAACCGCCCATGAGTCAGGGTCGAACTTCGCGTTTACGTTTTGCGCATGCCGGCGGTAATTGCCCGCCGCGGATTATTATTCATGGCAATCGTACCGACGCGATTCCGCCATCGTATAGACGCTACCTTGAAAATGTCTTTATCCGCCACTTCAAGTTACGCGGCACGCCGTTACAAATTGATTTCCGCAGTGGTGACAACCCTTACAAAGATAACAAAAACACGCTTACCGATCGTCAGGTTGCCAAACGCAAGCGTCTGAAGAAATTCACCAAGCGAAAATCCCGCAACTAAAACTCAGGCGCGCAACCGGGCGCGCCTGAACTTTTCCCCTATAACACCCAGGATTGAAGATTACGTTCAATCTGATGAGTAATAGCGCTGTCATCAGGCGCCACATCGGAAGGCCAGTTTCCAACCATGGTTCCTGTCCGGTCGAAGAGGAATTTATGAAAATTCCAGCGTGGCGCTGCTTCATCACCGAACTCATCGCGGATGGCCTGGAACATCGGGTGGGCGGAAATTCCCATGACATGGTATTTACCGGTCATCGGAAAACTCACCTGATAGTTGGTTTCGCAAAACTCGGCAATTTCGTCTTCGTCAGCGGGTTCCTGGTGGCCAAAATCATCGCAGGGTATGCCAATGACCATCAGACCGCTTTGCCGGTAGTCCATCCACAAACGCTGCAGTTCTTTGTATTGACTTGTGTAGCCGCACTCGGAGGCGGTATTAACGATAAGCAGAGGTTGACCCTGATAGTTTGACAGGGGCATCCTGATGCCATTGATGGATACAAATACATATTCAAATACGTTCATTTCTCATCCCCAGTTGAATACGCGAGATAGCATAACTTATGGGACACGTTTTTGCCCACTATCCGTTACAATGTCCGTAACTTACGTGTCGGAATCTAACGTTGAATAATAATTTAAAACCAAAAACTGCCGCTATTCTTGACGGCACGAAAGTGAGCAACGAAATTCTCATGGCAGTGCGTGAAGCCACAGACGCGCACGTAGCGGCGGGCGGGCGGCGACCGGGGCTCGCGGTGGTTTTGGTGGGTTCAGACCCGGCGTCAGCAATTTATGTGCGGGCCAAACGCAGAGACTGTGAGAAAGCCGGTATTATCGCGAACGATTTCGATTTGCCCGCGTCCACCACGCAGGCAGAACTGCTGTCGTTGATCGATAAGCTCAACATGGATGAGAATATTCAGGGCATTCTGGTGCAGTTGCCTTTGCCGTCTCATATCAATGAGAACGCGGTGACCAACGCGATTGGTGTCGATAAGGATGTGGACGGCTTTCATGCGTTCAATGTGGGTCGACTGGCCTTGCGTCAACCCGGATTGCGCCCCTGTACACCGCGGGGAATGATGGCTTTACTGCATTACTACGGAATTCATACCAAGGGGCGTCACTGCGTCATTGTGGGCGCATCCAATATCGTGGGTCGGCCCATGGGGCTTGAGTTGCTGCACCATGGCGCGACGGTGACCACTTGCCACCGTTTTACCACGGGGCTGGAGCGTTTGGTGCGGCAGGCTGAAATCTTGATTGTTGCTGTGGGCAACCCGGAAATCGTTGACGCAGACTGGATAGCAAAAGGGACAGTCGTTTTGGATGTGGGAATCAACCGCCTTGAAAGCGGCAAGCTGGTCGGCGACATCGATTTTGATCGTGCCGCCGCCAGTGCTGCGTGGATTTCACCCGTTCCGGGCGGTGTTGGTCCCATGACCCGGGCCACCCTGATGCAGAACACGGCCGAGGCGGCCGGGATCATCATCAAAATGCCAACGTTATAGCCTGCTCAGGGGCGCTCGAGTATCGCGCAAACTCCCATGCCGCCAGCTGTGCAGACCGAGATCAAACCACGGCCGGAGCCTTTCTCTTCCAATAGCTGAGCCAGCGTGGCAACGATGCGTGCGCCGGTTGCGGCAAACGGATGCCCGACTGCCAGACTGCTGCCTTTGACGTTCAGTTTTTCCCTGTCGATACTGCCAAGCGGCTTTTTAAGTCCAAGCCGGTTCTTGCAATAGTCTTTCGATTCCCAGGCTTTAAGTGTGCAAAGAACCTGGGCCGCAAAGGCCTCGTGAATTTCGTAGAAATCGAAGTCCTGTAACGACAGTCCGGTGCGCTGCAGCATTTCTGCAACGGCCACCGTTGGCGCCATCAGCAGGCCTTCATCGTTGACAAAATCGACGGCGGAAGAGCGACCGGTAATCAGGTATGCCTGGATTGGCAGTTTGTGTTTTTTGGCCCATTCCTCCGAGCACAGCAATACGGACGCCGCGCCGTCGGTCAGGGTCGAACTGTTACCGGCACTTAGGGTTGCTTTCGCTCCCTTATCAAAAACCGTGCGTAAACCGGCCAGTTTTTCGATGTTGGTGTCGGGGCGCAAGATATTGTCACGGCTAACGCCATTGTAAGGTGTTACAAGGTCGTCAAAAAATCCGGAATCGTAGGCAGTGGCGGCTTTTTGATGGCTTTCACAAGCGAGTTCGTCCTGCTCTTCGCGGCTGATCTGCCATTCCTGTGCCATGCGTTCACAGTGCTGCCCCATGGATAGTCCGGTGCGGGTTTCGCCATTGGTGGGCGTAACCGGCTTGATTTCTCCAAAGCCAAAGCCCTTCAACTTGTTCAAGCGTTCTTTCATGCTGCGGGCCTGGCTGATTTTTACCAGGCGCTGAGCAAATTTCCGCCCAAATACAACCGGCGCGTCAGAGGTGGTGTCCGAACCCGCGGCAATACCGCTTTCGATTTGACCGCTGGCAATTTTGGCCGCCAGTGTCAGGGCAGCCTGCAAGCTGGTGCCGCAGGCCTGTTGCAGCGTCACACCCGGTGTTAAGGGGGAGAGCTTGCTGGACAACACTGCCTCACGGGCGAGATTGAAATCCTTTGAGTGCGTAATTACCGCGCCGGCCATTACTTCGTCAAGCTGTACACCTTCAAGGTCGAAACGTTTAAGCGTGCCATCGATAGCAGCCGACAGCATGTCCAGATTGGTTTTATCCGCGTGTATGGTATTGGACCGGCAAAAAGGAATACGGCTACCGCCCACAATTGCCACCCTGCGTAGTGAATCGGTCATTGTTGTGCTCCTTTTTGTTTTAAGTAATGCAGCGGTCCGCCAAGGAAGGGCGCGAAACCGGTGCCGAAGATCATACCGGCGTCAAGCACGTCCTCATCTTCCACGATGCCGTCAGCCAAGGCTGATTGGCAGGCTTCAAAATAAGGCTGCAGCAAGGTTTCGGCAATTTCATCCAGCGCGTAACGGCTGTTATCGGTATCCGCCATTTTGGGTTTGCCTTTTTCCCAGACATAAAAACCTTTGCCGGACTTGCGGCCCAGTTCGCCGGCGTCAACTTTCTGTTTCAGAAGTTCGGCTTCCTTGTGGGTTGAATCTCCACCCAGCATGCCGACGACTTTCATGCAGACGTCAAGTCCAACTGTGTCGGCCAGTTCCACCGGACCCATCGGCATGCCAAAGGACTTGGCTGCCTTGTCCAGCACTTCAATAGGAATGTCTTGTTCCAGATGCATACTCATGGCCTTGGACATGTAACCGGAGAGAACCCGGTTGACCAGAAAGCCCGGTGTGCTCTTGACCGGTAATGGAAAACGGTTGATTTTGCCGCAGAATGCCGCGCCCCGGGCCACTTGGACAGGGTCGGTTTTCTCGTCGTATACCACTTCAACCAGCGGCATCTTGGCCACCGGGTTAAAAAAGTGAATGCCAATCAGCCGCTCGGGCTTTTTAAGCACTGATGCAATTTCGGCCAGTGGAATTGCCGAGGTGTTGGTAGCCAGTACCGCGTCGGGCTTCATGCGAGGTTCGATGTCCGCAAACAATTTTTGCTTTGCGTCCACGTCTTCAAAAATAGCTTCAATAATGACGTCGGCCCTGGCCACGCCATGGCCCTCGACGTCCGGGAGCAAGCGGCCCAGCGCACCCGCCACCTTGTTGCGGTCGCGCAGTTTCTTTTTGAACAGGGCTTTTGCGCGTTCAATGGCCGGTTCGATGTATTTCAGTTCGCGGTCCTGCAGGGTAACGTCCAGCCCTTGCAGCACGCACCATGCGGCAATATCGCCGCCCATCACACCAGCGCCAACCACGTGCACCCGGCGAACCTTGATGTCGCTTTGTTTACCGATGCCTTTCAATCGCTCCATCAGGAAAAACACGCGCCGCAGGTTCTTCGAGGTGGGGCCCGTGATGAGCCTGCCGACCCGTTCCGCTTCTTCCACCATCATGCGCTGTGGATCATCGCCGAACTTTTCCCACGCCTCAATCAATTCAAACGGGGCGGGGTAATGCTTCGGATTGGCTCTTGCTGACACCTGTTTGCGCATCATGCGCGCCATCAGGGAGCGTATGGGGCCGAAATTCTGTAACCGTTTAAGTTGACCGGGCTGACGGCTTTTACGCCCTTGTTTGATCGCTCTGCGTGCTGCCCACCGTAGCGAACCATGGGGGCCGACAAGTTCATCAACCAGACCCATGGCACGGGCGGCGCCAGGGCGTAAATTACGTGAACTGAGCATGAGTTGCATCGCATTGGAAGCACCGGCCTGACGTACGCTGCGTGCGCTGCCGCCAAAGCCCGGGTAGATACCCAATTGTATTTCCGGAAAACCGAGCCGGGTGTGGTCAACATTGCTGGCAATGCGGTAGTCAAAGCAAAGCGCCAGTTCCAGTCCGCCGCCAAGGCAAAAGCCGTCAATAATGGCCACCTTGGGAAAGGGCAGGGCTTCGATAACGTTAAACAAACGATGCACCTGGCTGATGCCGTCGGTGGCAACCTCCGCGTCATCGTAGCTGTCGAATTCACGCACATCAGCGCCAACAATAAAAGACCCCGGCTTACCGGATTGCAAAACCAGTCCGGCGGGCGCGTTGTTTTCCAGGTCTTCGACAATAACGCCGAGTTCGCTGAGTACTTCCATTGAAAGACTGTTGGTGCTTTCACCGTCTCTGTCGATGGTGAGCCACAAAACGTTGTCGTTATCGGTAGCGAGTTTCCAGTGTTTAAAGCTCTGGTCTTTGGTTGGGGTGTCGTTCATCGGTTTTCCGGTGTTTTTGTCAGTTGTACTGATTTTAAAAGATATGGGCGAATGATGCGCTTGCAAGCGTAAATAAAACCTCGGGCCTGGTCAGGGCAATGCCAGACCTGCACGCCTTAACATGGCGGCAGTGCGAATAAGGGGTAAGCCGATGATTGCAGTTGGGTCTTCGCTTAGCATGCGTTCAAACAACACAATTCCCAACGACTCGGCTTTAAAGGCGCCGGCGCAGTCAAAAGGTTTTTCTTTTTCCAGGTAGCGATCTATTTCGGTGTCCTCAAGAGGTCGGAAGCAGACCCGTGTGGTATCAACATGCAGTTCGCTAAACCCGCTGTCACTATGCTGAACGCTGACCGCGGTTAAAAACTCGACCACCTGACCGCTAAACGACGCCAGTTGTTTAAATGCCGCCGCGTAGTTACCGGGCTTGCCAATAATTTGGCCGTTATAAACCGCCAGCTGATCTGAACCAATCACCACGGCATGTGGGTGTTCGCGAGCGATTGATGCCGCTTTTTCAGTGGCCAGGCGCCCGACCAGCTCAAAAGGGGTTTCTTGTTCCAGGGGTGATTCGTCTATTTCCGGAGACTGACATTGGAACGGAATACTCAGACGATCGAGAAGTATTTTGCGATATTTGCTGGATGAAGCGAGAATTAACATTATAGGTAGTAGCTCACTGTGCATTTGTGTAGTAAAATAACCGGTTAAGTTTATTCGTTTTCAGTTGTTTACTGAGGTTTTAGTCAGTAGTTTCCGTCGCATTTACCTGGTAGCTGCAATGTGAAACGGCTTTGAGTCTTTGGGAATTGTGAAGCTATGTCGCGGGAATATCCAGACTGGATTTCGCCAGGTCGTGCCGCTGAAGGCAAACGCATTTTCAGTGGAACCATTCCGTTAACACGGATGAAGCGGTTGGCGGGGCTGTTGGTTGACACGAAAGGAGAGGCATCATTTGTCGCGACTTTTAAAATTGACCTGGAAAAGCGTGTCATTATAGTCCTGCAGGTAGAGGCCGCGTTACCGTTGATTTGCCAGGCTAGTCTTGATGTATATGACGAGCAGGTGAAACGGACTGTTGAATTGGCTGTCGTAGAACCCGGTAGAGAAAAAGATGATCTGCCGGATAACTATGAGCCGGTGGTGACTGAAAACGGCAGGTTGGCGATTGCCGGGTTGGTAGAAGATGAGTTATTGCTTGGGTTACCGCAAATTCCGCGTAAACCAGGCTTGAAAGACGTTGAGTACTCGACTGGCGGTCAGTCGATTAAAAGCGAGGGCGCTGAGAAGAAGCCCAAGAAAAATCCATTTGCCGCTTTGCAGGATATGCTTAAGCGGGAACACTAGAATTAATGTTATTTTTATTTGAATCAGGAGTAGATCATCATGGCTGTACAAAAAAGCCGAAGGACCCCATCAACACGTGGCATGCGTCGTTCACACGACTCGCTGAAAGCGCCTACATTGTCAGTCGATCCAACCACTGGCGAAACGCATCTGCGTCATAACGTCAGCCCTGAAGGTTACTACAAGGGCGTGAAAGTTATCGATACACCAGTCGTTGAGTTTAACGACGAGGAATAAGTAGGTTCCTTTGCTTGGAATCTACCGGACTCACTGACCGCCGGCCACGCTGCCGGCGGTTTTGTTTGTGTCCTGAGCGCAGATGACTAAATCTGACCAGATTGTTCCCGCAAATATCGTGCTGGCCTTAGATGCGCACGGTGGCGATTTTGGCCCCGCTGTTACCATCCCCGCGGCGCTTGATATTCTGGCGGCCCACCCGGGCCTCGAAATTCTTTTATGTGCTATTCCTGAAGATGTTGGCGCAGTACTTGAACAGTACCGGTCCGACGAACGTCTCAAGCACTGTCTTAACCGTCTTAAAGTCATTGAAGTAGCGCACGCGCTGCCGTCTGATGCACGGCCGGTAGCGGCACTGCGGCGCGGAAAAGGCAGCAGTCTCTGGCAAGCGCTTGAACTGGTGGCCAATGGTCAGGCAAGTGCGGCCGTCAGTGCCGGCAGCACCGCGGCGATACTGGCACTCAGTGTGAAACTTCTCGGCATGTTGCCCGGAATTGAACGGCCCGCCTTGATGTCACGCATTCCTTCAGCCTCCGGACATACCAGTTTGCTGGATCTGGGGGCCAACCTGAACGTCAGCGCCAACCAGTTGGTGCAGTTTGCCATCATGGGTTCGGTCGCGTGCGCGATGGAGTCGGGCACCGGGCAACCCAAAGTGGCGTTGTTGAATGTTGGACATGAAGACAGCAAAGGCGACGCGGTGGTCAAAGAGGCGCACGCCGTTTTAAAAGAGCTTTCTCTCAACTACTGCGGTTTTATCGAGGGTCATGATATTTTTGCGGGCAAGGTTGACGTGGCGGTGTGTGACGGATTTTCCGGCAATTTAATTTTGAAATCAGGCGAGGGTCTCGCCAGTATGATTTTTCAACACCTTGACCATGCCGTACGTTCTGGGCTGCTTGCCAGGATGGGCGGGCTTTTGTTAAAACGGTCATTAAGTCGCGTGCTGGAACGGTTTGAGCCGTCCAAGCATAATGGTGCGCCGCTGTTAGGGTTGCGCGGTGTGGTGGTTAAAAGCCACGGCAGTGCAAATCGTGAAGCCTTCGGTCATGCAATACTAGAAGCGTTAACAGAGTCTGAGCGCCAGGTTCCGCAGCGGATTGAAGCGATGATTAACGATTATTCCATTGAGGTAGAGCGATGAAGTTCTCAAGAATTAAAGGCACCGGCAGTTACTTGCCGGAAAAGATTGTTACCAATGCCGACCTGGAAAAAATACTCGATACGTCCGATCAGTGGATACGTGACCGCACCGGTATATGCGAGCGACGCATTGCCCATGAGAATGAAACCAGTGCCGATATGGCGGAAGTTGCAGCTCAAAGGGCCATGGAAGCCGCCGGTGTTAACCCGGAAGATATCGGTATCATTATTGTTGGTACAACCACCCCGGACCTCGTATTTCCCAGTACGGCTTGTCTTTTGCAGGCACGCCTTGGTTTGCCCGATTGCGGCGCGATGGATGTCAACGCTGCCTGTTCCGGGTTTATGTATGCCTTGTCGATCGCCGACAAGTACATTCGCTGTGGTGAAGTTAAAAAGGCCCTGGTCATTGGTGTCGATAAACTGACCGCCATGGTCGATTGGAACGACCGGGGCACGGCGGTATTATTCGGCGATGGTGCCGGTGCCGTTGTTCTCGAGGCTTCGGACGAGGCGGGTATCCTTTCCACACATATTCATGCTGCGGGCAGACACAGTGATTTGTTGGGCGTTGATGTGGGTGTAAGCACGGGCTTCAAAGCTGAAGAAAGAGGCGGTGTGCGAATCAAGATGAAGGGTAACGAAGTGTTCAAGGTTGCCGTGCGAACCCTGGGGCGAATTGTTGATGAAACCCTTGCGCATAACAAGATGAAAAAATCTGACCTTGACTGGCTAATTCCCCACCAGGCCAACTACCGCATCATCGCGGCAACGGCAAAGAAGCTGGGAATGACCATGGATCAGGTCGTTGTTACTGTAGATAAACACGGTAACACCTCGGCAGCATCGGTACCGCTGGCACTGGATGAAGCTGCCCGGTCCGGAAAAATAAAACGTGGAGAAATCCTTCTGCTGGAAGCTTTCGGCGGCGGATTCACATGGGCTTCAGCATTAATAAAATACTAGTCAGCCCCCGCTTTATGGGTGCTTGAAACAGGATAAAACATGATAAAAACTGCTTTTCTATTCCCTGGGCAGGGGTCTCAGTCCGTGGGTATGATGTCGGCGCTGGCTGATGAATTCAGCCTGGTGCGCGACACTTTCGATGAGGCATCCAAGGTGCTTGGTTACGATTTATGGTCGTTAACCAACGAAGGGCCGGACGATGAACTGAATAAGACCGAAGTGACCCAGCCCGCCATGCTGGTCGCCGGTATTTCAACCCTGCGCGTATGGCAACATTTGGGTGGTTTCCAGCCTGACTTTTATGCCGGTCACAGTCTCGGTGAATACACCGCGCTGGTGGCGTCCGGTGTGATCGATTTTAAAGACGCTGTGGCAATCGTTGCCAAACGCGGTCAGTTGATGCAGCAGGTTACGCCGGTAGGCAGGGGAGCCATGGCTGCGGTACATGGGCTGGAAGACAAAGTCGTACGAGACATATGCAGCCAGGTTGAAAGCGGCGAAGTTGTATCCTGCGCAAACTATAACGCGCCCGGGCAGGTTGTTATTTCAGGAGATCTTGAAGCCGTCATGCTGGCAGGTGAGTTGGCAAAAGAGGCGGGGGCCCACAGGGTGTTGCCGTTGCCGGTTAATGTTCCATTGCACTGTCGTTTGATGATGACTGCCGCGGCGTACCTGCAGGATGTTCTGCTTCACACGCATTTCTCTGAAAGTTCCATTCCGGTTATCCAGAATGCGGATGTGCGCGCGTATAGTGACGCAGAACAGGTCAGGGAAGCGTTGGCGAGACAATTGTGGCAACCGGTTCGATGGACCGAAACCATTGCGGACCTGATGGGCTCAGGTGTCTCGCGTTTTGTGGAATGCGGACCTGGCAAAATGCTGACAGGATTTAATCAGATTATTTCAAAAGAGTCTGCTGTTTTCGCATTGACCGACAGCGCCGCGATGAAGCAGGCTATGCAGGTAGAGGATGAATGATGAACGCTAACTTAGAAGGTCAGGTTGCCCTGGTCACAGGTGCCAGCAGGGGTATTGGTGCGGCCATTGCGGATTCACTGGCAGCCCAGGGCGCCCGTGTCTTCGGGACGGCAACAACAGCGGCTGGAGCTGCAGCCATCGACGCACGTGCAATTGAAGGTTTGAGCGGTCTGGCATTGGATGTCAACGATGCCGAAGGCGTCAGCGCGGTACTGGCTGAGATAGCCGGTCTGGTTGGTGCGCCGACCA
>UPTN01000202.1_pt1 | contig 33150 bp, 15 predicted proteins | sample 2160111 | NCBI WGS metagenome assembly UPTN01 (sample SAMN06265058, study PRJEB28932) | marine metagenome | isolation source: Columbia River Estuary | place: USA:Columbia River Estuary, USA | collected 2014-05-05
AAATGCCTATCTGTAATCTCATTTAGGTATTTGATTTTATCTGTTTGAAATGACATTAAGTCTCTCTATCAATAAATTGCTGTCCGGCATTTCTTGCAGGATTTTGGTATACTGTTTTGAAGAACTTGCTTTGACCCGGATCAAGTGGATGTTCTGCAATTGGTAATTCCAGTTCATTAATGATCAATGAGCCCATTTCTTTAATCGAATAAAGCAAGCTATCTTCAGAAAGCCCACTTACGTTCTCATCCCAATACTTATTCAAATACTTAAAATCTCTTACATTAATAAAGTCCCAGTCTGTGCGCATCGTCTTGTACAAGCCTTCTCTTGCACCATAGATTGCCCACATGCCGTTTTCAACATCTGCACCTGCCATTAACCAAATATATAACCTGTGCATGTTTTTCCAATGATTTTTTTGGAATGCTTCCAGAGATGGTTTTAGGCCTCTGTCAAGTGACATTTTTACACCCTCCCTAAAGCCGGCGCGCCATGCTTGCTGCGGAGTAGCGTTGTTAAAGATTTCACTATAACAGCTATTCATTTGAATATATTCAATGTCCCAACAAAAATCTACTTGTGCATGTGGATTGTTAGGATCGGCGTTTTCGTGTGTACGCATATTGAGTACGTATTCTTTTGGCCAACATTTTAAGCCACCGTTACCGTACATTAACCCGTTGATATGATTTTTAGCTGTCCAGCTAATGACACATTTTTCAAGCTCTTTGTGTTCATCAAAGTCAAATTCCTTTGTTAAGAATTCTTGCTTGATAATATTGTCGCCGTCTACTGTTATAAATCTATCTGTCTCTGAAATTCTTGCACATTCTTTGTGGGCAGCATCACTACCTTCAATTCCGTGTACACGTTTTGCCCATGGAATTTTTTTGCAAAGATCTGCATAATTTTTTTCGGCATTAGGCTCGTCGTAAGACAGGTAGATAATGTCGTAGTCTAATACTCTAAAACTTTTACGCATAAATTACCTCATGTTGATAAGACTCAAGTCTCTTTATAGTATATACGCTTAATGCGTTTGGGTCAAGCTCAATTTCGGTTTCGAAAGGTATTTTTACTGATTTATTTTCAACTAATTTGTTTAATTTTAAAATAACAACTCTTTCTAAAATATGAGGATCGTTATATTTGGTAATGCTAAACATTAGGGTCTTTTCTAACGATATTGACTTTTCTTTGAAATTTTCTCTTATACCTTCGTCGAGTATAATTTTCCATTCTTTATTTTCAATATCTTGTATTACCTTTATGTCGGCTCTTTGATCGTCTTTTCTTTTGATATAATGTATCTGATTGTTAATGTCAAATACTACATCTTCGTCGTTGTATCTATGTTTAAGAACATACTTTTTGCTAACAGTATCAAAGATAACGTGATAATGGAACATTTGTTCTTTACCGCTTATCATTCCTGCAACTTCTTCATTGGACACTTGAATATAATTGCCCGTAACTGTGTTTCTGTTACTTACACTTAATATATTACCGTCGTCATCAAAGTAAACATACCTTCTTTGTGGTATTACTATTGTTTCCATTTAAAGTCCTAAATAATTTTCGTATATTTTTATTATTTTGTCGTCGACAAAGTCTTTTTCAGTATAATGAAAAATTCCACGTTGTTTATAATTGCCAATTTTTAAATTCAAATCTCTGTCAAGATATACACCAACTTTATCCTGCCATCTGTCAGTTATTAACATCTTCCAATCTTGTGCATGGGTTTTCATATGCACAAAATATGGATAGCTAGTAGGACTAGTTATTTTGTCTTCGCATCCTAAGATTCTAGTAACAATAGCTGCACTCACATCAACACTGGGATATTTTTGAAAATACTTTCCGCCTGCGAACTGTCCGTAAAACAATTCCCAATTATTCATTACTATCTCTAACCATTTGTAAAATTCGTGTGCTTCTTCACTTTTTTCAAAGTAATGAAATCCACTATACAAATCGGGCAAATTATGATTTCTAAACGCTTTTCTATAATGCACACTAGTTAGTGGAGTGCCTCGATATGTTATCGTTTTAGTAGTAAAGAATACTTTTTTCTTTTGTAAAAAATCCCACCAATGACTAATGTCGTCAAGTACTAACATATCGGTATCAAGTACTATAGTTCTATCATACGGAGTAGCATGATAAATCTTCCAACGGTTCTCAACTTTCCAAAAAGAATTTGCTGCTTGGTCATCCCAAGGAATTGTAACTATGTCATCAAATACTTTTTTTTGTTTTTGAGAAACTGTGTCGTTTGATATTAATGCTATTTTAGAATTAGGATTTGATGCACGAATACTTAGAGCGCACAAATAAGCTTGCTCAACATAATCGTACTCACCGTTTTGCGCTAGTAAAGTAAAATTAATTGAGGTCATCAATAATCCTGTTAAGTCCAAACTTATTCATAATATGTACGTTGCCACTGAATTTTACAGGAAAATGTTCAGAAGTATTTTCTTTTTCAATTAAGAATAAAAAATCTTCTTCGTCAATTTTTTCAACATGATCTCTATCAGTAATAAAATGTTTCTTGCCCGGCATTGGTTTAATTAGGCCGCCGTCTACGTGCCCGTTCATAATATGTGCAGCAATACTAAATGCAAAATCATTACGGAAAACTGCGGAGGTTATTTGATACACATTTCGATAATGTTGCCAGTGTTCCTGTATGTGTTTTACTAAGTCAAAAAAGCATTTGTTAGTATCACTCTTTTTAAAAAAGACACAAGTAGCCCAATAAAATGTCGGTCCGGTTTCACTTATAAATTTAAATTCATCAAGATCACGCCATCTAGAAAAATCTGTAGCATCTTTATACATCATTAGTCCGTGTTCTTGCGAAAAGCATTCATTTAACAAATCATTAGAAACTATATAATCTGTGTCAAGCAACAGCGTTTCAGTGTACGGTGTTAGGTCGTATGCGTTAAAGCGACTAGTATTTTTAAATTCAAGACTCTTTCTAGCATATATACCATCGTTGTATTTCTTAAATGTGAAATCTTCATCACTAATTTTTAAGATCTTATCAAAAGGATGATTTGGATACTTTTTTGTAAGGTAGGTAGAATTGTCTGTAAGAACACTAACCGGAATATCCATATACTTTTTGATTCTGCTTGCAGCAAAAACAGCTTGTTTAATATAATCAATTTGGCTGTTGTTTCTTGCAATTAAAAGGGCGCCCCTACTCAACTAACGATACCTTCTACAGTTCGATTAACCTTTAGTTTATTGTATTCAGTGTAATACTTATTTGAAGCTTTATAATAATTGCTTACCACATCTTGTGTAAACTTTTCAAGTTCTTCAACAAAAATAGGAATTGAGTTATCATCAACTAACACAGTTTCTGTCTGTTTAAGTTGTAGCAGAGATTGACAGAAACTAATAAGTCCTTGCGAAACTGTAAACTGGCCGCCATTATAGAAAAACAACAAGTCATTCTCGTATTGTTCTTTTAACACTCTTTTTTGCGACTCAAGTGTAATCATATAATTACTAAAGTCGAGCGCTGCTTTTAATCTGTCGTCCATAAAAACTCCTGTTGTAATTTATACTACAACATTATCCTCTTTTTGTCAATTATTTTATGCTGGTGGCGAAGCGTTGTTTGCACTTAGATTAACCACTGTGGCTATTGTTGGTGCTGCTATGTCTACCGCAGTGTAAGTAACTGTGTCGTATACAAAACTACTATCCGGTCTAAACGTATTAACGTTGCTAGTTGTTGTGCCCGATACTTCCTCGTCGACCAGTGTGCCAGTGTCGAGGTCGCCAAACGTTATCCTAAATCTCAAAACAGTATCACTTACAATGCGTCCCTCAATAGTGTATTCATTTGCTGAATATACCCCAGAGCCCGTCTTACTAAGAAATTCTTGATACGTTCCTGTTAAATCATCATATCCACTATTTACGGCAGGAGTACCGGAATCAGCAGTTAGTCTATATTTGTCAAGCTTAATTGTTCCCATACTACTGAGCATTGCAGCCCAATCAGCATCCTTAGATCCAGTTCCGCCTGTTAGTGCTGCTGAAAATCTTAATTCTCCGCCTGCTGCAAAATAAGCATCTCGTGCCGCAAGACTTGCAAATGTAAAAGTAACTACGTGATATATACTCGTTGGTTCGGTAGCTGTGCCAGTTCCCCAATTTGTTGCGCGGGTTCCTGCAACGTTTGTTCCTAGTGAAAAACTACTATCAGGCCAACCTGTTGTGCTACCGTCAAAGTTACTAACATCAATAATTACAAGTTCGTAATCATTTAAACTTTGTTCAGTTCCATCAACTGGTGTAGCTTTTGCGCCAGTTGTTTGGTTATATGTCTGGGATGTATTTGCGCCAACTGTTTGTCCTGTAGGCGGGACAGCTATAAGAACAGATGCAAGGCCACGCTGATGTACATGTACGCTTTGCGCATCAAGGTAAAGTTGTAACATTTGCGCCGAAGTTACACGATTGACTCCGCTACTAACTGTAGTAGAACGCATAGTCTGGCCGTATTGTGTAAAATAAATCGCAGAAAGAGTAGATCTAAAACTATTATATTCAGATGCTAATATCGATGTACCCGAACTTACTGCCATAAAAAGACTCCTTCAACAATGTATTTATTGCCAATTAAGCCAATGTGATAGTAGTCTGATATAACGGTGCTGGAAGAGTTACATAAAATCCTGTTGCACGCTGCTCAGAAATAATACTTCTAACAGTACCAGTTACGCTTTCGTCAACAAATCCGTTTTCGCCGTCATTGAATGTAATTTTAAAAGTTATTACAGGTGAATTAGCTGCGGCAAGTGCTTCGATTATGTAAGTACTATCTGAATAAGTTCCTGATCCGCTTTTACTAAAAATTGTCTGGAAACTACTAGTTAATTCAAAGTTACCGATTGTAGAACCATTGCCAGTACCTGTTACTGTTGTTTGACTATAATCAAAAACAACAGTTCCAATAGAACTAAGTAACCCTGCCCAATCTGTAGATTTGGCATTTGTACCGTTAATAAGCGATGCTGCAAAACGTATTTGGCCACCACTATTGAAAAAATGACGGCGGGCATCAAAATTAGAAAAAGTTACAGTAAATTCATGTGTTATAAATTGTGACGGATCGCCTGATCCTCCCCAGCTAGCTGTTCTGCTAGAATCAAGTACTTGAGAGGTAGTAATTTCGCCGATGTCAATTCTAAATCTATTATTGGCGTCGCCAACCTCTTGTATTATACTTTCGTATTCAGCATAAACTGCGTCAGTGATGTCATCTTGTGTAACTACTGAAGTTAACGACGGCGGCACCATTCCTGTCTGGTGTGCATAACATTTAGTAACATCACCTTGCAGTCTTTGCATATGAGTAGCATTGACTCTGTTGCCCGATGCAAGCGCAATGCTTTGGACAGATTGCCCATAACCAAAAGTGGTATCTCCATTTCCTAGCGTTCTAACAATTTCACTTTGAAGTGTATTGTATCTTGCTACTGAGATTATATCGCCTACTGCCATCTATTCATCCTAAAAACTGCTAGTATTATTTATACTTTCAGTACACACTCGACTAACTTTTCACCATCGTCACTGTTTGATTCGAGAGCAATTCCAACTAATGCAGTAGTTGTTATAGTAGTACATACCCCAGCATCCATTGCATATACAGCTTGTCCTTTTTTAACTGGACCTTTTACTCTTACTGGTAAACGGCCCTTAAGACCAATGTACTGGCCTTCAGCTTCGCTATTCATCATGTATGCCGGATCAGTTGACACTACTCCAATGCAATGGCTGCTTGCCGTTGCTGGGCACACTTCATGTCCGTCACAAGCACAAACTGCTACGGCTGTTCCTGCTGGAAGCTCTTCTTTTGTAGTATACTTCTCTGCAAGGTCTGCATAACGCGCTGTTGTAGCTGTACCTTGGAAAAGGACTGCTGTGAGGTTACCGCTTGTGTCTCTTGCAGCTATAGTGTTCGCTGCGGCCGCTGTTGACGCCGAACGATATGTTCCGCTAACTGATAGAGTGTTTGCTTGGGTTGCTGTACCGGTAAATGTAGTAGCGTGTACGTTACTCCATTTACGTGCAGCGGAACCTAATGCATATGTGTTATCGCTTCCTGGATAAATTCCAGTATTTTCAATAGTTGTTGTAAGAATATTGCTCGAATTGTAAATTCTAAAATTGTCTCTTACTAATGTTATCATAGGAGTTGAATTATCTGCATCAATTTTTACAATTAAATCTTGTTCATTACCGAGTGTAAACCCAGCATCGCCAAATGTTACAATGCCTGTAAAGTCAGCATCGTTAGTAGTTAAAAATTCACTTGCTGGGATGCCGTCTAGTGTAATAGCATTACTTGCTGTACCCCAAAATCTATGGTCCGAAGATGTAACACCGTTTGTAGACGAAGTAGTATTTACAAGAGTCACACCTTGCTTAACTTCATCAAAACCAGTAATTGCCGATCCCGAAGCAATAGTAAACTCAGTAGAACTAATCAAGAAGATAATTTCATCTTCGATAGTACCGGCAATAACAGCGTTTGTGCCACTATTTGTATCAGTTAGGGTTAATGATTGCATCTGAGTAACACCAGTACCTGCACCCTGAGGACCAACTAGGATCCATTCGTTTGATGCATTTCTTGCATAAAGTTGGTTTGCTGTGTTGTTCCACCAAAGTTCACCTTCGACAAGACCTGTTGGTTGGGTAGAACTTACTTCAGCACTACTAGTAGTTTTCCATCTAGTTCCGTCAAAAACTTTAATTTTTGAACTGTTGCTGTCATACCATATCATTCCACTAATTGGTCTAGTAGGTGCGTTTGCTCCTGCAAAATTCTCTAGCAAAAACAGAAAGTTTTCGTTTTGTGCTTCGCCGTAACCGGCAAAGTTTTTACCAATGAATTTCACCTCGGTAACTTGGTCTACAGTTCCATCTTCAACCGTAGTTAAAACTGTACCATTGTATCTATTAATAATGTAAGCCATTTATGGATTAACCCCTCTGCAATTAATAGTATTTATCGGTTAAACGCTAGAAACTAAGTTTGACTCAAACGCCCACTGATTAGAACCATTAACAATAAATCTTTTTAATGAACGTGTAACAGACATTGTAACTGTTTCAATTGTATCCGAAAACCCAATGTCTTCAAGGACTGATTGGTTTTCACTACCGTTTTTATCAACTGAAACAAATGACTTTGCAAGTCCATCGGTGCTGTTATAAGTAATCTGTCCACTGTACTCTGTACAATGCACTCTAGCGTACACACCTGTGTTTTTAGTTATCGCAGGTACTAAGTCATCGAGAACTGATGCAATTTGTACATCTGAAAGTCCTGTTGTATCCAATGATAGGAAAATATCTTCGTCGAGACTTTTTTGATCAACATATTCCTTTGTTGCTACGTGGCTTGGATCATCACTAACGTCCGGCGTACCTACACCAATAATTTTACGAGAATCGGTAACTTGTATATCTGCCGAACTAGTAATAACTAATTGAGTCGTTGTTGTAATAGTTGAACCGTTTAGATTAATATTATCAACATCAAGGTTTGTTAGTGTACCAATAGTTGTTAATCCAGCGGCTGTTGTAACTGTTGAACTAAGGGTAGTTGCTGACAATAAGTTTGCGCCATTAATCTTGTACCACGTGCCATCGATATCAAAATTAGATGTGCTAGTCCAGGAATCGGTTGCCAGCGACCATGTAAGACTTTTGTCATTACCAGTTGCTTTTACAGTAATGCCGGCGCCGTCAAGATCTCCATCAGTTAACAATGTACTATCTGATGAAAATGCAAGTTCGATATTTTTATCTTCAACTCTCAAAGTAGCTACGTCAACATACGTTGCATCGCCTTCAACTCTTAAATCACCTGTAACTCTTAAATCACCTGTAACGTCAAGAGTGTATGCAGGAGAGCTTTGAAAAATACCAACACGGTTTGTGCTATTGTCAACAGTTAGATAATCAACATAAGTTGGAATACTTGTAGTTCCTTTGTTAATTTGGAATTTTATATCTGAGCTACCTGTTTGGTTTCTTAGTACTACTGTACTGCCATCAATTCTAGCGTTAAAATCAAAATTGTCGCCAATAATTACACCACGGTCGTCTTTAACATGCAAGAATCCTTCAGAGGTATTGCCGCCGCCGGCAGGATTAGTTCTTAAAAATTCAGTAGAACTAAATCCACCTAGCTGATTGGCTGATTGTGCAGTACCGCGATATACAAAGTCAGTGTAAACATCACTAATGTTAATACCTTGTTCAAGTGTACTTCCAAAATCTTGGATGCCGGATGCAAGTGTAAATGATTCTCTGCTTATAATTGCCACAGCTTGTGCGCCGATCATTATTCTTGCAATTACTTTTGGATTACCAAATTGATCTAATACCGTTTGAATATCAAATCCAGATAGGCCCTGGCTTGCTGTATATGCTGGGCCTGCAAGGAAAATATCTTCTCCATCGGTAAACTTTAATTGTTTGTTTGCTGTATCAATCCAAAGTTCGCCTTCAACAAGACTTGGAGGTGTTCCTGACGAAACAATAGTTGCGTTAGTTGATTTAAAAGTCTCGCCGTCAAAGATTTTCAATCTTGCTTCAGATGTATCATACCATAGTTGTCCTCTGATAGGATTGCCCGGGGCAGAGGAGTTAGCAAAATTTTCAAGTACCTTTACAAAGTTTTCATTAAATGCTTCTCCGTAACCTGTAAAATTTCGACCGATAAGAGTTAAGTCAGTAGTATCTACGTCAATCCTACCGTCAATTAAGTCTACTAGTAAAGTTCCATCTGTTGTATTAATTTTATAACTCATTAAAAGACTCCGGTATAGATAATAAAGCTAACAGTTGCAAACGGTGGTGTATGCGATATTGGCTCTTGAGTGGCAAAATCTTGTATGCCTTCGGTTCTTGTTATGCCAGAACCAGTTGACCCATCGTTTGTGTACGGCACTGCTGTTGATGCTGTATCTGTTGTACCTGCTGTTGTAGTTGTAGCATAAAACTGTGTTCCTGCATCGCCTTGTAAACTGTGATAGTGTTCCGGCAGTTGTTCTTCTAGTAGAAGTTCACTTTCCTTGCCGCCATAATTACCAATTGTTTGTGCTGCACCATCAAGAAGAACTCTATTTCCAGTAGTTGCACCTGCTAAGTGTCCTAGTAGTGTTCTACCTCTTAAATCGGGCACCAAGAATGTTAATGATGGTGTTGCTGTTACACCAAAACTCGATCCAATTACATTATACAAATCTTCGTACGCTGAAATATTCCATTCAGTTCCAGTACAAAGTATCCAACCTGCAGGGGCTGCTGAGCCGCCGAACGGTAGAATAGTTCCAACTGGAGTAAGCGGGCCTTGGGCTGCGTTAGGAATAACACTTAACAAGTTTTCTTGTTGTATTTTTCTTAAACCAATTCCGTCTCTGTTAATTAGAATTTCGTCAGTATTCAATACATTAGTAATTTCATCTTTTGATCCTACAAAAGAATCGTCTAATGTTGTTGTAAATGTTTTTGTTAGTCCGCCTGCGCTACCATCAAATTGAAAACTTGGAGAAGTAACATCTCCGGTCATTTGGAATGTTGTAGGACTAGTAATCTTACCAGCACTTGATGCAGATCCAGTAATGTTGCCCGAAAGATCACCTGTAAATGCTCCAGTGAATCTGTTAGCAAACACATTATTAAATCTTGTTCCAGTAGTACCGATGTTGGTTGTTCCGCTAGATACCGGCAATACGTTTCCAACTGTTGTTTGCCCACTCACTTCAAGTGTGCCTCCGATTGTTGTTGCGCCAGCAACTTCCAATGTGCTTAAAGTTTTAATAAATCCGGATGCAGTAATAGAACCTACTGCGCCGCCATGGGCTGCTACTGAAATATTTCCTTGAACATCAAGAGCCTGTGTAGGAATTCTACTAGCATTACCAATTGCAATGTTTGTGTTATTATAAATTCTTAATGCTGTTGTCGAAACTCCAACATTGTTAACTCTAACATCAATGCCGCCATCTGATGCACTATTTCTTACCTCTGAAAAACTTCCTGATGACGAAAGTGTTAATCTTGACGATTCGCCAATACTAATACCAGTATTACTTAAAATTCTTATTGATTGCTGGAAGGTGTTTGCTTGACTTAGTCTTGCAAAATCTGTTGCAGGCACATCTGAGCCATTAAGAATTAAATTTTCAGCTGACTGCGAAACTCCATAGAATTTTCCTACTGCCGATCCACCGTATGTTGCATCTGTAAGAGAACTGCTTACGTTAATACCCGGACGTATTTTTGAAAATCCAGAAATTCCTATCTTAGGTGTAAATTCTGCCTTGGAAATGATTGAAATAATTTGCCCGTTAACATAGTTAACTAACACCTTTCGGGTTTGGTTGGCTGTATCTACATATTCTTCTACTCGTTGCCCGCTAATGCCACCGTTGTCGTCAGTTGCAGTTTCTGGACCAACTAATATCCAGCCCGATCCACTATAAAGAAAAAGCTGTTGTGTTGAGGTATTTGACCATAGGTCGCCAAGAGTACTTGCCGATACGTCAGGTTCTACTGAAGCTTTCTTTAATCCGCTTGCACTAACCCATTGTGTACCGTCATACAATTTTAACTGTGTAGCATTGTCAGTGTTGTCATACCAAAGCTGTCCTTCGATAGGATTCTCCGGTGAGGTATTGTCTGCAAAATTTTCTAACAGATTTAAAAAGTTTTCATTAACTGGTTTACCATAACTTGTAACGTTTCGACCAACAAGCGTTAAACTAGTTTCGTTGTTATTCGAATCGTCATCAACAGTTATTGAGCCTTTGTTAACAAAATCTGTAAAATTTATCTGTGTGCTCATTATTATCCCTCGCTCAACCCGCTAAGGCTTTGTACTCTAACAGTATAGTCAATTTGAATTAGTCTGTTCAAACTTTTCTGTACAGGATGGAAAATAACATGAGTTAAAAGCCTTCCTGTGCCTGTTGAACTAAACCCTCGTAGTCCTAATTCATCAAAAACATAAATTTGATCTGTGTTTGTTGCTGTATCAAATGCGTCTTGGCCGTTAGGCTCGCCGTAGTCTAACAAACAACTAACTAAAATATCAGTATAATTGGTTCCTGAAACATGTCTAATTTCAGTTTTATTTCTAGTAGGATCTAAGTTGTTAACACTTCTATCGTCAATAACTTTTGAATAAGTTTCGTTGTACAAGCTAGCATTTGTGCCAACTGTATTCGGAGTCAAATATGTAATGATGCCTGTTGGATCTACACTCGTGCCGCCGTTGCCGAAGCTTAATTCATATACAAATCCTTGACCAGAATTGGCCAAGCTTTCTGCTAATGATAAACTCATGTTTTCATAATGAATAGCATTACGCTTGTTAATAAAAGTTTCTCCCGAAGAAGGATCAAATATTTTAATATGACCTTCTACATGTAAACCACTGTAATCTTTTAAATCTGTCATTCCTACCACCTATACTGTATTTATTTAGGTAACTCTATTGTTGCTTCTCGCAAGAAATTGCCTATTGCATTTTTCGATCTAGCCAAAGATTTTCCTGATTCATTCCACACTTTACCAATTTTTCTTAGTACGCGAACCTGTGTTTCTGGTGCAGGTTGCAGGGACGAATCCAAAATAATCATATTTCCGTCTAGAATATATTCTGGGGCTAAAGTTTCGTCGCCGGCTGGGCTATCTTGAGCAATTGATGGATTAAATCTTTCAACTGCAACCTTTCTAAGTCTGCGACCGCCAACAAACACATCAATTTCGTTAATGCTAGATGGTGTAAAATTAAGTTCATAATCAATACTTCCATCAGACATAATTATCTGAGTCAATGTTGTGTCGTTATAATTAATATTTTCCTCTGGGCCTTGGCCGTATGCTATTATGCCTTCGTTGTATGTATCTCTAACACCTGTTCCGAGAGTACCTCTTCTTAGCTGTCTTACTGTGTTGCCTTGTACTTCAAAGTACTCAATTCTTTCGCCTTCGATGAATAGTACTCCAGGTATATTTCTTGTTTTGTCAGGTTGGAAAATTCCGCTTGTGTCTTCCAAAACAATTCTCACATCATAGTAATTTAGCGGAGATGCTAGTTTATAACTGTTATCCTGGTTAAGTCTCTTGTAATGAGTTCTATTCAACATATCCTTGAAAATTCTATAACCAAACTTTTTAGTTACTGGTTGAGCGCCAAACTGTATTACGTCAATTACGTCGCCAATTTCAGGATCGTTAGTTAGTTGCACAGCGTCAAGAGATATAGCCAGGCTATAATCAACATTTGGAGTCAACAAGGTTCCATTTAGTGCCACCCATGCATAGTTTGCATTTGTAATGGTTCCTCTTAGCGGAATATATCCACTCGAAATTAAGTTTCTAGTAGTAGACTCGCTTGGAGAGATATCCAACGGAACCTCGTTAACAACTTTGTAAGTAAATCGTTCAAAATTATTAACGTCGTGATTACTAAATTGATATATTTCAACTGTTGAATCTGCTGCCGGTGCTTCAGCAAATGTTAGTGTTTCGCCTGATGTATAGATTACATCGTCAACAGTTAGAACGGTGCTGTCAGCATCGTCAACTGATGCAACAAACTGGTCTCCATTAATAAATGCGTCTCTGATATCTTCTCGTATACTTTGAATTACAACTATGTTACTATTTACAGATACAATTGTTCCTGTGTAAATAGTGCTTGTAGCTAGTGATTCTAATGTTAATTCTCCACCAACCTCTGCGTAGTTTGAAATTGTGTCGCTGTCGAATTCAATTTGTGTGTCTACAAAGTAATATTCAGCGTTCTTAATTACATAGATGTCTAGTCGTGTGCCTGCAGGGGCTACATCTGGAGTAAGTAATTCTACTCTTACGTTTAATGGATCAAAGCTATATAGCGTTGATGACAATTGTACATAATCGGCAAATACTAGGACGTCTACGCTTTCCAAATCCTCTCCAGTAAACTGCCATTCTTCGATGTCATAAACTCTTGATGCTGTAGTAGTGTAAGAAACACTGTATCCTGGATTTAGAATTGTGTTGTCAACTTTAACAAGAATGTTATGCGAGATTGGTTCTTTACTAAACGGCACTGGAATTATTTCGCCATCAAATTGATAAGTTTTAGTTATACCATCTGGAATAAATGTTCTATCAATAATAACTTCGCTATAAGTCTTAACATTAGTACCGTAAACACTGTACTGAACAAAATCGCCTTCGGCTAACAGACCTTGTGCAAAAACAATTTTTAATCTATCTACAAATCCATCTGTTGCGTCGGATTGAAGTAAAGTATATCCTTCACGAGCAACTTCGCCATTGACTAGAACTAGTGCAGAAAGTTCATCAGTCCAAGTTGCCGAAGTTACAAAAGTAATCGTACTTCCGTCGGAAACAAATGTGTTAGTATCGATTAGATCTGCGCCATTAGTTCCAATAGTTGTTATAGCAAGACTTGCACCTGTATTTGTATTATTATCATTATACAACAGTAATTCATTTTCAAAGTCAATTGAATAAGAATCGTTACCTAATATAACGTTGTTAATTTTAACAATGATTCCTTCGTTGCTTTGTGGCATTCCTGGTAGTGGAAATTCTGTAGTCACTCCGTCAAGTCTGTAGTTTGCAGTTGCAATAACTCCAATACCTTCAGATGGTCTATGATATACACGAATATCTAATGTGTCAACAATCTCTCCAGGAACAAGTTCTTCGGGTCCTTTTGAAGTAGTTGGAGTAACAAAACCGTCGCCGTCGATATTAATTTCTCCTGCATCAATGCCAGTTGCAGTTGAATATGCAAGATTGCCGCCTTCTAATTGAGTGTCGAAGTTTATAGCACTACTTGCGCCATCGCTTGTGCTCTTTCTAATTACAATAAGGTCGCCAATTTCGGTTGTGATTTCTTCACTAATTGTAATTGTGGTTGTAACACCATCGCCAACAATTGTTTGCATAATTGCATTTGGGTTTTGAGTTGGAGTGCTTCCATCATATACAGGATCATCAAGTCTGATTCCATTTCTATAGAAGTTATACTCTGCGCCGTCTTCAAGTGGCTGACTTAGCTCAAATATAACAGTACTTCCATCTAGCACAAAAACTTCATCTTGTGCATCGTCAAATGTATCCCACGGAAGAGATGCCCATCCAGCAACGTCCCAGCCTTGCTCATTTCCAAAGTCAAAGCTATCAATTTGTACGCCGCTGTATTCAACACCGTCCATTAATTGAGACAAGTCTTTACCTAGCATACCAGTTGTTGGATTATAGAAGAAGTTAATTCTGTCTGCTGCTTGTAGCAACGAAACTTCCTTCTTATATTGAATTTCGATAACTGCATCTTCACCAGGTGCTTCTGCAAAATCAATAAATCCTGTAAATCTGTCATATCCTTTTGAAGTGTCAAGATCATTTCCGACATCAAAAGAACTTTCAAGCTGTTCAATACCGTTAACAATTATAGTGTAATTAGAAGTGTTAACGCTCATTGGCCATTGTAGTTCAAATTTTTCTCTAGCAGATGTACCTACAAACGTTTCTGTTTTATCTAATTCTGTAAACAAGTAAGATCCGCTTACTCTATCAAACTTGATAGTCATATGCATTCCACGAACTTTACCATTGCCTAGAATTGCAACAGCTTTTGCAGGGCGACCAAATTGATCAACAGCGCCAACAATGTTAATAGTTGGAGCAGTATAATAAGTAGATCCAGTATTTTCTATTTCAATTGAACGAACTGTTCCTCTGCTTACGAATGCCGTTGCTACTGTTCCTTTATTTCCTTCGATCTCAATTGTTGGAGTTTCAAGGTAGCCCTGACCTGCATCTGCAATATCAATTCTTACAATTTCGTATCCGTTATTGTTAGTCCATTGGTTAAACGGTTCTTCAAAGTATAGGCCGCCAACACCAAATAATGCATCGCCATTTTGAGTTGCAATATTTGTTAAAATACTTCTTGTTACAGCATCATAAGACGGCGGTAAATCAAAGTCCGTTGTTAGGGTTTCAGTCGGTTCTAATTTTTCATAAGAACTAATGTATTCTCGAACTTTTGTTTTGTATGGCTTAACTTCGTTAACATAATCTTCGTAATTTTCTAAGTTGTCATTTTGGAAGGTAACTTTTTGTGTTAGTTCACCAAGATTGTGCTTGGCTCTTACAAAGCTAGTTTTAAACGCCCAATCAATATCTGCTTGCTCAGAAAATGCATATCTCATACTTGCAAAGAATAACTTGTTCCATTCAACTGCTAAGTCTCCAATAAACAAATCGTCTCTTAAAGAAGTTAAGATATTTCTTAATTCAACTACCGGTTCTCTGTCATAAAAAGCACTGTCGTAAATATTAGAATCAAATCCGCTAGTTGTAGAAGCATAATCGTACAATCTAGTCGAAAGCTGGATTGTTCCATCTTGTCTACCAATTGTTTCAAAGTTAACAGTAAAATCTTGTGTAAATTGATCGTCAACTTTACGTAGAAGTAACCAACCTCCTGATCCAACACTTTCAACTTTTATAATATCACCAATTTCAGCATCGATACTTGCTAACTCAAAAGTCTGTGCTAGTATTCGGTTGATTGCTGTTTGAGAACTATATCCTTCTGCGTACCAATCTGCATAATCCCAGTAACGTGTTGTATCAAACGCTTGGTTGTCTGAGCGTGACCATTCCTGCGATGTTTTATCCCAAGTATAAATTGCCCAACGACCGCCTATTTCCTCATCACTGTTAACAAGAACACTAAATTTTCTAACTGTTAATTTAGTATTACTAGTGTAATTTTTTCCACCGTTTTTAATGTTAACACTTGTAACTTGTCCAAGATTATTAATTGTGGTTTGGATTACAGCTGACGCGCCTTTATTGTCACTGATCTTTACAGTAGGTGCAACAGAATATCCTCTACCAGAGTTAATAATGTTAACTCCGACAATTCGAGTATTTTCAATAACCGGTTCTAATATTGCTTGCTCTACTTTAGCAACGCCAACAAATCTTAACTGAGCAACACTATCAATTACGCTATCGTACTTTCCTTCAACAGTTAAAGGTGGTTCGTCTTTTAGTAATAGAGATGTAAAATCTTTTCCATCAACTACTTGAGTGTTTACTAGAACGTCATTAACTCTTTCCACAACCTGCTTAACTGCTTCAAGTCTGTTAATAAACATACTCTGGCGAGGGAAGTTTAGAATTCCGTACTTTTGCTTTACAGGAAGTTCTGGATCCGGAACGTTGTTGTTATTTTGATCATATCCAACTAAGCTGTCAACCCACTTAGATTGAACCTCGACATTAATAATACTAGTGTCAAGTCCTTCAGTAACTAGCTGATATTCTCTGTGTAGGTTTGTTTGTAAAGTAGGATCCTTAGCAAAGCTAAAGTGCAAAATAGTATTTGTACCTTCTACAAAGCTTCTTGAATTATAAATTGCAAACTTATTTGTGTCAAGCGGTGCAACAAATCGGTATCCCGAATTTGCAGGATCTCTAATAATTTCTGCAACGTCAAATGCGCTCAATCTTCTAGTACGAAGTTGTGGAACAATTCTTTTATTCTTAACCCAATAGAAGTATTTTGTACTAAATGTTCTTGAGATATTGTCGTAAACTCTCTTTGAACTGTAAACACTATTGCCGTACAATGTAGTACCGCTAATGTTTTTAGCAAAGCCTTCGTTTGTATCAGCAAGACGGTTCCAATCTGATGGAAGTAAATCAGTGCTTATCCATTCGTATACATCAACTGACGAACCAGGCGTGATTCTATTCCAATTGTTTGCTCTATACTGAGACTCGCCTTGGTAAGGATTGTACCAGCTTACAGTGCTTAGATCCCACCATAGCTGCCCCACTTGCTTGTCTGTCCAGTTTGATTCACTATCAACTACTACACCCTGCACTCCTGCTGTATTAATCGAGTACACTGCTGGATCATAGAAAGTTTTATAATCAAGTTCTTGCTCAGCAGGACCTGCAATTTTACCTTGTCTTGGATCTACAATATCAAGTTCAGCAATAATATCATTTAAATCTTTTGAGTACAAGAAGCAACGTGAAATCTTTGAGATATCAATTTTGCCGTCTTCTTGTGTAATAAGTGTCCAGCTATTAGCATTTCTTTCTGCTCGCATATCAACAAACATTCCAACCGTTGAATCGTTGTCGACATAATTTCCAACAAGGTCATCATTTGTTAATGCCGGATTTAATTTAGGCAATCCGATGTAGATATGGTTATCAATTAATTTAAAGTTTGAAAGACTATTAAACTTTGTGTCTCTATTATAATTGATATCTTCAGCAAAGATGAATGCATTTCCAATTTGTTGGAAGAGAGCAATTCTTCCAGTATCGGCACGCTTAGTCATAAATCGTGTTGTTCCGCCATCGTATGTTGTGCTAACTTCGCTACGAGTAGTATTTTGATCAAACACATAAGACGAAACAAAATTAGTATCCAATGTAAAGTAATTGTCAAACGTTGTAAAGATTCTAGTATCAGTATTCTTTCCTGAGATAGCAACTTTGTTTCCGTAAAACGATACTCCAGTACCAAATGCTTCATTCTTTTCATCAAACGGACTTCTTAGAGTTTGACCGATTTCGTATTGTGTGTTATCATTTTGGTCGTAGATATAAACAACACCCGAATCGATACCTTCGTCATCGTTGCGTGGTGCTGCAACAGCAAGCTTATTACCTTGTTCGTTAAGTGCAATAACATATCCAAAAGTTTCTAGGCTGTCGTCGGTATCAATTTTCTGTGAGAAACCAAACCTATCAGAAACAAATCTGTAGATAATAATCTTTTCAATATCGTCTTCAATTGCGGCAACTGCTAATACATCACCAAGGCGGTTTACAGTAAATTTGTCTCCGATGTTTGTAGCGTCTGCATAAACTCCGTTTTCGCTATCTGAAAGAACAGGTGAATTTGGTCTTGGAATAAATCCAGTATGTTCTGGATAATCTGTAGTTACCAGAGTTTCCCAATCAATGCTGTCAATTGCGCCGGGTGCATTAACAATTGCTTTCTTAAATTCGCCAGCAGTATAAACAATTTCGCCAGCATAATAATCAAACGACACATTATAAATGCCTCTGTAAGAACTATCGGCTGTCCAAGAAAATTCACCACTTAAATTATCAAAGAAATAAATTCTTCCTTTTGATATATTTTCCTCACCAGGTGCGCCAACAAATAAACGTGTTCTTCCAAGTGCATCTCTTCTTAGTTCAACCTTGTAACCAAATCTTTCATTGTCAGTTGGATCTGGACTTGTAATAATATGCTTCAGAGTGTAAGTGCTGTTAACTGCTTTTTCATAAAGGAATACAACTCCCTGACGTGTAAGCCCACTTTCAATTCCTCCAGAATCCGAACTAGCTTCAAGAATATTAACTTGTTCCCAGTTTGTATCAGTAGGAGAAATAACTGCCGGTGCTGGATTAACACTAACTAGCGCTCTCCAGAATGTGTTTCTATCTTTAACAATGTATCCTGCTTCGTATCTTTCTCCCGGTACTAAATCACCGTCGTAGAAAGTTTTAGCGTTACTTGCATGTGGAGCACCAACAGCAATAAATTCACCATTACTACTGATTGACACATCAAATCCAAATAAGCTGTTGCTGTCAACTGAATCTGTTGCTGTAATTGCCTGAAGGAGAGTTAAAACTGAATTTTCAGCAAATCTTCTGTAAATTCTAACTACTGGATCTAAATCTCTTTCAGGTGCGCCCATTATAATAATACTGTTATTATCAATTGCATCAAAGCTTGTTGCAAATCCATCACCGTCACCAGTTGGGTTTGGAATTTCTTCTAATAAGCTATAGATGTTTTCATTCTCGTAAACGCCCCAGCGCGATTCACCTGTATCATCAAGCCAAATTCTATCATTTAGATCAACTTTGATATCAGTAATGTTGCTGTTAAGATCGTCAGCATCGTCAAATCTTCTTCTAACAAATCGAGTAACTGCTAGAGTACTGCTATCTGTAAATTCTTGTACGTTAACTGGCGAATCTGTTAGTATTACAATCTTGTCAAGTGATGCATAAGTTACTTTAAAGAAACCATTAATGTCCGGTATGCCGCTCTTAATTCCAATAACTTCATCTTTTTCAAAGTCACTAAACTTGTCAAGTGTAATCACAAAGCCTACTCGATTTCCAGGATCATAAGGAAGGAATTCGTCATCCGGTATTGCAGGTTCGATATTGACAATTTCGTATTCAGTGTTAACATAACGCGACACTGTCCAAGATTGTTGTTGATCCTTAATCCAAACAAATTCACCAATTAGAATATCGTCAATTGACAATTGAAGTAATTGCTCGTCGCTAATAGCAAGGAAAGAAACATCCTTATCACGTACATAGCCACTATCTTTTACATACATTTCTGAGTTAACGTTTTCAGTAAACAAGTTCTGATGATCGTAATCATCAGGCTTAATGTAAGTTTGGTACGGAGCAAATTCATAAACTAGATCAGTTCTAGTTGACGAAAGGTTATCAACTAGTTCAATTAATTGCGGCTCAAGTCTGTACTTGCCTTCATTGAGATTAAATTCTACTTCTTGTAGATTATTAACTGAACCATATTGTCCTAAACGAATTGCCCATTCTTCAAAAAATTCCAAGCTATCCTTGTTTGCCGAACTTAGGGCATCAAACAATTTAGTTAACGAATTTAAAGTACCTTTGTCTTGTATAAATCCTTGGTAGAACTTATACTGACTAACACTATCTGGAATGATATTAGCAAGATATTCTCTCTTCTGATATCCAATAAGGTGTTGTCCGAGACGCTGTTGTTCACTGTCAAAGTTATCTGTATCAAGGCTATAAAAATCAGTAAACTGATTTACTCTGTAATCCCAGTTTGGCAACAGTTCTGATTCTGGACGCTTGGGCAGAATATTCCAATAGTTTGCATCAAAGAAGTCAGTACTTGTATGCTTTTGATTTGATGAATAGTAAAATTCTTTATACTTAACAACGTCGCCAATAGCATAATCTGTCCACTCTTTCCAAAGTGTAACTTTTGCTGTGTCGTAAATAAAGCCCGGGGCATTTAGTCCACCAGTCCAATCATCGGTTCTGTAACCAACAACTTTAATTCTCTCTTGACGATATCCTGTTTTCTTGTCAAAAATAGTATCATTGAAAACTGTATTATTGTCAACTAATATAACATGCTCTTTTTGTACAAGAGGTAATTTAACAAGGAAAATACCTTCATCGGAATTAACTGGCTTAACCCCAAACTCGTTAGCATTGTCTCTAAAGATATTTGAGAAATCTCTATTAATACGATTTCCGTCTCCTGTTAACAGATTATAATCATAGAAGCTATCATAGATGTCGTCTACAACAAAGTACTTTCTTTCAAATAGAACTTTGTTAGCAACAGGACTAACTGTTAGTACTGTACCGTCATCCCAATTTTGTGTTACCCAGAACATAAATTCCTGAATACAAAGTCTCATATCTTCAAGTGCTTCGGTATCGTTGTTGTAAAAATCAAACCTAAAGCCTTGCTCAACAAGATAGTTTTCATATCCTGACATAAAGTCTACTACTTCTTGTACACTTGATAATTGTGTTCCGTAAGGAATTCGTGAAATTTCTTTCTCAAAAGATTTTCTAAGGTTAGCAGTAATGCCGCCGACTATCGGTAGTGATGGCAATACTACAAATTTTCCAGAGTCAAAGCTAGTTCCGCTAGTATGGGAAATTCTTGTTCTGTAATATCTATTTTGATATTCAACAACTGTTCCACTGTTATACTCTTGTCTTTCATTCCAAGTTACAAACGACTCCGAAATACCGCCTACAGTAATAGCCGGATCTGATTGTTGAACAATTGGACGGTTAAAACTAAAGACTGGATTTTCTTTATCGTATCCAGAAATAATATACCCGAGTTCTGTTTTTTCAATAATAATACCACTAAACACAACAATGTCAATTGCGCTACTTACTGTGAAATTAATTTGATAATTTTCTTCAGGAACAAATACGCTCGTTTTATTTAAAGGACTTCTGCTATCAAGTACCAGCTTTAGTTTTGTCTTGTCAGCATATCCGCCTAATTTTATTGCTAGCTGATTATCAAGATTTGCTAATATTGTTTTATAATCATTGTATCTTGCAATAGTTTTTGTAACCATATAGTTAGCAACATAATTAACCAATCCCGAGGTTAATACCAGCGGAGTAGTGCCAACTTCAACTGTTGGAATTACTAAGCTATCAAGACTAATAGCTTTTCCAGTATCTTTATAAATTATATTACCGGTTATATCTCTAATTATTCTGCTTGTATCAAATCCTAAACCTATAATTTTAGTCGGTTGTAAAACTACCCATGCTGTAATTAAGCTAAATGCATATTCGCTGCTTCGTCTCCATGCTGTTTCAGTAGGAGAATGATCACCAAAAACAAAACTTCCTTTACTATTAGAAACAGAAAAGTTTTGAGCAATGCCTGATTGTAGAGGACTTAGCAGTCTACCAAATTCATCAACTGGAAGAAATTTTAAAAGATCTGGTCTCTTGTACTGTGGCTTTCTAATAACCGACTTGTTTGGCTCTCTAATAATACCTTCTTGTATATCATTCCAAAGTATTCGGTTATTGCTAGTATACGGCGCAGGGCCATAAACTTCTTCCCACCATGTTGGCTTAATAGTAAAACCAACCATTTCCCAAGGAGATGTGTGCGGGCTGTCAGTATCGTAATACTTCTCGTAAATTGCTCTCCAAAAGCCCGGCAACGAATTACCATAACGGTCAGTTGTGCTAGAGTAGTTGTAAGTAAACGAGTTTGATTGATCCCAAAAGTCATGTGCTGAATAATCTGGAGATCCGCTAATTTCTAACCACTGAGCAAAGTCCGAAAGAATAACATTATCAATTTCGTCTTTAGAGAATCCAGTCTCTCTAGAATAACCTCCAACGAATTCGTCAATGTCAATTATTGCTCTATTATTATTAGTTTTAATATTGTTGTAGATTCTTGTTTCAAGTTCAATTAACAGGTCATCTCTGTAATCGCCAAACGCAATCATTTGACTTCCGTCATGTCCTCTAATAACAAGTTGCGATTCAACATAAGTGTTGTCAGTATAAACAGCAGGTTCGTATTTTGGAAATAGCCCTAACTTAGTTGGAGTAGGCGGAATGTACGAACCATTTGAAGTTTCGTACTCATAAATTTCTACAACATCGCCGTCTTGCAAGTTTATTGTTACATAAACAAAGCCGTCTGCAAACACATAATCTCTTTCGTGTAGAAGCTGTATTCCGTTTTGATAGACACTAATTGCCTTTTGAGACAAGGTTTCTAAGTCAAAGCCTTGTGAAATTCCAAAGTATGCAGGGCCAGCAAATTCGATATTGTTTACTGTTTTTCTAAATGCTCCTATTCCAATCATATCACTAAAATAAAAAGGCATTGAAGAAATTTTATCTTTTACGATACGAGACAATAGTAAGTCAACATGTTCTTTTATGCTTCCTTGAAATCCAGTTGTTGTCGATTCGTTAATAAATTTTCTCTTAAACTTAGCATATTCTTTTCTAGCAAATTGAAGTGATTTAACAAGGTTAGCATTTTTATCAGTAATATGATAAAGTGCTAGATTTACAGGACCACTGTGCTGTACAAATCTTTTTCCGTATTTTGTAACAGGACCGATATCACGCAGATTGCTTTTTCCAGGGTACGTTCCTCTGAAGTTCGGTGCATCGTCAATAATTGAATCAAGATGGTCGTTAACCTGTCCAAGCGTAAAATCTGTAATATTTTCATTAAGAGGATTTCTCTCAAGGTTGATTGGAATTTCATAAAACCCGTTATCGTTTTTATCTGCCGAGCTAAAGCATTTTAGCAAAACAACATCGCCTACTGAAACGTCATTAGTGAATTTGACTATTGCAGTGCCAGCGCCGTTGTCGATAATAGTATAATCGGTTCCTTCAGATTTACGTTCGCTGTTTACAGAAACTTTAACACGCAAGTCTGATAGGTTAAAGCTTTTGTTAAAAACATCAATTGCAAAATTGTTTAATTGACTTTGTGTATCATATTGTCTAATAACCGGCTGTTCGCTATCTTTAGCTGCTTTCTTCCAAGCATTTACATAAGTAAATTCTTCGCCATTTACATCGTACTTTTTTAGATACCCTACGTCAGTACCAATTGTTTGAGATTTGTGCAGCGCAACTTGGTATACAAAGTTTCCTTGTAGCAAGTTAAAATCAAAAACGATATCGCCTACGTTTGCAATATTTTTATAAGAAAGCGGAAATCCTAATTCAATATCGTTTGAGCCTGTGCCAATACGATAGCTAAAGAGTTTGTTTCCTTTAAAGCTAGTAGCAGGATAAATTAATGTGTCGTCAAACTCATTTCCGTCTTTGCTATAAAGAGAAAATAACGGAGCCTGATTTACACTAGTTTTGTCTTGTGATTGATTCCATTGTTCGCCATCATAATAGAACATTTTTCCAGCGAACCCAAGTCCACCAAGTGAAAGTACAACTTCACCTAGTGCCGGGTTAGTATCATCTGTTTCTATAAGACTAATTTGACGGCGGCCATTATGCAAAATGAAATTAACTTCATAAATTTTTCCATTAACTAGTACATCTCGATCAGCAGTAAACAGAATACGCATACCGTCGATTAGGTCTACACCGTCAACGTTATAACCCAAGCTGCCCTCAATAGTACTGAATACGTCTGCGGTAAATGTGTCTACAATATCAACGTTTTGTTTAGCCTTTGCGCCATGTTGATACAGTGTTAATCCTGCTTCAAATTCAATAATAGGGCGTTTTGCTCTTGCTTCTTCGTCGATGTTGATTGGAAGATTATTGCAGGCCAGGCACTCTTCAAGTATGTCTCTATGGAACCATCTGTTGTATCTTGTCCAGGGATTTCGGTCAGGACTTGCACGGTTAATTACAATGTAATCCTTTGTACCTGGATAGCTAGTTGCAGTTTCAAAGGGAAACTCGTCGAATCCAATTTCAGCATCGTCAAACGGAATCTCAAAATTGCTTGTGAATATCGATGGTACTTCGAGGTCTTTCTCAGAAACTAATTGTATTCTTGACCCTACTCCTTCGACATACCAGAAACCAGTTGCGTACTTTTCTGGAGTTACTGTTCCTTGGAAGAACAACTTCATTCCGTTGCTTAATTCAACTCCGTTACTAGTTTTATATGTCTTTTTTCCAACAATCTCATTATCGATATCAATTTCGGTATTAGCTTCAATATCAAATATTGCAAACACGCCACTTGTGTTAATATTGTTTTCACTAATATAATATAACTTATCTGGAGAATTTATCGGAACAGTAAACTCAACTGTACCTGATTCAACATAGTCAGTATCAGACGTTACACCGTCCTTATAAAGAACACTAACATTTTCAAAGTCAGTGCCGTCAGTTAGGTCGTTGTCAACAAAGTTTCTTAGTACTGCAATAGCCCAAGGATGCCCAGGAGTGTCAATTTCAAAACGATACGTCTGTCCTCTATAAAGCTTTAGTAGAGGATTTCTAGTAAATCCATTTGGAGTAAATACGTAGGCAAAATTATCACCCTCGTCGGATAGCGTAACTGTGTAGGTACTAACAACTTCTTGTGCTTGTCCAGTAACCGAAATCGGTGATGGGCCAGTTGGTAACCAATAGTATTCACGGAAGTTTACAAACTTGTCCCAATCAATGTGTGGATCCCAAGCATAAAATTCTTGACTGTTTACTGAGCTGTGATTGTTGACAGAACCTTTAAAATTCTTTAATTGAGAAATATAATCATTATAGTTCTTTAAAAATTCAACATTATCTAGTTCATCTTTATAAACAGTAACTGGCTCAAATTGATAATTTTCTCTATCTGAAGTAAAGTCCGGTAGGAAATTGTCAATGGCTGTTGTAGCCTTTGCATATCTACGTCCTGCAAATGCGTCAATTTTTTCAACTACCCCTGGATTGATCATTTGATCAATTGTGCTGTTTATAAACTTTTTGTTTGTCTCTGTTCTAAAAAACTTTGGTAAGAAATTACTTGCACTTCTGTCTGAATTGTTTCCGTCGGGTAAAGAGAAATCTTCTTGATCTTTATCATAAGCCATTAGAAAATAAAGCCTCCAGTATTAGTTGATGAATTTGTTGATGAGCTTTGAATGCCACTCGATGAACTTCCTGTTGATGTTACAATTGCGCCTTCGGATTTTAGTCGCTCTGCTGTAATTGCTGAAATAACTTCGACATCATCAACAGTAGCACTGCTAATAAAGATCTCGTCCGATTCGCATTTTATTTCAAAAAGGCTGCCGAAGTTGCTATTTGCGTCTCTTGGTACTAGTACAATACTAGCAAGATCCGGTGTTAATTCTTTCATAATATATGCACTTAATTCGCTCCAATAAAATGTTTCGCCAAAGTCCCAGTTGTCAAGTGCAAAGAAATTATTCACTGCACTAATAACACGAGATTTTACGTCGTTGTCATTAACAACTCTATCTGAATTTTTTACAATTTTAAATACTGCTTGCATATCTGGTTCACTTTTGTCACCGAATAAAATTTTATATTTTACAGGTTGATATATTACTTCGTCACTTATACTCTTAATCTTATTAATCTCTGCTCCGTAGCTTCTAAACAATTGATCACTACTTGGTGGTAGTGGACTATTAACAACTGTACCATTTAGGTATTGTCTAAAAATAGTATCATACTGTCTAGTAAGAATGTATGTGTCAATAATGTTTGTACTACTTGGATCAATTCTTGTATTTTCGTCACTAGCATGATTGTACTGAAATTTAATATTTTCTCTTCCAATGTATGCATTATAATCAAACAGGGTGCTTAGAGTCCTTGTAAGACTATTAAGTTGATAGAAAACGTCATCGGCAACAACATAGTAAATAGGATCGCCAATTGCTTGCAAACTAATGTTTGCTGAACTAGCAACTGTAACAATATTTTCAGTTACAGAATTAACGTACACTTCAAATTCACTGCTGTTAATTACTACTTTCTTTGTAAAGACATATTGTGACGGATCAACAATTACATCAAAGATTTCAGGATCGTCAACAACCCCGTCGTCGTCGCTATCAAAGTATGTTACTTCAACTTTCTTGCTATCGACATATCCACTAGTATCTCTGTATTCTTTTGACACTTGCCAGCCGAAATCTCTAGTAAAAGCACTTGTTCCCGGATCAGTATTAATGTCGGTATTAATACTTAGTACAGAAATTTTATCTCTAATAATGTTTCCTGTTTTGCTATCATAGATTTTCTTATTGCCGTCAAAGTAGAATCTAACTTCAGTGTCGCTTTCAAAGATATATCTAAAGTTACGATATGTAACTTCATAGCTTGTACCGTCAGTCTCAAACAACACAATCCAACTACTGTCGATTTGTTGTCCAGTATTATCGCCAGCAAGACCCAAACTAAAGTCAGTTACCACATTTAGGTTTTCCTGTGTTATAACTCTCCATGCTCTAAGCTCTCTGTCATATCTTAATCCAAAAGTTCTATAAGCAAATGCGTTATCGATAATTTGTGACTTAACTGAGTTAGACAAATCTCGAACAAATTTAGGTTTAATTTTACTAAGAATGGCTCCATCTGGAATTACATCATTGAAAACAATCGGTCCTAGACCTGAATCTAATGTTACAGTACCATTACCTGATACACTAACAACTTTAACCCATTTGTAGCTTGTTGCACCTGGAGCATTTAGATTTTCTGTATATCCATCTCCTAGGAAAGCACGTCCTGCTGGAGGTAAAAACTTTACCGATGCGCTCGATTCAAGGAACCTTAGAGGACCTTCAGTAAAGCTACCTACTGTGTAAGTAATTCCATTTGAATCCTCAATAAGTCCTGTTGATCTATTAGTCTCTGCTGTTACTTGCGTCCATTCTAGATTTAATTCACTGTAATCTTGATCTGGATATTCTTTAATATAGAAATTTCTAACGTTATTATCTTCAAGAATTTTAGTAATTGTGTTTTCTACTTCACTTTCGATATCTGTTCTTGTGCGGAATTTAAAAGTTGTTTTACTTAATAGTTCTTCTCTATAAAGAACACCGTCGGTACCAAACAGATTTGTTGTGCTGTACTTTCCAGTAGCATCTAAAATATCATAGTTTCTGCTAATACCGCTAGCAGTTCTATTAACAGCTTTTACTTTAATAATATCTTGGCTAACTCCTAGCGGGCCAACGTTATAATCTTCTGCTGTAATTAATCTATTTTGTGTATAATATGTTGACGGAGCATTTGATTTAATACTATCAATTGTTTCTGTGCTTGCTGCATTATCAACTGGAACCTTAAGATCCATTGTAATAGTTAATGTCTCTGGCTTATTTGCTCTGCTTAAATACGGAATTCTAATAGTAATATTTGTCATGTTTGGCGGAAGGATTACATAATCGCTGTTTGCGCTAGTTCTGTAATATGTTCTAAAATTACCTTTTGGAAGTTCGCCAAAAATGCCGTCGGCAAATACAAGAGAAACTCTGTCACTTGATCTAGTTATTACGCTATAGATACTTCTAAGCTTTTTGTTTAAACTGTTAAACACAACATTGTTGCCTTCGACCGAATCAACTTTTGTCCACAATTCGCCCTCTTGGCCATTGCTGTCTAGCTTGTACAGCCATACGTCACTGTTGTTGATATTTTCAGAGTCTATATTAATTTTTTGGTTCGGCACTGCTGAATCAACAGTAAAATCGCCTCTTTGAAGCGATCCTTGTCTAAAGTGTGCAAAGAACCCTGTTGTGTTGCTGCCCGGTCCTTGGCCATTGTCTCTGTACACAAAACCCCACTGACTTCCAGGTAGAGGTGATTCTTCAAATATTTCCCCATCGCCAATTCCAGTGCTTACAACTTCAAATTCAAGAGTCTTGCTGTTAACAGGCTTAGTAAACGTAAAAACTGAAACACTATTTGAAACATTATTCAAACGATATTGCTCAGTTGCAACACCCGCAATTCTTTCAGACTTAACTGGTCTGCCAAATGTATTTTGTACCGGCAACGACGAATTAAGAATTTTAGTAAACTGCTCAAACCAATCAGGGTTTGTGGTATCATTCCAGACAACTGTTCTGTTTGAAAGATTAAAACCATTACTGTCTGTAACTTGCTCAGTAGTACGCACACTTGTAAACTTCAACAATCCTTGGGCAGGCCTGTTTCTAGTTGCGTTGTAGCTTAAAAGATTTGCAAGACGTAGCACGCTTTCTTTACGTTCTGCAAGTTCAATAAAGTTTTCTCTTGCGTTAAGATCTATACGGAAGCTGATGTTTTGTCCAAGGAAAGCAATCATATCGATTAGCGCAAGGTATTCACTTGACTCAATGTAGTCATTGAAATCTTCTGGATAATTTTCGCGCAGATATTCGATCATCGTACGACGCAGGTTGTCAAAGTCATAGCTTTTGAAATCAGCATACTTAAAGCTTTGGTAGATTTTCTTCCAATCTTCTGCTAAAAGCAGTCTATTTTGTCTGTCGGTTGATGACATGTGGCACTTTCCTCAATTATATAATATTTATGAGAATCTTAAAGTGCGTGTATTAAATGAGTCCGTTTCTTTGATCAAAACTTAGTTTTAATTGTTCGCTAATACTGTACTCAATATACGTTAAATCACACTCAATTTGGATACCAGATTCGTAGCTATTAACAATAACTCTATCAACTTTAACACGCTTATCATAGCTAATGATTTCTGTTACATTTTGTATGATAACATCTTTTAATGAATCAGTTAGTGGCTCGTAAAGCACATCCCAGATGATTGTTCCAAAGCTAGGATTCTCTAATTTTTCGCCTAAACGAATATGAAAATGATTTACTAAATCTTGCTTAATAAGAGCAAGATCAAAAAGCTTAAATTCTTTAGTTGTTGGATCTGTGGTGGAAATTCCTCTGTAGGTTCCAGATGAAACTTTTGGCGCTTCTCTTTTAGGAGGAACAACTCTTAAATTTTTGTACAGATTTTTTTCTAATGAACTCATAACATATTTACCTTATTATCTAGGACCTCTATTTGGCTGTGTTCGTATCGGTGCAGTTGCTGGTGCTTCATTAATTGCTGCATCAGCCGCAGCAATAAGCTGGTCTGTTGTAGGTCTTGAATTGTTTAATGTATAAGGGCCAAATTGTGCTCGAGGATCGTCTGTAGCACGCGGTGGATATCGTCTGTTAAATGCTTCAATTTCTTCAGGCGTAGATCCTGCTGGCGGCAATGGTTGAATTGTAATTGTTGACGAAGGAAGAACAGGAAGTACATTATTTGCTGCAGGGGCCGGACTTGCACTTGTTGCAAAAATTGATGTATCAATTCCTGTTGGTATTGTCCAATTTCTTCTAACGTGAGTCACTCTAAATAAAGGATTAGAAACACTGTATGGCATAGAAGTAACTTTTACAGTCTCAGCTTGATCGCCGCCAATTATTTGCATTGTTTGCTGCGCCGGATCAAAGCTTTGAATAAATCCAATATGTTGTATATTAACATTGCTAGTAAAAATAACCATATCCCATTTTCTAACATTAGTTAACGGACCGGCATGAAATCTAACTGAATCTCCATATGTACGAAATGCACTAGGTGCCATAGTTCTTAGTCCTTGAAATCCTGATTTTACTAGTACCCAAGTAGCAAATGCTGCTGCCCATGAAAACTGTCCTGTTCCGCCGTCTTGTGTGAATCCTCTGCCGGCAAATCTGTATGCTTCTAGAATATTTTCATTTCCAGGATCAGCGTTTCTAACAGTCCAGTCCATTGTAAGTGTTTTATTTAGAACAAAATCAAGTGCTTCCCAAGTTCTTGGCGAAATTCCAGACGCTAACAAATCATCATCTATAGTTGGATCAACTGTATTAACAATTGATGATGATCCAAAAAGCCCGCCGGATGAGCCAGATGAGCCTAATGACGGACTTCCGTTGTTTGCTAAATCTGGAACAATAAAATCAGCAGGTGCTCCTTGGGTTGTAAATATATCAGATAAAGCAGTTGCAATGCTACCTATTGCTTGTAGGCCCGCAACTGCACCGAGTGCATTAGTAATGCCTGAAGTAAAACTAGGCTGTGTACTTCCGCCAAGTGAACTATCATCATCAATTGGGACAATTATTGTACTATCGTCTTCAGCCATTTCTTATGCCCTCTATTAGTGCGTCAACCGCCCATTTCGGATATGCTTGTCCGCCGTATGGCCAAGCTGCCGGTTGTCTATTCCAACCAGATCCGTTATCTCCACCTAGCATATCAAGGTGGAATAGTCCATTACCCATTGTTGAATTGCCGCCGCCGACGCCAACGCCTCGGCCGCCATATTTGGCAAATGCTTCTATAAAGTTAATAATTCTGTTTCTATCTGCTTCATTAGTTGGTAACAAACTTCTATAATTGCCGTTAACGCTTATTTGAAGATATGCATCAATGCATAATCCAGTATCGTGTCTTTCTGTACCAGTTCTCCAACTCGCGCCGTTTGATCTAAATTCAAACTGCCCACTTGCTGGGTTTAGCTTTCTCCAACTATTTCCAGATCCTGACATGTCGGCACCTGGGCCAACTGCTCTTGAAGGGAAAGTGCGCCAGTTTGATATCGGTAATTGAGTTGAAGTATTAATTCTTCTTAACGGTTCATTTCCAAAGCTAGTGCCAGTAATTCTATGAATACCGGTTTCGGCAGCGGCTCTATTAAGTGCTGAAATAAACGCAGGTCTTAAAGGACCCTGTCGTGTATTAGCACTACCAGTAACAACATTAGGAGCATTTGATGAAACACTCATATCAATTGGATCGGCTTGGTTTCTAGGACGAGAATTTGCAGCCGGATCCTGTCCTTCAGCAGGTGGCGGCGAAGGATACTGGCTTGGATCATTAATAGGGGCTGTCGAACGTCCACTAATGTACGCTTCCCAAATTTCTTGTGCTGAATTTGCTCTAAGTGTTTTAACCGGAACACGGGTATTTCCTACTACTGGAATTGACGGATTTTGTGATCTCAAGAATACATCATTCATAATTTCAGCAACACGTCTTGCTCTCTGCAATTCACTTCCTGAATTTACTGCTCTAATTGCTTGTAAAGTGCTTGCTTCAGTATTGTTCATTTCCCAAAGCATACCGCCAAGCTGTTCTTGTAATGTTGCATTAGCAGGTGCAACCCTTACACCTCTGTCATATTCTAATGAACTGTAAGTAACGTTAGGCAATCTACCGTTTCTGTTTCTTTCATATCCTTCTGAATTTGGGTTTGTTTCGGGCTGGATTAGAATAGATTTTCCAAGATATCTTTCAAGTAAAGTTAGTCGTCTTCCTGAATCTCTCCATTGACAAATTCCCCTTGCACCTAATCCACCGTTTCCTGTAATGTTATACGATCCGCCAGAGCGATCATTTGGTGCAAGATAAGCACCAGGATTAATTCCGCGGCCTGCTTCCCATTGTAGTGCGCCAGCAACGCCTGCGCCAACCCACGGTTCAAATCCGTTGTTTTCAAAGAATCCAATTACTTCAGCAACATTGTCATTGTAATCATTATAGTTATAATTAATATCAACACCTTCGTCGCCGTCATCATTACCAACACCAGCATTTGGTCCAGCAATTCCAACCTGTTGAGTTGCAACTGTGCCTTGCCCTACATTTCTACCAATGTTTAAGAAAGTATCCTGTAATGGCGAATTATACGAATCTATACCATTTCCGTTTCCTGCCCTTACATTAGATGCTGCCGGATCGAGGTTTTCGTGTTGGAACCACGGTTCGTGTTCTGGAACTCTTGCAGCAATATCTGCTGGATTTGGTTCAGTTGGTTCTGGAGGATCTGTTTTTGCCGGAGGTGCCGGAATGTTACCCTCTGCTGATGGCAACGCTATTGCAGCGTCGCCCGGCGCGTTTGCAGAATAGCTAACGCTACTTGGTCCTGAACCGCTACCTGATACGTGATTGGCTCTTGAAATGCCAGCATTAAGTCTGCTAGTATTCATTATACCGGCGTTTACAATCGGAACATTTATTGGACTGCTAAAGTTGCCTACTCCGTTAAATGACAATGCCGACGACGATGTACTAAAGTTAGTACTTCCTACTTCAAACAATGCGCCTGCTTGGAATGTAGTTGCTGCGCCAGATGATGCAGTTAATGCGCCGTCAGTTCTGATATCAACTGTGCCACTACCTTCTATTTTTAACGTTGGAGTTAATAGGTCAATTGTTCCGTTACCAGTAACAAATATTCCAGCAGATGCAAACAAGTTAATTTCGGTTGCATCTATAAATCTACTATCACTAGAATCGTGTATTTCAGGAGCACCCATTACAATTTGGGTACCTGCACTCACATCAAAACTAGTGCTTGCTGATACTGCAACTTTGCCGCCATCAGAAATAATATTAACATCAGATCCGCTATTAAGTTCAACATTACTTCCAGCTGAAATATTAACGTTTGATGCTCCTGATGTTAATCCAAGATCAGCACTACTTTTTAATGCCATGTAATCGCCAGCTAAAGCAGTAAATTCACTTGCTGCTTTAAACGCAATTCTACCGCCGGCAGTAGTGTCTATATTTCGAGCACTACTTTTAATGCTACTTGTAGAATTTAAGTTAATATTTCCACCTGATGTTAAATTAATATTTGAATCAGCTGTAAGGTTAAACTCACCTTCGGTATGCATACTAATGCTATCTTGTGCATAAACATCAATTTTACCATTTGATGTAAGTTCGACCCAAGCCGTTCCCCTTGCATTTGAAATATAAATTAAATCTTCAGTATTATGTAAAAGTATTTGATGGCCGGTTCTTGTACGAATTCTAAACAGTTCATTTGCTGGACGTGTTTCTGCACCTACTGGAATCTCGCCGTCGCCATTTTCAATATCAATATATTCCGGGCCGCCTTCGCTTGCTGCAAACCTTCTTAGAAGTTTATCATCACCGTCATCCATTACAAGGCTGTG
>UPTN01000203.1_pt1 | contig 33125 bp, 29 predicted proteins | sample 2160111 | NCBI WGS metagenome assembly UPTN01 (sample SAMN06265058, study PRJEB28932) | marine metagenome | isolation source: Columbia River Estuary | place: USA:Columbia River Estuary, USA | collected 2014-05-05
GAAAATGGTGGGCCCCACAGGACTTGAACCTGTAACCAATGGATTATGAGTCCACTGCTCTAACCAATTGAGCTAGAGGCCCCCACGAGATTTACTGCGGACGCAGAGTATACCGGCGACCGATCAATTCGTCACGATCCACTGACCTTCCCGGGTTTCCGCGGGGACTTAGTCGTCCGTCGAATCAGGACGCTTTGGACGCCTGTCCGGGGTCTTGTGCGGTTTGTTGCTTTTTTGTTCCCCATCCCGGTACTTGCGAATGACCGGTTTCTCATCATCCAGATCTTCATCGTCCAGATCTTCATCCGGATTGCCGGTGTAACGTCGGGGGTCAAGGCGGTGCTTGCTCATGATTATCTCTTATCTACCCACTGCGGGTGTGTTCATCGCCGGAACGCTAATGATCCTGAAGTCATCAGTTCCGGCTACCGTTCTCGTGATTATCGCTCTTCATTCCAAAAGGTTGTTTTTGCTATATATGCGGCTTTTGCTTGTTGGTCAAGCCTTAATCACCGTTTGCTGTCCGGAGTTTGGCCCCGTTTCGTGGTCGAAAAAGTGGGTTATTTGTGCAAATTCAGCAATACTACATACCCAGTGGAGCTGTATTGCTCGGTGTCCAGAAGATCGATTGAAAGAACTTATCAGGAGATAACAAATGAGTCTTGGGAAAGAGTTTAAAGAATTTGCCATGCGTGGGAACGTGGTTGATATGGCGGTTGGTATTATCATCGGCGCTGCATTTGGCAAGATCGTGTCGTCCCTGGTTAAGGATGTCATCATGCCCCCTATCGGCATGGCCGTAGGAGGTGTGGACTTCTCGGACCTTGCGGTAGTTCTGCAGGAAGCCTCTGCGGAAACGACAGCAATTACGATGAACTACGGCATGTTCTTGCAGACGATCTTTGATTTCCTGATTGTGGCCTTCGCTATTTTCATGGCGATCAAGGTCATGAATTCCATGAAGAAAAAAGAAGCTGATGCTCCGCCGCCCCCGCCGCCCGGGCCCAGCAATGAAGAGAAGCTCCTGACCGAAATTCGCGATCTGCTGAAGAAAGACTAACGGCGCGATTTTCATAGCGAGTACAAGAGGCGTCACCGAGAGGTGACGCCTTTTTTTAATCTCGGAAATCTGTGGGTCAAGGAACAAAAAAGGCGCCACCAGGGCGCCTTTTTCGTCGAGGAAGGGATTCCTCTTTAGTCTTCCAGCAAGAAGCTCCGCAGCTGCTCCGAACGGGTCGGATGGCGCAGCTTGCGCAGCGCCTTGGCCTCGATCTGTCGAATGCGCTCCCTCGTGACATCGAACTGTTTGCCCACTTCCTCAAGGGTGTGGTCAGTGTTCATGTCGATGCCGAAACGCATCCTGAGCACCTTGGCTTCCCGGGGCGTCAGTCCTGCCAGCACGCCGTGAGTGGCTTCTTTCAGGCCTTCGCCTGTGGCGGCGTCGATGGGAGAAGCCTCATTGACGTTTTCAATGAAATCGCCCAGGTGTGAATCTTCATCATCACCAATCGGGGTTTCCATGGAAATCGGTTCCTTGGCAATCTTCAGCACCTTGCGAACCTTGTCCTCGGGCATTTCCATGCGCTCGGCCAGTTCTTCGGGCTGGGGCTCACGACCCATTTCCTGAAGCATCTGCCGAGAAATGCGATTCAGCTTGTTGATGGTTTCGATCATGTGCACTGGAATACGGATGGTGCGGGCCTGGTCAGCGATGGAACGCGTGATGGCCTGCCTGATCCACCAGGTGGCGTAGGTCGAGAACTTGTAGCCGCGACGGTACTCAAACTTGTCGACAGCCTTCATCAAGCCGATGTTGCCTTCCTGAATCAGGTCCAGGAACTGCAAGCCACGGTTGGTGTATTTCTTGGCGATGGAAATCACCAGGCGAAGGTTGGCTTCCACCATTTCCTTCTTGGCGCGACGTGCCTTGGCTTCGCCAATCGACATCTGCCGGTTGATTTCCTTGATTTCGTTGATCGTCAGCTGGCTATCCAGCTCAATGCGGATCAGCTTTTTCTGCGCGCGAACGATGTCTTCTTTCAGCTTGGCCAGGACCGAGGAATGCTTACGCTTGGCGCGGATGTGCTTTTCCACCCACTCAAGGTTGGTCTCGTTCTTCGGGAAGCTGGCGATGAAGTCCTTGCGGGGCATACCGGCGGTACGCACGCACAACTGCATCACGGTACGTTCTTGCTCGCGAATGCTTGCCACGTAGCCGCGAAGGTTGATTATCATCAACTCAAACAGCTTCGGCGACAGCTTGAGCTGCATCAGCTCATCAATCAAAGCTTCCCGGGCCTTGCGGGTCTTTTCAGACTGGGTGCCGAGAGTTTCAATTGCCGCGGTGGATTTCTTGTACAGGCGCGCGATGGTCTTGAATCGACGCTCGACTTCCTCCGGATCGGGGCCGGTGTTTGCCGGTGTTTCATCTTCGTCGTCCGAATCATCGTCGTCATCGTCGTCATCGTCGTCGCTGTCTGATTTGCTATCGCTGCTGTTCTTCTCAGCGACCACCACCGGCGGGGGCGGGGGCGCTTCTTCCTCGTTGGGATCGATGAATCCCACGACCAGGTCGGCCAGGCGGCCTTCGCCTGCCCTGACCGGGGCATATTCGCCCAGGATCAGGTCAAATGTGGGCGGGAACAGGCCAACGGCACTCTTTACCTGGTTCAGGCCTTCCTCAATGCGCTTGGCAATGCGGATTTCGCCTTCCCGGGTCAACAACTCCACCGTGCCCATTTCGCGCATGTACATGCGCACGGGGTCGGTGGTGCGTCCGAACTCACTATCAACCGTGGCTAGTGCCTCGGCGGCCTCTTCGGCATCGTCGTCGTCATCAGCCACCGCGTTTTCAGACAGGATCAGCGAATCCGTCTCAGGGGCTTTCTCGTATACGGTGATGCCCATGTCATTGATCATGTTGACAATATCTTCGATCTGTTCAGGATCGACGATGTCGTTGGGCAAGTGGTCGTTTACTTCGCCATAGGTCAAATAGCCTTGCTCTTTGCCTTTGGCAATAAGAAGCTTCAGCTGGGACTGGCGGGTATTAGTGCTGGGGTTGTTCTCGCTCAAGGTTTCAAATCCTCTGGAGCCGGACAAAACAATCAGACAGTTTAGCAAAAGATTGCATAAATTTCCATCAATCGGTGACTTGAGTCGAGGTGGATCGCAGGGCCAGCAGCTCCCGTAGCTCCTGCTTTTCTGCGGGGTCCAGCCCGGTGTCACTCGATTTCTTCAACAGCCAGTCGGTGCGCTGGTCAGGTCCGGACTCTCTGACCAGTTTATCGATGCTGTGCTTCAATTCCATCCCGGCCGCTTCCAGGTCAATGAGTAACTCTCCGCTGGCCAGTTTCCCCAGGTGCGGTGCTTCGGGCTCTTCACGCCAGCGCTCCAAAAGTCCCGCAGTGCTTATATTGGGGTTGTTTTTGCAGTCTTCAAGTAAAGAGCTCAGCAGGGAAATGCCCTTTTTTTCGACCAGCTTAAGTTGTGGTGACACTTCTATGGTTGCCGCAGCGCTGGGATAGTGCAGCGCCAGTTCAAGCGCCCGACGAACCAAATTGCTTCGCCCCAGGGTTGCCGCCTGTTGTACCGGGGTTGCCGATTTAGCCTGGGGCCGGGTTTGTTCGAAAATCAGGCCCGACAGGCGTTCAGGGGCCATGCCCACGTGATTGGCTAATTCGTCCAGCAGCAGTTCCCGGTAAATACCCATGGGAATGCGGTTGAGCAGGGGGCGTGCAAGCTCTGCCAATTGCGCCCGCCCGTCCACGCTATCCATGGAGTCCACCTGGCTTTCCAGTTCCTGGACCAGGAACTGGGACAAGGGCAGGGCCTGGGCAAGGCGCTCCTCGAAGGCGGCGGCGCCGATGCTTTGGACCAGGGTATCCGGATCCTCGCCCTCGGGCAGGAACATGAAACGGATTTGCCTACCTTCGCGTAACACGCTGAGGCTGTTTTCCAGGGCTCGCCAGGCGGCTCGCAGACCCGCCTTGTCACCATCGAAGCAGAACACGACCTCGTTGCACACTCGAAAAAGGCGGCGAAGATGGTCAGGCGTGGTGGCGGTTCCCAGGGTGGCAACGGCGTAGCGAATGCCTTTCTGGGCAAGGCTGGCCACATCCATATAGCCTTCGACAACCAGCAACCTGGGGATATCCCTCAGGGCCTGGCGCGCCTCATACAGGCCATACAGTTCCTGCCCCTTGTGGAAAACAGGGGTTTCCGGGGAATTCAGATATTTTGGCTCGCCCTGGTCTAACACTCGTCCGCCGAATGCGATAACCCGGCCTCGGGAGTCCCTGATGGGGAACATGACCCTGTCCCGGAAACGGTCGTATTCGCGCCCATCGTCCTTGCGGATAATCATGCCGGACTCAAGCAGGCCGTCCCGATCACTGCTGGATCGGCCCAGCAGGTTCAGCAAGGTGTCCCAGCCCTGGGGCGCATATCCGATATTGAAGTCCCGGGCGGTTCGCCCGTCCAGACCTCTTTGCTTCAGGTATTCCTTGGCCCGTTCACTGGTTTTCATCTGCTCCCAGTAAAAGTCCGCGGCCCGGGTCAGTAGGGTGTACAGGTCGGCGTTGCTCTTTTCGTCCTTGCCGCCTTCTTCCCGGGGAACCTCGATGCCCAGGCTTCCAGCCAGGGCCTCGATGGCATCCACGAACTCCATGTGCTCGTATTCCATGAGGAAGCCCAGGGCGGTGCCATGGGCGCCGCAACCGAAGCAGTGGAAAAACTGCTTGCCGGGACTGACGGTGAATGAGGGGGTTTTCTCGCCGTGAAAGGGGCACAGCCCTTTGAACTCCCTGCCTGCCTTTTTTAAAGGCATACGGCTGCTTATCACCTCGACAATGTCTGCCCTGGCGATCAAGTCATCAATAAAATGCTGGGGAATTCGGCCGGCCATCAAACTCTCGGGTTAACCTCCCGAAAACTATAGCCCGAAATGGGCCGCCTGCAGCCAGTTTATTTGGGTCTTACGAGCAGACCCCCGGGGATTTAGACTCCCAGGCTGGCTTTTACCCGGGCGCTAACGGTACTCATGTCAGCACGGCCCTGGGCGCGTGACTTCACGATTGCCATGACCTTGCCCATGTCACGCATGGATTCGGCACCGCTTTCGCTGATTGCCTCTGCAATCAAGGCGTCAAGCGCTGCCTCGTCCAGAGGTTCGGGCATGTAGACGCTGATGACATCGATTTCTTCCTGTTCCCGATCCGCCAGATCTTTACGACCGGCATCGGTGAACTGGCTTAGCGACTCACGCCGCTGCTTCAGCATCTTTTCCAGTATCACCAGCACGGATTCGTCATCCACGCTGATGCGCTCGTCGACTTCTTTTTGTTTGATCGCAGCCAACACCATACGGATAGCGCCCAGGCGGCTTTTATCGCCGGCGCGCATGGCTGTTTTCATATCTTCTGTTATGCGGTCTTTTAATGACGTCATAGAAGAACAGCTGATCTTTCGATCAGCCGCCTAGAATCGAATCGAGAAACGACTGGAATTAGTACAGGCGCTTATGCTTGGACGTTTCACGGGACAGGCGCTTGGCATGTCTTTTCACGGCAGCAGCTTTTTTACGCTTGCGTTCCTGGGTCGGCTTCTCGTAAAACTCACGACGGCGTAATTCCGTCAGAATTCCCGCCTTTTCACAGGCACGTTTGAAGCGACGCAGGGCAGCGTCAAAATATTCATTTTCCTTAACACGAACGCTAGGCATAAGCCTTCTCACCTCACAAAACGGGTTCATAAATTTGTCCGGGCGCGGCGTCCTCTTCCCGGACAGGAAAGGGCGCGTATACTACCGGCAGGACTGTACAATTGCAAAGGTTTTGGTCAGACCCGGCCTGTATTACACCCTGGGAGAGGATTTCTTGCGAGTATTGGGAATAGAAACGTCTTGTGACGAGACCGGCGTGGCGGTGTACGACAGCGAAAAAGGCCTCATGGCACATGAATTGTACAGCCAGGTCCGCTTGCACGCGGATTTTGGCGGCGTAGTGCCTGAATTGGCCTCCCGTGACCATGTCAGGAAGCTTGTGCCCCTTATCAAGAGAGTGATGGATGGCTCGGGAAGCGCTCGTGAGGACATAGACGGGATTGCCTATACTTCCGGCCCCGGGCTGATTGGCGCCCTGATGGTGGGGTCCAGTGTGGCCACCGGCCTGGCGCGCTCCTGGGGCGTGCCCGCGCTGGGCGTGCACCATATGGAGGGACACCTGCTGGCCTCCATGCTGGAAGACCCGGCGCCACAAATGCCATTCGTGGCCCTGCTGGTCTCAGGTGGACACAGCATGCTGGTGGAAGTGAAGGCCGTTGGCGAGTATCGGATCTTGGGGGAAACCCTGGATGATGCGGCGGGAGAGGCCTTCGACAAGACCGCGAAATTGCTGGGATTACCCTATCCCGGGGGGCCCGCGCTGGCCAAGCTGGCGGAAAGTGGCCGATCCGGCGTGTTCGTGTTTCCTCGTCCCATGCTAAACAAGCCCGGACTGGAGTTCAGCTTTAGTGGTCTGAAGACGGCGGTTGTGATTGCCACTCGTGAACTGGAGATGACCGAGCAAACCCGGGCCGACGTGGCCAGGGGGTTCCAGGATGCCGTGGTAGATACCCTGGTCGGCAAGACCGTGAAAGCCCTGAAGAAGACCGGACTGAACACCGTGGTGGTGGCCGGTGGTGTGGGTGCCAACAGGGCGCTGCGGGAACAGCTTAAAAAGAAAGTTACCGCGATGGGCGGACAGGTTTATTACCCGCGACTGGAGTTTTGCACCGACAATGGCGCAATGATCGCCTTTGCAGGACACTTGCGTCTTGCAGCCGGCCAGGTGGACGATAACCGCATGCAGGCCAGGGCCCGCTGGCCATTGACCGAGTTGCCGCCACTGACGGCTAACCGCTAATCACCAAAGGAGACGACGCCTTATGCCTGCAACGCAGCAAGCACGAGACATTATTTTTCTCAGCGACCTGAGGGTCCAGACAGTGATCGGTATCTGGGACTGGGAGCGCGCGATCAAGCAGACGGTCGGTATCGACCTGGAAATGGCCACGGATATTCGCAAGGCTGCCGCATCGGACTCCATCGAGGACACCCTGGATTACAAGAGTGTCGCCAAGCGGATCATTGAATTTGTCGAGCAGTCCAGTTTTCAGCTGGTGGAAACCATGGCCGAGCAGATAGCCGGAATTATCATGGATGAATTTGGCGTGCCCTGGGTCAAGGTGAGGCTGAGCAAGCCCGGTGCGATACGAGGCTCCAGGGAAGTCGGAATCCTGATCGAACGAACCCGGGAGAACGACGATGCCTGAAGTCTTTGTTGGAGTCGGCAGTAATGTCGACCCCGAGATGTACTTCGTCAGGGCCATCAGGGAAATGGACAGGCGCTTCGGATTGGTGCGTCGGTCAGCAGTGCTGCGAACCGAGGCGGTGGGCTTCGACGGGGATGCCTTTCTGAACATGGTCGTCAGTTGGCGGACCGATCTGGCACTGGATGAGCTGATGGCAGCCCTGGGGGAAATCGAGGTTCTGTGCGGCCGGAGCCGCAATGACAAGCGCTTTGGTCCCCGGACCATGGACCTGGACCTGCTTTTGTATGGCGACGAGATTCATGACACGCCGCCCCTGCCGCGCCCCGAAATTATGGAATATGGATTTGTTCTGGGCCCACTGGCGGAACTTTCTCCCATGAGAAAGCATCCAACACTGGACAAAACCTTTCAGGATTTGTGGCTGGAGAAGCGTGACGAAATGCCTGCAATGGAAACGGTTTCCATGCCATGGTGAGACCCGAAATCGGTTAAAATAGGCACTTATAGAGATGCCTGGAGTTGGAAGCTTATGAAACGCATAGTTGGCTTGATTTGTACGGTTGGTCTGTTGGCACTCGCAGGATGCGGTGGCGGCAGTTCAGGCAGCGCTGTAGGGTCCGGGGAGTGCTCTGTCGGCGGACAGAACGCGACCATCAAGGCGACCATGCAGGAATGGTATTTATTTGATGATCAGCTCAGGGATTCTGATCCCCTGGCGTTTGATGATATCAATGTGTTTCTTGATGACATGGTCGCGGATGTGATCCCCACCGACCGTTTCAGTTACGTCTGGTCCCAGCAGGAAGAAGACGAATTTCAATCTGCTTCTTACGCAGGGATGGGATTCAGTTTTCAGGTGCTGCCGGGTAACGATGTGCGCCTGATGCAGGTATTCGGTGAGTTCCCGGACGAATTGCAGACCCCGGCCTCCACGGCAGGCTTGAAGAGAGGCCTGCGTATTACCGCCATCGACGGCGTATCCACCGACGATATTATTGCCAACCGCCCTGCCGGAACTACCGAGGTATCGGCGATATCGGATGCCTTCGGTCCCAGGGACCTCGGAGTCACGGTGCAGTTGGACTATGTGGATCCCCAGGGGGTGACCGGTTCGGCCACCATGACCAAGGAGTACATCCAGTTCTCGACGGTGGCGCTGTACGATGTGTTCAACCTCAATGGCAGGATCACCGGCTATCTGAATTTCCGGTCTTTTGCCAACCCCTCGTTTGAGGAGTTGAGGCAGGCCTTCCTGGTATTCAATGCCCAGGGTGTCACCAACCTGGTAGTGGACGTGCGCTACAACGGTGGCGGCCTTGTCTCGGTGGCGGAATATCTTGGCAACCTGCTGATGGGTGGAGTGGTGCCCGGGAACCTGTTCTTCCAGGAGGTTTTCAACAGCCAGAATGCCGACCGTGATTTCTCGACTTACTTCAGTGCCCAGACGGATAGCCTGCCAGCCCTGGACAGGGTGGTGTTTATCACCACCGGCGGTTCTGCCTCGGCCAGCGAAATGGTGCTCAACGGCATGATTCCCTGGGTGGAGACCGCCTCGGTTGGGTCAACCAGCTACGGCAAGCCGGTGGGGTCTTACGGGTTTACATTCTGCGACCAGGTCCTCAGGCCGGTGACCTTCAAGGTCGTCAACGGTGAGGGCACCAGCGATTATTTCGATGGCTTCACCCCCACCTGCCCGGCTGACGATAATCCGGACTATGCCTTTGGTGATCCCGCAGAAGATTCCCTGGCTGCTGCCCTGACCTGGGTAGAGACCGGTGCCTGTCCGGTTGCCGGCAAGGGCGTTCCCGCATTGTTGAGCAAGCAGGCTCTAATGCAGGAACAAACTCGCGGTATGAACTACAAGGATGTGGTGCAGAGCTACCAGTAGTTCTTGAGACTGACGATGGAAAGGGGTGCTTCGGCGCCCCTTTTTTTATGGGTGACTTTTACCAGCCCAGGCTGCGTCCACCGTCCACCGCCAGGACCTGGCCGGTGATATAGGGGGCGGCAGAAATGTAGAACAACGCGGTTTGGGCGATGTCCTCGGGTGTCCCACTGCGGGCCAGGGGAATTTGCTTGATGATTTGCGCTTGGTCTTCCGGATCCATCCGGGCTTCGGGCCAGAGTATGGCGCCGGGGGCAATGGCATTGACCCGGACCTCGGGCCCCAGTTCCTTGGCCAGGCTCAGGGTGAGCATGGACAGTCCGGCCTTGGCGATGCAGTAAACAGTGTGCTGGCCCAGGGGCCGTCGGCCATGGATATCCGCCATGTTCAGGATCATGCCCTGGCTTTTTTTCAGTGCCGGGGCCAGGGCCTGGGCAAGAAAGAACGGCGCCTTGAGATTACTTCCCAGCAAGTCATCCCATTGCTCTTCGGTAACCGTGCCCACCGGGGTGGGATAGAAACTGCTGGCGTTGTTAATCAGTACATCCAGTCCACCGAAGGCCTGTTCTGCCTCCCTGGCAACCCGCGCAAGGTCTTTGGTATCCAGCAGATCGGCCTGCAGCAGTGCCACAGAATCTGGTCGATCCGCTGTCAGTTCTTCCGCCAGCGCCTGTGCCTGTGCTGCGGAATTGCGATAGTGCAGGACCAGCCTGGCCCCATTGGCGTGGAAGGTGCGCGCCATGGCGGCGCCTATCCGCTTGGCCCCGCCAGTAATAAATATGGTCTTGTTCTGTAGTGCCTGGTTAGTCATTGGCCCGTCCTGGACATGGCGATTGATACTGGGCGGGGCAGTCCGAGCCTGTTGCCGACTCACCCCTGGCAACAGGATAGCAGCATGGTCGTCCAGGATCGCGAATCTGGAATAAGCCTGTTACAGGCAGTAGAGTACCCAGCCAGTTACCAGTCGATTCAGGCCCATGACCGTGCGCGACAAATCAAGCCAGCAGAATTCGAGTCCGGATTTGCCGCCGCCGGATGGCGACGCCCTGGCCCACAGTCAAAAACTCGACGCCCATATCCGCCAGCTGATTGAGCAATCCGGGGGATGGATCAGTTTCGCCCGGTTCATGGAACTGGCCCTGTATGCACCGGGCCTGGGGTATTACAGCGCCGGTGCCGCGAAGTTCGGTAAAGAAGGAGACTTCGTAACTGCCCCGGAAATTTCCCCGCTGTTTTCCCGTTGTCTCGCGGGCCAGCTCTGCGAGGTCCTGGAGCAAACAGGTGGTGGCGATGTGTTGGAACTGGGAGCCGGCTCCGGGGTCATGGCTGCGGATATTCTCAGGCAAATGGACACCCGGGACTGTCTTCCCGATGAGTACCTGATCCTGGAGGTCAGTGCGGATCTGCGGCGGCGCCAGCAGGATTTCTTGTCCGAGGCTGTGCCTGAATTGGTCCAGCGGGTGCGCTGGCTGGATGCGTTGCCGGAAAATTTTGTAGGGGCGATTGTTGCCAATGAGGTGATGGACGCCTTGCCGGTGGAGCGAATTCGCGCAGCTGCTGAAGGGCTTCAGGTTCAGGGTGTCGTTGCCGCAGACGAAGGCTTCGCCTGGCAGGACAGGCCAGCAACTGATGAGTTGATCGCAGATTGGGAGGCGGTTTGTGGGGACCTTCCGCAACCGCCGGACCCGGGATTTGAATCGGAACTGTGTCGGCAACTTGGCCCCTGGGTCGGAGCACTGGCCGGCGCGTTGCAGCGGGGCGTGATACTGCTGATCGACTATGGTTTGCCCCGGTCCCAGTACTATCACCCGGAACGCAGTGACGGAACGCTGCTTTGTCATTATCGCCACCGGGCCCACCCGGACCCTTTGCGGTTTGCGGGAATCCAGGACATCACCGCCTGGGTGGATTTCACCCGTGCCGCGGAGGCCGCGGTGGATAATGACCTGGAGGTGATGGGCTTTTCGACCCAGGCCCATTTCCTGATGGCCGCAGGCTTGCAGCAAATCCTTGAGCAGGTGCCCGCCGGTACCACTCAACGCAGCGTTGAGCTGGCAAGCCAGGTTAGAAAGTTGACCTTGCCAGGTGAGATGGGAGAGCGATTCAAGGTGATCGGCATGTCTCGTGATGTGGATCACTGCCTGTCAGGATTTGCCCTGCGGGACCTGACCCATACACTGTAAAGACGAAATCATTGGTGTTTAACTGGCCACGGTTCGCGTCATTGAGAAGAATTTAGGGTAATCTGCGGCCAAACGCCGCGACCAGGGGAGTACCGACCGCGCATGGATACCTTACACGCCGTATTGCTGGCGTTGCTCCAGGGGCTGACTGAGTTCCTGCCTATCTCGAGTTCCGGCCACCTTATCCTGGTGCCCAGGTTCCTGGGTTGGCCGGACCAGGGACTGGCCTTTGACGTTGCGGTACACGTGGGAACCCTGACTGCGGTTTTGCTGTATTTCAGGCAGGACGTGCAAAAACTTACCCGTTCCTGGCTGGCTTCCTTGTTTACCCGTCGGCTGGATGAACATTCCCGCCTGGCCTGGGGAGTGTTGCTGGGAACGATCCCGGTCGGCCTGGTTGGACTGGCCATGAGTGATGTGGTGTCCACCGCCTTGCGTGATCCCAGGGTGATTGCCGCCACAACCATCGGCTTCGGCCTGCTGCTGGGTGCGGCGGATTTCCTGGGCAAGCGTTCCCGGGACGAGCACAGTCTTACTCTGAAAGATGTCATGTTGATCGGTGTTGCCCAGGCCATGGCCCTGGTGCCGGGAACCTCCCGTTCGGGTATTACTATGACCGCAGCATTGTTGCTGGGCCTGACCCGTGAAGCCGCGGCCCGTTTTTCCTTTTTGTTATCCATTCCGGTGATCGTCCTGGCCGGCGGTCTTGAGGGGCTGGAACTGTTGCACTCCACCTCTGCCGTAGACTGGAATGCGATTTTCCTGGGCACCGCCGTGTCTGCGGTCAGCGCCTACCTGTGCATTCACTTCTTTCTGAAGTTGATTGGGCGAGCCGGCATGTGGCCATTTGTTATTTACAGGCTACTGTTGGGCGTTGCTATTATCGCTGTCCTCTAGCCCGGATTTTTTAGCGCAAGACGTGGCGTTGGTGATCGTGTTTCAGGGCCTTTCGCTTGGGAGGCTTCTCCTCTGGCGTGTTGGCGAAAATCAGCTTTTTCAGTAACTTGCATGGTGCTTTCCAAAGCGGCTTCGGCAATTACGAATTGGCCAAAGTGTCAAGATAGCTTATTGATTTGCATAGTTTATTAGAATTGTCTTATATTCTATAACGAGTCTCAGACTGCGTCTGGATACCGTGTGTTTCGCCAGGCTCCCCACAAGGATGGTGGAGGTGCCCCGGGGTGAAGAGCCCAAAAGATGTAAGTTTATGACTGAAATTCTTCCAGTCGTGCCCGCTTGACTGTGGCGGGGACGGGTTGCTTGTATTTGGTGTTAGCGATTTCTACACATCGCCCAGCGTTGGAGAAAAAAGAAAAATGAAACGCCTGTTCAACCTGGCTACCAGGGCCGATGCTTTGCTCGCCGGTTCCCTGTCCGTGTGTTTGTTTTTGTCGGCCGGTGCCGGTCAGGCAGAGACCTTGAGTGAAGCATGGCAGATTGCCATGGAGCGGGACCTGACTTTGCTTTCCGCCAATTCCCGGGTTGAGGCCGCAGAGGCTGACCTGGCTGCAGCGAAGGCCCAGCGTTATCCCATTCTGTCGGCCTCCGGCACTGTCATGACGATGGACGAGACGCCGGCATTTGATTTCGGCGCCGCGGGAATCCCGGTGCAGCTGCCCTTGTACCAGGGCTCCACAGTGGTGACCTCGGATGCACGGGTCACCCTACCGCTGTTTACCTCGGGCGCCCTGAGCCACGGTATCGCCGCGGCAGAGGGTGGATTGGGGTCCAGCAAGTTCCAGGCGCTTTCGGTGGCCATGGATACCAGGCTGTCGGTGGCCGACGCCTACATCGGCGTGCTGCGAGCGGACAGCAACCTTCAGATTGCTGACAGCAATCTGCGAAGTCTCACCGCCCATGCGGCAGACGTGAAGGATATGTTCAGTGCGGGACTGGTGCCGCGCAATGACCACCTTTCAGCCCAGGTTGCGCTTGCCGATGCCCAGCAGCGTCAACTCCAGGCGACCAACCACCTGGACCTTGCCAGGGCGGCCTACAACCGGGGGCTGGACAGGCCCCTGGACACGCAAGTCATCCTGGAGAACAAGACGCCGGTGGTGCAAATCGATTTCCCTGCTGCGGACCTGGAGGCGCTGACCGCCATGGCCCTGGAGCGGCGTCCGGAATTGGGTGGGATGGATGAAGGCGCGGTGGCGCTGCGTGCCCAGGCGGATGCGACCAAGGCGCGGGGCTTGCCCCAGGTTGCCTTGACCGGCGGCTATACCTATATGGAAAACCAGTTCCTCAACCAGGAGGACTACTGGATGGTCGGCGTGGGTGTGCGCTGGGAGTTGTTTGACAGCGGGCGCACCCGCCATGCTGCAGACGCCCTGTCTCGTCGTGCCCGGGCCCTGAGCCAGAATCGCCGCAACATGGAAGGCGTCGTTGCCCTGCAAGTGCGCCAGTCGTGGCTGGACCTGTCCGAGTCCCGGCAACGCCTGAAGGTGGTTGCCAGGTCGGTTGAGCAGTCCGAGGAAAACCTGAAAGTTGTGCGGGACCGCTATCGCAATGGTGAGGGCACCAATACCGATGTGCTGGGCGCCCAGGCCCTGAGCAACCTGAGTAAGCAAAATTATGACAACGCCCGATACGACATTGAACTGTCGCGTATCAGGTTGGCCCGGGCCGTGGGCCTGCTTTGAACATGGAGAACAAGATGAGTTTGTCATTTAACCACCGCCGCCTCGGCATTAGCCGTCGCCCCCTGAGTTTGCTCGGAGCGCTGGGTCTGATCCTGGCCAGTGGTGCCGCCTTCGCTGCCGATTACCCCTTCGCGCTGTCCGGCGCGGAATACGAGGTTGCGCCCAGGGAACGCATTTGGGACGGAACGGTGGAAGCGGTAAACGAGGCGACCGTCTCTGCCCAGACGGCAGGCCGGGTAACCAGCATCCTGGTGGATGTGAACGATTTCGTGGAAGCCGGTGAAGTTCTGATTCGATTGACTGACACCGAGCAACGCTCTGCCCTGAAATCTGCCCAGGCGAATCTGCTGGGGGCCGAGGCCAGGGCCGCGGAAGCTGCCGCGGACTTCGCCAGGATTGAAGATATGTTCAAGAACGAGACGGTCTCACGCGCCCGAATGGACCAGGCCAAGGCGAATAACGAGTCGGCCAAGGCCAGTGCGGCATCTGCGCGTGCCGGGGTAACTGCGGCTCGTGAGCAATTGGATTACACCGTCATCCGTGCCCCCTACGCCGGGATTGTTTCCAGGCGCCTGGTGGAAGCCGGGGAGAGTGTTGGACCTGGGCAGCCGCTGATGACCGGGCTTTCACTGCAGCAATTGCGGGTCAATGTAGATGTGCCCCAGGGCATGATCGACTCGGTTCGCCAGATCGGCAAGGCAGTGGTGCATTACGGTGACATCGACATCGCCGCCGAGAGCATCACCTTTTTTCCGGTCGCTGATGCGGCGAGCAACACCTTCCGGGTTCGTGTGAATCTTCCCCAGACCGATGTGGTGTTATACCCGGGCATGTTCGTAAAAGTGGGTTTTGTCGTGGGTGAAACCCAGCGCCTGCTTATTCCAGTCAGCGCCCTGGTGCGCCGCAGTGAACTGACCGCCGTCTATGTGGCGGATGGCCGCGGAGGCATAGGCCTGCGGCAAGTGCGGCTTGGACACACTTACGGTGATCGATTGGAAATTCTGGCCGGCCTGGATGAAGGCGAGCAAGTGGCACTGGATCCGGTGCAGGCAGGAATTTACCTGAAGCATAGTCGGGGCCAGGGAGCCGACCATGAGCAATGATTCGAAGCTCGGTTTTTCCGGTCGCCTTGCGGCAAAGTTTCAGGATTCCCCGATAACGCCGCTGCTGGCTATTACCGGGTTGTTGCTGGGTCTGTTTGCCTCGGGTGTTACGCCTCGCGAGGAAGAGCCCCAGATTAACGTGACCTTTGCGAATATCTTTGTTCCCTTCCCTGGCGCCAGCGCGGTAGAGGTGGAGAACCTGGTATCGGGACGGATGGAGCAGATCCTGGCCGAGGTAGAGGGCGTCGAGCACACCTATTCGGTTTCCAGGCCTGGAATGTCCATCCTCACCGTGCAGTTTGAAGTGGGGCAGCTGCGCACACCTGCCATTGTGCGACTGTACAACGCCGTGCAGTCCAACGATAACTGGCGGGCCCCGGGGCTGGGAATCATGCAGCCCTTGATCAAGCCCAAGGGCATTGATGATGTGCCTATCGTATCGGTAACCCTGTGGACCGAGGACCAGGAATTTGGCGCCCAGGAACTACAGCGGGTGGCGCATAGCATTGAGGCAGAGATCAAGCGTGTCCCCGGCACCCGGGATGTTTACACCATTGGTGGGCCTGACGATGTGGTGCACGTGGAACTGGATTCCCAGGCCATGGCTGGCTACAACATGTCTCTGGACGCCTTGCGTGGCGCCCTGGCCATGGGCAACGTGGTGCAGCATGCCGGCGCGCTGGTTGCAGACAACCGGCAGATTCCGGTTACTGCAGGAACATTCCTGTCCAGCGCATCGGATATTGCCGAGCTGGTGGTAGGGGTTTTTGATGGCAAGCCCGTGTACTTGTCGGATGTTGCCCGGATCAGTGCGGGACCAGATCAGCCCGAGCAATTTGTTCGCTTTGGAACCGGCCCCAGTGCCGCTGAGAAAAACCTGGCCCAGGGCATCCATGCACCGGCAGTCACCCTGGCCATTGCCAAGAAACCCGGCACCAATGCCGTGGATATTGCCCAGCAGGTTATCCAGCGAGTGGAACAACTCAAGGGCGTGATGATTCCGGATCACGTGATGACCACTATCACCCGGAACTACGGACAGACCGCCGATGACAAGGCCAGCAAGCTGATACAGAAACTCATCTTTGCCACCGCCTCGGTGGTACTGCTGATCGGCTTCACCCTGGGATGGCGTGAGGCCGTGGTGGTAGGCGCCGCAGTGGTTCTCACCCTGGCACTAACCTTGTTCGCCTCCTGGGCCTGGGGATTCACCATTAACCGGGTGTCCTTGTTCGCGTTGATATTTTCCATAGGCATCCTGGTGGACGATGCCATCGTGGTGGTGGAGAACACCCACCGGCACATGATGCTCGGCGCCAAGAGCATCCGGGAGGCGATTCCGCCTGCGGTTGATGAGGTGGGTGGGCCGACCATCCTGGCTACCTTCACCGTGATTGCCGCCTTGCTGCCCATGGCATTTGTGTCAGGCCTGATGGGTCCGTACATGAGTCCTATTCCCATCAACGCCAGTGCCGGTATGGTCCTGTCGTTGGCGGTGGCGCTGACGGTCACGCCCTGGCTGAGCAATCACTTGCTCGGTGGCGGCCATGCTGGCACCCACGTGGAAGACAAGCTGCAGAATAAACTGGATGCCTTGTTCAGAAAGGTGATGGGCCCGCTGCTTCGGGGCAAGGCCGGATCCGCTTCCCGCAAGCGCCTGTTCCTGGGTGTGCTGGTCGCCATCTTTGTGGCGATTGGCCTGGCCGGGGTCAAGCTGGTGGTGATGAAGATGCTGCCCTTCGACAACAAGTCCGAGTTCCAGGTGGTGGTGGATATGCCCGAGGGAGTCTCCCTTGAGCAGACCTCACGGGTACTGGACGAACTGGGCAAATATTTGCGCACAGTGCCCGAGGTGACCGACTTCCAGGTATACGCAGGCACGGCCTCGCCGATTAACTTTAACGGCCTGGTGCGTCAGTACTACCTGCGTGAGGGTGCCAACGTGGGTGACATCCAGGTGAACTTGCAGGACAAGCACAACCGCAGTCGCTCAAGCCATGAAATTGCCCTGGATGTGCGGGGACCACTGGTGGAAATCGGCACCGCCCTGGGTGCGTCGGTGAAGGTCGTTGAGGTGCCGCCGGGACGTCCGGTACAGGCGCCACTGGTTGCCGAGGTGTATGGGCCGGATTATGCGGGCCAGCTAAAGGTGGCAGGCGCATTGCGGGAATTATTTTCCAGCACGCCGGACATTGTGGATGTGGACGATAGCGTTGAAGCGGATGCGCCGAGACTGGTGATCGAGGTGGATCGCAACAAGGCTGCCTTGCTGGGCGTTAGCCAGGCCCAGGTCGCTGATGTCCTGTCGGTGGCCCTGGGTGGCCAGGACGTGGGCTATGTTCACCAGGGAACAGAGAAATACCCGATACCCGTGCGACTTGAGTTGCCGGTGGCGGACAAGGCCCAGCTGGACAGCGTGATGATGTTGCGTGTGGCCTCCAACACTGGACACCTTGTGCCTCTCTCAGAAGTCGTCACGGTGCGCGAGGGCTTGTGGGAGAAGACCATCTATCACAAGGACCTGTTGCCGGTGGTGTTTGTTACCGGTGATATGGCCGGTGACCTGGACAGCCCCCTGTACGGCATGATGGATATTTCCTCAGCCATTGTTGAGCAAAACACCGGTGGTGTGGATCTGGAACAGCGGTACATTACCCAGCCGGAGGATCCCTACTATTACAGTGTGAAGTGGGATGGTGAGTGGCAGATTACTTACGAGACATTCCGTGACATGGGACTGGCGTATTCGGTTGGTCTGATACTGATTTACCTGCTGGTAGTGGGTCAGTTCCGATCCTATTCGGTGCCCCTGATTATCATGGCGCCGATACCGCTGACCATTATCGGGGTGATGCCGGGGCATGCCTTGCTGGGCGCCCAGTTCACCGCGACATCCATGATTGGAATGATTGCCCTGGCGGGAATTATCGTCCGGAATTCCATCTTGCTGGTGGACTTTATTGATCAAGAATACGCGCGAGGTATCGCCTTCGAGGAGGCCATTATTCGTGCCGGCGCGGTGCGCGCAAAACCGATAGTCCTGACCGGTCTGGCCGCCATGATGGGTGCTTTCTTTATCCTGGATGATCCGATTTTCAACGGTCTGGCGATTTCCCTGATATTCGGCATCCTGGTGTCCACGGTGTTAACCCTGGTGCTGATACCGGTGCTGTATTACGCGAGTCGTTACAAGACCCTGGAGAGCACTTCCGGGTAATCGCTAAGGAAGGGTTTAGCTGGAGCGCTGGCGGCCGATGGCCAGTTGGCGCTCCAGTCTGAGTTTTTCACCAATCTGGCGACCACTCAGGCCTTCCAGATCCAGGTCGGACGCGTTCACTGCGGCGGCGGCCTGATAGGCCTGGCGCAGCATATCGGCCTGGGGATAGGGCTGGTCTTCCAGTCCGGTACGGCCCCGGGCGTCTGCTTCACACGCACGTACAAATCCTTCCAGAACCTCGGGACGGCGAAAGCAGTCCAGGTCCTCAAGCAAACCCAATACCGTGGCATCCTTGAGTTGGCTCATGCGATGGCATTTCCCGTGTAGCTCCGCGACCTTCACTCCCAGGTCTCTGAACTGATTCGGGATCTTCAGTCGCTGGGACATTTCCCGAACCAGGCGGGCGCCGCGCTGCTCGTGACCCGGGTGACTGGGCCAGCGATCCGGCGGCGTGGTGGCCTTGCCCAGGTCATGCACCAGGGCGGCAAACCGCACTACCGGGTCTTCGGACAGGCTTGCTGCCTGGGCGAGCACCATCAGTGTGTGAACGCCGGTGTCGATTTCCGGGTGCCATTTTGCTGGCTGGGGCACCCCATACAGCGCGTCAATTTCGGGGAACAGGACCGCCAGTGCGCCGCAATCCCGTAAGGCCTGGAAGTACAGTTGCGGCATGGCTTCGCCAAGGGCTCTCTCGGTTTCCTGCCAGACTCGCTCCGGCACCAGGTTGGCCATTTCGCCGCTGGCAGCCAGTTCCGCCATCAACTGCCGGGTTTCATCCGCAATGTAAAAACCCAGGGGCGCGAACCTGGCCAGGAAGCGGGCCACCCGCAGCACCCGCAGGGGGTCTTCGGCGAAGGCCGGTGAGACATGGCGCAGCACTCGCTCTTCCAGGTCACGCTGGCCGCCATAGGGATCTACCAGCTGTTGCTGGTCGTCCATTGCCATGGCGTTGATGGTCAGGTCTCGCCGCAGCAAGTCCTCTTCCAGGGTGACATCCGGCGAGGCATGCACTTCAAACCCGTAATAGCCCGAACCGCTTTTACGCTCGGTGCGCGCCAGGGCGTACTCTTCCGAGTTCTTTGGATGAAGGAATACCGGGAAATCCTTGCCGACCTTGCGGAAGCCCAGTTCCAGCATCTGTTCCACGCTGCCGCCCACGACCACCCAGTCGCGCTCCTTGATCGGGAGTTCGAGCAGTTTGTCGCGCACAGCGCCGCCTACAAGGTACGTATCCATGGGGCCATTGTGCCTCAGGCTCGAATCCTTGTCCCGACCGGGAGAATCCCGGGAGGTTTAGTTGCCTCGCCCGGCACCTTTGCGGAATTCATCCAGGTTGGCCTGAAGCTTGTTAGCGCCAAGATAAGTAGGCGCGATGACGTCCAGCGACCTGGGAGTGATGCCCAGTCGGCCAAGACCGTTTTTGTCACAGATGCTGTTCAGGGTCAGGGACCGGTAGTTGTCCATGCTGAACGGCTTTCCGGGAAGCAATTCCATCACCCTGGCCTGGGCCCGAGCCAGGTTGTCGGGTAAGCCGACGATCTTGCGCTTCACGCCGATCTGCTTGGCCACAAAGGACACCAGTTCTCTCAGGGAATACACCTGGGGGCCGCAAAGCTGGAAGGTCTCGCCATGGGTGCGGGGGTTGTTCAGGCAGCGACGAAAAGCCTCGCTGACGTCACCGATGTACACCGGTGCGAAACGTGCGTTGGGACGCGCCAGGGGAAAAAACAGCGGGACCGAGCGCAGTAAATCCGCGAATCGATTGGTGAAGGAATCTCCCCGGCCAAAAATTACCGAGGGCTGGAAGATTGTCCAATGCAGGTCTGGTCCGGCAGCGCGCACCGCTTTTTCTGCCTTGCCCTTGGTGCGCAGGTACACGCTGGGGCCTTTTTCGGCATCGGCTTTAAGGGAGCTCATATGCAGCAGACGTTTTACGCCGGCTTTTTCACAGGCCGCCACAACTTTTTCGGCCAACTCGCTGTGAGCACTGTCGAAGGAATTACCTTGTCCGCGGAACTCGTTGAGGATGCCTACCAGGTTGATGACCACGTCTACATCCTGGAAAAGGGTCTCCAGGGTCTGTGGGTCATGGATGTCGGCGGTAACTTCGCTGACCGTGGGCAGCACCAGCAGATCGCGATTGCGCTCGCGGTTCCTGGTAGGCAGCACCAGGCGATGTCCGTCACTGGCGAGTTTGGTTGTCAGGTTGTGTCCGACAAATCCGGTGCCGCCAAGAATGCATATCGAATGCTTGCTCATGTTTTTCCGTTGGTAGGTTGTCGAAAAATCAGTATGCGCCAAAAAAAACGCCGCTAGCTGCAGGTCGTGGATTATAGATACAGCGAGCCCGTATGTCAGGCTCTGGGGCCGGTCTAGTGACTGCCGGATTCACCCCGTGGCTGCACGAGCAGGCGGGCCTGGAGCTGGGCCGCGGAGGGTATGGGGGTCAGCACGTCGGACAATCGGGTGCCTTGGCGTTCCAGGCGCCAGGAGAAAATGGCCTGGCTTTCCAGCACACGGCGCACGTAGTTCCTGGTTTCCCTGTAGGGCAGGGTCTCTATCCAGATATCAGCGGGAACCGACCCGGTGGCGGGCAGCCAACTGCTGACCCGGTTTGGTCCGGCGTTATAGGCAGCGGTGGACAGCACCTGGTGGCTGCCGAAGCGGGCCTGCATCTTCTCCAGGTAGCGGGTGCCCAGTTGAATGTTGGTGTCCGGGTCCAGCAGGCTTCCGCTGCTGGTATAGCGAATCTGGAATTCCCTGGCGGTTGCCGCTCCGGTGGCGGGCATCAGCTGCATGAGCCCCAGCGCGCCGGCCCGTGATTTCACGTCCGGCATGAACAGGCTTTCACTGCGCGCGATTCCCATGGCCCAGTTCACGCTGATGCCGGCCTGGTCCGAGGATGTCTTGAATAACTCGAAGAACGCCGGCGGATAACGCAGTTCCAGGTCGTCGTAAAGGCGCTGGCGAGCTGCGGTGGCGATGGCCCGGGAGTGCCACCCCATGCGATGGGCAAGGATGGATGCCTGTATTTGCTCGGTGGGGGAGAGTTTCCGGATAACCTCATCCCATTCCTGTCGGCCGCGGGTGTATAGCCCTGTGGCGAACAATTCTCCGGCCCGGAACAGTTCCTGTTTCCCGGCCAGTTCTTCCAGCAAAAGTTCATCGGCAGGCGTGTTCCGGTGAGAGAACGCATAGGGCAGGCCCAGGGTATCGGCTGCCATGAATCCGTAATAACTACGTTGCTGGGCCAGGGCCATTAGCGCCTGGGTAGCCTGGTCGTTTTTACCCGCGTTCTGCATCGCACGGGCTCCCCAGTATTGCCACACATCCTCACGAGCCAGTTTGTCCGGCATGGCGGCAATCGCACGGCTTACGCTTGGCCAGTCACCCAGGTACAGGGCGGCCCGCGCCCACCATTCCAGGCTGTCCTCATCATGAAAGTCCACAGGCAGCCTGGCCATGCGCTGCATGCTGTTGGGCTGCATATTCTGGGCGGACCAGAATGCGATCTTCCTCTCCATCCCGGCGCGTTGAGCATCGCTGAAACTGAAGTGCTTCCGGTATTTTTTCTTCCAGAGTTTCTGGGCGGCATCCGGGTCGCGTCGTGCGAGGCGCTCAAGGCCGTCCAGGATCAGCGAACGGGCGCGCTCGGAATTCTTGAAGTGTTGCTTGGCCAGTTCACGCCCGGGGTCGCTGGCGATGCGCTTGTACAGGTCCGCCAGGGCTTGCTCGGACTCGGTCAGGGAGCCGGCCAGGTAATCGGCTAACTGGAAATTGCGCTCGGCCAGGGCCAGCGACAGTCTTTTCCGGTACCTGGCGCTGTCGAGCACTTTCTCACCGGCCAGCCAGCGAAATAGCGGATCACATTGCTTGGGTTGGCTGTGGCCCACCGTCCAGAGTTTCAGGGCGGGTTCAATCTGTGTCGTTGACTCTCCGGTTTTCAGTCTTGCGAGTACCGCCTGGCAGTGCAGGGCAGCGTCACTGCCGTTAGCGTAAAAGCCCTGGTATTGATCAAGGAATTCCGACCAGCGCTGTTCTGTGTACAGACGCTGTATCCAGCGCGAGCGCAATCTGGAGGAGGCATAAAGCGAGGGGTGGTGTTCCAGGTAGGCCTCAATCTCCGGGTGGGGCACATCGGCGATGCTCGCGGCCAACCATGCGCCGCGCAGATCATCGCGCAGGGGATAGCTCTCCAGCACAGGCAGTTCTGGCTCCACCCGGGACCAGTCCCCGCGTTCGGCGGCATGCAAGGCGCGCACGAATGCCTCCCGCTGGTCCTGCAGGGACGGCGAATCGGCCAATCCCGCGTTGGCGGCGAAACAGGTGGCCAGGCAAAAAAATGTAATCAGTAAAACGTTGCGCATCATGAGTGAGCTTAAGCCACGACTTGTAAGAGTGCGAGGACCTGCCAGAATACTGGCTTATTGGTCTTGGCCGGGACGAGGAGAAATCGGTGGATTGGATAATGCTCGCGAGCTTCCCCGTCCTGGGTCTATTCGCTGGTGTGCTGGCCGGGATGTTCGGTATTGGTGGCGGGCTGGTTATCGTTCCCGTCCTGGTGCTGGTTTTCGGCTATTACGACCTGGCCCCTGACCACCGAATGCACCTGGCTATTGGCACTTCGCTGGGGACCATTATATTCACTTCTGTCTCTTCATTGCTTGCCCATCATCGCAAGCGAGCAGTGTTGTGGCCCACGGTGCGCCGACTGGTGCCGGGAATCCTGGCTGGCGGACTGCTGGGCGCAGCCATTGCCGATTCGGTCACCAACAGGGCCCTGGGTGGCGTATTCGGTCTGTTTGTGGTGACCATATCCCTTTACATGGTCATCGGTCGGCGACCCGAGGCTCATGGGCAATTGCCTGGCTGGCCGGGGCATGTCCTGGCCGGATTGCTGATCGGAACGGTCTCCGCCATGACCGGCATCGGCGGTGGTGCGGTGACTAACCCGTTCTTGCTCTGGCGGGGCGTGAATATTCGCAATTCTGTTGCCACCTCGGCAGCCTGCACCCTGCCAGTCGCCCTGGCATCCGCCACGGGTTTTTTGTTCGCCGGACTGGGTGCCGGTGATCTGCCTGCCGGGGCAACCGGTTATATCTACTGGCCCGCGGTGGCGGGTATCACCCTGGGCAGTGTATTGACTGCCCCCCTGGGCGCCCACTTCGCCCATACCATGCCGGTGGAACAGTTGCGGCGGGGGTTTGCCGTGCTCCTGGTGTTTGTCGGCGCCCGCATGTTGTGGAGAAGCTTCTTTTATTGAGGCAAAAAAAAGCCCGGCCGAAGCCAGGCTTTTTTCCCTGGTGACCCGGTTTAGCGAATGACCAGCACGATGCTGCGATTTGCCCGTCGCAATTGCAGCAACAGGGAGTTTGCATCGCTGGCCGCCTCGGCCAGTTCCTCGGTAGTAGTGACTCGCTGCCGGTTAACTCGCAGGATCAGGTCGTTGGGCCGCAGGCCGTTGGCGAATGCCGGGCTACCTTGTTCAACAGCACTGACCTGTACGCCCTGTGAGCCATCGTAAGCGGCGCTCTCTGGTGTGACGGTCTCGAAACTGGCGCCTGCCAGGCCCGGATGAACATCCCCGGCGCTGACCGGTCCGGCAGCTGACTGGCCCAGCTTGGCGGTGACAGTGCGTTGCTTGCCATCACGTAGCAAGACGATCTTCACCGATTCCCCGGCACCGTGCATACCAATGCGCAGGCGCAGGGATGCGGCATCGGTGACCGCTTCGCCATTCACTGACAGCACCACGTCGCCGGGTTCCAGGCCAGCTTTCTCGGCCGCCGACCCAGGCATGACCTGGGAGACCAGGGCGCCGCCAGAGGTGTTTAGCTTCAGGCTTTTGGCCAGGTCCGGGTCTATGCTTTGCACGCTCACTCCCAGCAGGCCCCGCCGCACCTCGCCGAACTCCAGGATTTGCTCCAGCACGCTGCGGACCATATTGGAGGGGATGGCGAAACCGATGCCGACGCTGCCACCGGAGTTGGAAATAATGGCTGAATTGATACCCAGTAGCTGGCCTTTGAGGTCGATCAGCGCGCCACCGGAATTACCCATGTTGATGGCTGCGTCTGTCTGGATGAAGTCTTCGTAGTTCTCGTTGTTCAGGCCGGAACGTCCCAGGGCGCTGATGATCCCGGAGGTCACCGTATGCTGTAGCCCAAACGGGTTGCCGATGGCGACCACAAAATCTCCCACCCGCGCTGCACTGGAGTCCGCGATGGGGATTTCGTGAAGGTTATCGGGATCCACTTTCAACACGGCGATGTCGGACAGCGGGTCGCTGCCAATGACTGTGGCATCCAGGGTTCGCTTGTCCAGCAGGGTGATTCGAATTCGGTCTGCCCGGTCCACAACATGGTGATTGGTCAGGATGTAGCCGTTTTTCGCATCTACGATCACACCTGAACCGCCGCCACGAAATTCCCGGTTCTGGCATTGGGGAAACTGGCTGAAAAAAGGATCCGAGCACATTGGGTGCGCCGGTCCGGCCTGGCCCATGACCGCGATATTCACTACGGCGGGTGAAACCCGCTCGACCAGCGGCGCCAGCGTAGGTAGCGCCTGGCCGTCGACAAAGGCAGGCAGCGTTGCGCTGGCCAGATTGCTGAAACTGGTCAGAACCACGGCGACCAGCAGGCTTCGTAGGGTAATAGTCATCAGGATTTACCGCCTTTGAAAATTTTTTAAAATAGGGTTTTCCATGCAGTGGGTAGTAGTAGACCCGACAATTGCCCGCCGGTTCCACTTCCGCTACCGCTGACCGTTGCGCTGAATGCGCCAGATTGTCCACCTACTCTGGGGTTGTCGGCGAGATTTTCAAGCACCTGGTGCCCTGTTTTTCGCTGCCCTGTGGACAAATTGTGGGTAATTTGTGGAAAACAGGTGAACACAAGATATTGTGCTGAAGTATCTTTGACTTAAGCCGTGAAAATTCAATGCTGATTTTAGCTTGATTTTGTAAGTCATTGTTTTGTATAGACTAAGTCAATAGCATCTAATTATGTTCAAGTCTTGACATCCGAGCGCTCTGGGAATAGTCTTTTCCCTCGAACACAACATCTTGTGTTTCCCGAATCGAGAATCAAAGCACGGGGATCCAAAAGGATCTTTGGTATCCCTTGCGCTAATAAAAATCGAATTCAGGGGGGCGTGAGAGTCGTATAAATAGCAGTACATGCATTTCTGGGGGCGTCGGGCTGCAATGAAAATCGCTGAAGAATTAGTAAATACGGGGGTGTCTGACATCTCTTTTCAAGCTGCATCACTTGATATCTGGGATAAAAAATATCGCCTCAAGGCGAAAGATGGTCAAAACGTCGACGACACCATTGAGGACACCTATGAGCGTGTCGCCAGGGCGCTTGCCGATGTGGAAGCACCGGAAAAGCGTGAGGAATGGTATGAGCGTTTCGTTTGGGCGCTGAGCCAGGGAGCTATTCCCGCAGGCCGCATCATGTCCAACGCCGGGGCCCAGGACCACAAGCCTGCGACCTCCACCATTAACTGCACCGTCTCGGGCACTATCCGGGATTCCATGCATGACATCCTGGACAAGGTTCATGAGGCTGGACTGACCTTGAAGGCCGGTTGCGGTATTGGTTACGAGTTTTCCACCCTGCGTCCCAAGGGCGCGTACGTATCCGGCGCCGGAGCCTATACCTCAGGCCCGCTGTCCTTCATGGATATCTACGACAAGATGTGCTTCACCGTGTCATCGGCCGGTGGTCGCAGAGGCGCCCAGATGGGCACTTTCGACGTGGGCCATCCAGATGCCATCGAGTTTATTCGCGCCAAGCGCGAGGACGGTCGCCTGCGCCAGTTCAACCTGTCGTTGCTGGTGACCGATGGCTTTATGAAGGCTGTCAAAGACGACGCCGACTGGCCCCTGGCCTTTCCGGTGAGTCATGAAGAAGTGGATGAGGATAGTCTGAACCTGGCCGATCCCAGTTCAGTGATCTGGCGAGAATGGCCCAATCATGACAAGTCTTACGTCATCGATGATGCTGGCCTGGTGGCTTGCAAGGTTTACAAGACCCTGCCTGCCCGTCGCATCTGGGATGTCATCATGTCCTCGACCTACGATTACGCGGAGCCGGGCTTCGTGCTGATCGACAAGGTCAACGAAATGAACAACAACTGGTGGTGCGAAAATATCCGTGCCACGAATCCCTGCGGCGAACAGCCGCTGCCTCCCTACGGCTCATGCCTGCTGGGTTCAGTGAACCTGACCCGTTTCGTGGTCAACCCGTTCACCGAAGAGGCTTACTTTGACTGGGATGAGTACCGCAAGGTCGTGAAGGTATTCACTCGCATGCTGGACAACGTGGTGGAGATCAACGGTCTGCCCCTGGGTCGTCAGCGCGACGAGATTAACCGCAAGCGCCGTCATGGCATGGGTTTCCTGGGACTGGGTTCTACCGTCACCATGTTGACCATGAAGTACGGAAGCGCCGGTTCGGTGGAGTTCACTGAGAAGGTCGCCCGTGAAATGGCGCTGGCTGGTTGGGAAGCTTCCCTGGAACTGTCACGTGAGAAGGGTCCTGCGCCGATTATGACCGAAGAGTTCACGGTCACCGGCGACATGATGCGCAAGCGTCCGGAAATGAAGGATGACGGCATCCAGGTTGGCGACAAGCTGCCCGGCCGTTTGCTGCACGCCCGTTACAGTCGTTACATGCAGCGGGTAGCCGAGCAGGCTCCCGAGTTGGTGGCTGAACTGTCCGAGGTGGGCGCGCGCTTCACCCATCACAGTTCCATTGCACCGACCGGCACGATTTCCCTGTCACTGGCCAATAACGCCAGTAACGGCATCGAGCCCAGCTTCGCTCATCATTATTTCCGTAATGTGATTCGTGAGGGACGCAAGACCAAGGAGAAGGTGGACGTATTTTCCTTCGAGTTGCTTGCCTACCGTGAAATGATTAATGAGCAGGCCTCTTCGGACGCAGGCACTGACGTTAACAGCCTGCCTGAGTATTTCATTACTGCTGATGAGGTCAATCCGACACAGCATGTGGACATCCAGGCCGCAGCCCAGAAGTGGGTGGATTCCTCGATTTCCAAGACCGCCAATGTACCCACGGCGTTCCCGTACGAGGACTTCAAGAACATCTATATGTATGCCTACGAACAGGGTCTGAAGGGATGCACGACATTCCGTTTCAACCCCGAGGCATTCCAGGGCGTGCTGGTTAAGGCTAACGACCTGAAGAACACGACCTATGTGTTCACCCTGGATGACGGTACCGAGCTTAAGCTCAAGGGTGACGAAGAAGTCGAATACGATGGTGAGATCCATACAGCGGCGAATTTGTTTGACGCGATTAAAGAGGGTTACTACGGGAAGTTCTAGGAACGAACCCCAGGTAAGCCCCGGAAAGAGTTAGTCAGGAACAGACATGTCACCGCTGGAAAAAAAATGGAAGAAACGCGCCGCCGAGGTCACCTATGCGGCTGATGATTCCACCACCCGTTGGGCAGGTGCGGTAAGCAACCCGCCCGGCGAGGTGTCCGAACCCAAGGCAGCCCGGCCGAAGAAAATCCAGTCCGGCAGCCTGAAGCGCATACGGTAAGTACGCCCACGTAGTCACAAACGGGGATGCTTGCTGAAACAGAGCAACGAGAGAGAACATAGAACTATGACAATCAAGATCGATCACAAGATCGTCGGGTACAAGGTGGAGAAGCCCGAGGAAGCGGCTCCCAAGGTTGATACCAAGGCGACTTCCACGGACGGCAAAGTCATCCGGATGCACGAAAAGCTCGAGCGTCCCGAGATGCTCATCGGTTCAACCTACAAGGTAAAACCCCCGGTAGCTGACCACGCCATGTACGTCACCATTAACGATATATTGCTCAATGAGGGTACGCCCCACGAGAATCGTCGTCCCTTCGAGATTTTTATTAACTCGAAAAACCTGGACCACTACCAGTGGATCGTGGCGCTGACCCGGATTATCTCCGCCGTCTTCCGTAAGGGTGGGGACTCGACCTTCCTGGTGGAAGAGCTCAAGGCCGTGTTCGATCCCCGTGGTGGATACTGGCAGCCGGGCGGCACGTTCATGCCCTCCATAATTGCTGAACTGGGATACATCATTGAAAAGCACATGATCAGCATTGGCCTGATCAAGGATAATGTGCTGGACGAGCACCAGATGAAACTGGTGAATGAAAAGCGTGCCGAATACGAGGCGTCCATGCAGCAAACCGACGCTTTTGCCGACACCCAGTACCCCGAAGGCGCCCAGTTGTGTGGCAAGTGCTCCACCGCTGCGGTAATCATGCTGGATGGATGCATGACCTGCCTGAGTTGTGGCGACAGCAAGTGCGGCTAGCCCGCCAGCTGATGGCCTGAAAAGACGCGGCCTGAGGGTCGCGTTTTTTTTGTCCGCCTTAGTAGTTCCCCGGAGAAACCCTGATGACAGACAAGCCCTCCGCTCCCACCACAACAGATGCTTTATTGCTGGCGTTTCACGCCGGTGAGCTGGAGCAATTGCCGTTCCTGGGACAGCTGATGGATCGGGATGTCTGGGTAATACTGGACAGTCCATGGGATGGCCGTTCGGAACTGCCCGAGGGCGCAAAGATGTTGCTGGTGAACGAGGGGGATGAGTCAGAGCATCGCATGTTGGCGCTGTTTTCCACTCGCAACCTGGCCCAGGAATTCATGCTGGGGGCAGCCGGTTATGAGCACCTGGCCAAGGTTCCCGCCGCCCTGGGAATACTGGCGGTCACCGAGGAGCAGGGCGCGGTGGTGAATCCCAATCGCGACAATGGCTGTCGCATACCGCCACCGGTGGCGGCGTATCTGCGGCGCTCTATCCAGCGCCAGTTGCGGCACTAGACTCCCGCCAGGCGCAGGCTTGCTACCAGGGAAGTTCCTCGCCATTGGCGTGATAGAACCGGCCGCTGGCTTCCATCCCCAGTTCATCAATTCTCGCTATCAGCCCACGGGCGGATTCGTCTGCATCGATCAAGCCGCTATGCCGGGTCATTTCCGTGCGCACGTAACCGGGATGCAGGATCAGCACACAGACATCGTCGCCGGCCAGGTCCCTGGCAAGAGAAACCGCCGCCGAGTTGGCCGCTGACTTGGACATGCGGTAGCCGTAGCTGCCGCCAGAGGTGTTGTCGGCGATGGAGCCCATGCGACTGGTGATGATCGCATAGGTGGAACCCTTTGCCAGGCGCGACCGCAAGGCCTGGGCCAGCAGTACCGGGCCCAGCGCATTGACCTTGAACTGATCCATGATCTGATCGATGGCCGTGTGGTCAATCTTGCCGAGACTCTGGTTGCTGAGAATTCCGGCATTGTTAATGACCAGGTCCAGTGCCAGGTCCCCAAGTCGGTTTTGCAGCAGGGCAAGGTCCTCGGGACGGGTGACATCAATGCCGGACTCTATCCGACAGCCCAACTTCTCAAGCTCTGCCGAGGATTTGCGGACCACGGCGATGACCTGATCACCACGTTCTGATAGTTGGCGGCACAGTTCCAATCCGATTCCCCGGTTGGCGCCGTTAACTAGTACATGTTTCATGCGGGAGGTTCCTGTCTTGATGTCTAGCCCGTTATAGTAGCGCAACGCAGCGCCTGGCTGCGGGAGATAAATCAATGATCCATATTCGATTGGTAGTGATTGCCCTGGCTTGCGCCATGCTATTGGGCTGTTCGACTCAGCAGGCCTATTCCGGGGCGGCAAGGCCCGCTGAGGAGGTAGCGCTGATCAAGGGTGATCCCAAGTTCCGTCTCACCCCGGTGGCTGCCTACCTTCGCAGTGTCGATGACCAGGTCATGGGAGATACCCAGTCCTCGGTCCAGGTATTACCCGGTGAACATGAACTGGTTGTGGATTGTGTGGTCACAACAAGTGGTGACCGGCAACGTGTCCGGCTGCAGATCGTGGTGAAGGCTGGTGAACGGTATCGACTGGAGCCGCAACTCTCAGGCGCTAACCAGGTTTGTGACACGGTGCGCATGATCAAGGAATAAGAACAGGGAGACGAAGTATGGGTATTTGGCCAATTCTGGGGAATGTTCTCTGGTTGGTATGGGGAAGCGGTGTGGCCTGTTTCCTGTTTTGGGGTCTGGCGGGGATTTTGCTGTGTGCAACCGTTATCGGCATTCCGTTTGGCATCGCCGCCTTTCGTATCGCCATGTTCTCCCTGCTGCCCTTTGGCAATACCCTGGCAGATGCTCAGGAGTTGGGTCAGGAGCGGATTACCGGCACCGGCTTTGCCAACCTGCTTTGGTTCCTGTTGGCCGGACTGTGGTTGGCGATTTTGCATGTGATCTGGGGTGTGTTTCACTGCCTGACCATCATTGGTATTCCTTTTGGCCTGGCTCATTTCAAACTGGCCAGGGTATCCCTCGCCCCCCTGGGTAAGCGCTCGGTGCTGGCCGGAGGGATTGGCTAATGGTTGGTGATTTTTCCCGGGGCGCCTCCTATGCCCTGGGTGGCCTGGGACAGTTGACCAATCCGCTGTTGCGGCGATTTGTCATTATTCCCCTGCTGATCAACTTTCTGCTGTTTGCGGTGGTGATCTGGGGCGCCAAGGAATTATTCGCGGCCTGGCTGGACAGTATGCTTTCCTGGCTGCCCGACTGGCTTGGCTTTCTGGACTGGCTGCTGTGGCCAATTTTTATCGTTACGGCAATGTTGATGGTGTTTTACACGTTTACCGTGGTGGCCAATTTGCTGGGTTCCCCCTTCAATGGCCTGCTGTCTGAAAAGGCGGAGCGGGATGTGTTCAAGGGCGCCGAACTGCCTCACACCGGACCCCTCTGGAAAGAAATACTGCGCGCACCCTGGATCGAAGTCCGCAAGCTGTTGTACGTGGTGTTGTGGGTGATTCCCTTGCTGCTGCTGTTTTTGATCCCCGGGGTCAATGCTTTTGCTCCGCTGTGCTGGTGGGCATTTGGTGCCTGGATACTGGCGCTGCAATACATGGACTATCCCTTGTCCAACCACGGTATTAGTTTGCGGCGGCAGCGGGCCTTGTTGGCCCGGCATCGGCCCCTGGTGCTGGGTTTTGGTTCCGCCGTGCTGGTGATGACCCTGGTGCCAATCCTGAATTTCGTGGTGATGCCCGCGGCCGTCATCGGCGCCACCTGTATGTGGTCTGAACTGCTTCGTCCCCGGATCGACGCAGAGTAGGCCTCAAGACCCCCAGTATCCGTTACAATCCCGTGCATTCGCGCCCCATCATCCGGGGCGTCATGACACGGGAGATTTTCATGAAAACCAGATTGTCCGTACTGTCGGTATCCGCCCTGCTGGTGCTGGGTGCCTGCGGTAAGCAGCCAGCCGATGCGCCTGCCACCTCAGAGGCCCCCGCAGAGGTGACCCTGACCGAGAGTCAGCAATACGCCGAGCAGCGGGTGGGCATTTACGCTCCCTTCAAGCTGACCACCGACGTGAGCGAATTCAGTCCTGCCAAGCGGGAAATGATCACGTTGCTCATCGAAGCTGCCACCATCATGGATGATCTGTTCTGGCGCCAGGCCTGGGGCGACAAGGCTGCCCTGCTGGATAACCTGGATCATGAGCCAAGCCGACGCATGGCGGAGATGAACTATGGTCCCTGGGACCGACTGGCCGGCGACCGCCCATTCATTGACGGCGTGGGTGAGAAGCCCCTGGGCGTAACCTTCTATCCCGAAGATATGACCAAGGAAGAGTTCGAGGCTGCTGACCTTGAAGGCAAGGACAGCCTGTACACCATCCTCAAGCGTGACGAGAGCGGCGCCCTGAAAGTCGTGCCCTATTCACAGGCCTTTGCTCCCGAGCTGACCCGTGCGGCGGGATTGCTGAACCAGGCAGCCGAGCTGGCTGAGGATCCGGGTTTTGCCAACTACCTGCGTCTGCGTTCACAGGCATTGCTCAGCGATGACTACATGGCCAGCGACATGGCCTGGATGGATATGAAGTCCAACACCGTTGACCTGGTGTACGGCCCCATCGAGTCCTATGAGGACAAGCTGTTCGGTTACAAGGCCAGCTTCGAAGCCTACGTGCTGATCAAGGACGTGGCCTGGAGCGAGCGCCTGGCCCGCTATGCGTCGTTCCTGCCGGAACTGCAGGCCGGTCTGCCCGTGCCCGATGCGTACAAGGCCGAGGAGCCGGGTACGGATTCTGATCTGAACGCCTATGACGTGGTGTATTACGCCGGTGATTGCAATGCCGGATCCAAGACCATCGCCATCAATCTGCCCAATGATGAGACCGTGCAGCTGGCCAAGGGTACCCGTCGTGTTCAGCTGAAAAATGCCATGCGCGCCAAGTTCGACAACATCCTGGCGCCGATTGCCGATGAGCTCATTGCGGCGGACCAGCGTCGGCACGTTGTCTTCGATGCCTTCTTCGCCAACACCATGTTCCACGAGGTGGCCCATGGCCTGGGTATCAAGAACACCCTGAACGACAAGGGCCTGGTGCGCACCGCATTGCGTGACCTGGCCAGCGCCATGGAAGAGGGCAAGGCGGATGTGCTTGGCCTGTACATGATCAAGAGCCTGTACGAAAAGGGCGAGATCAAGGAAGGCGAGTTGATGGACTACTACGTGACTTTTGTCGCCGGTATCTTCCGCTCGGTTCGTTTCGGTGCCTCCAGTGCCCATGGTCGCGCCAACATGGTCCGTTTTAATTACTTCCAGGACCGCGGCGCCTTCAAGCGCGATGAGCAGACCGGTCGTTACAGTGTAGACAAGGCTGCCATGGACGAGTCCATCGCCGGCCTGTCCCGCCTGATCCTGACCCTCCAGGGAGACGGTGATTACGA